>Ga0209208_10011532_pt1 | contig 11308 bp, 9 predicted proteins | sample S1TSphfallax_3_FD_187694 | JGI IMG/M metagenome (GOLD analysis project Ga0209208, IMG submission 187694) | Host-associated microbial communities from peat moss isolated from Minnesota, USA - S1T2_Fd - Sphagnum fallax MG (SPAdes) (version 2) | ecosystem: Host-associated > Plants > Peat moss >...
TGCACTCTAAAATGAAAAGAGACTAGTGGTTCTATTTATTGTATGGAAGCACCAAAATGTCCCCCAACTTGTTCATACTACAAAGGTTTTTAACACCCCATTGGGCAATCTTTTCTCATGTATTGCCTTCGTCTATGCGCATTAGATCCAATGTTGGTGCAGTCCAGTTGTGAACAATATAGTAACGTTTTCAAATGACAAGTTTTTCCAACTATAAAATAAAAGTCCAACATTGTGCCTTGCAATTCCCCTTGTTGATATAATAATGCTTTGAAATTGTTGTCTTCTAACCAAAAATGAATCTCCCTCTTTTTATCACCCCAAAAGAATAGCACATAGTTGCAAAGTTCATCTTTGGTGAACGTTTTAACCCTACATATAGGTATATATCAATTAACATTCGAGTTAATATTTATTTGTTTTCATATTTCAGTACATATCCAAATCATCTAAAAGATCTAAAATTTCCATGTATCTAAAATAAAGGATTTATGTTTTTGTGTATCTTTGTCTCTACATTTCCATGTTCAAGTATAGAAACGATGATACTTTGCAATCATGAAAAGCTCAAATAACCTAAAAAAACATATAAATCTTATCTGGAAATGTATTCAAAAAAGAAAAAAAAAATTAAAAAAAGACTTAGTTGAGTTAGGAATTCGCCATTTGGTTTTCATGAAGTGAATAAACCACTGGTCATTTTTAGTTGTAGCCTCTAGCATAATATAAAGTTCTTTCGAAGGTGGTAGTGAAACTTCATTGTTAGAACTTGAAAAATTATCTACAATTGGAGTCTTTTTCTTCACAACTTCTTTCCTTACAACTTTAGTACCGGCCTTCATTCTCTTGGGTTTTGATTCTATTTCTTTCCACTTTTGTGTTTAAAATTTCTTTGCTACAACATTTATAATCCTCTGAAATGTTCCTAATAACCTCATCAGATGTTTCAAAACTTGAGGTACCTTCACTACATCCTTGTTGAAGAATGTCAAACATAGCTTCAATTGATGTCATTACATTTACTATCAAATCAATGGTTGTATTCTCATCAACATATGCACTTGACCAAGATATACTCCCATGTATTGTCTCTTTTGGAGGTGAAACGCCAACCAAATGGGGCTCTGACGACATTGATGGTGTGTAATTTTGTTTGATTCCCATGTTCATTTTTGAAACATGACCGCCATGTTGTTTTTTTGAAACATAACCTAGATCATGTATCATTAAAACTTGTTCAACTAATGAAAAAGAGGAACTTATTGTTTCACTTGCATTGACATCCACTTCATAGATTAAAGTAAAGTCTATATTTACATCCTAAACATGGTTGTGAGCTTAACCCAACCTTCAACATCTTGAGGATAGTTTTTCAAAACATGATCATGTTCATCTCCACCCAAAACATGAATTGAAATTGTGTTCGGGTCCAACTCAAACTAGTAGGAATTAATGCACCAGATTGTTTGAGTTTGTCTTTGTTGGTGTTGAAATCTCGTGGAGCTTTGATGGTTTCTTAAAATTCATAGCTTGGTCATCCAAAACATGGACAACAACCGTTTCTTGGAAAATTGAAATGTGAACTTGGAAATTTGAAATATGGATATCTGAAATTTGAATATCCAAAACATGGAGGTCCAAAACATTCACCTTTGGAAGTTCAATATTTGAAATGTGAACCTCTAAAACTTGGACCTCCAAAGTTTCAAATTTTGAACTCCAAAACTTGAGCTTTTGAAGCTTGAACTTCAAAGACTTGAGGTTCCAAGGATTGAACTTCCGAAACACTATTAGTGATCCCAAAAACTTGACGTGTGACTTCTAAAACATGAGGATTTGTAGGTGAAACCTGCTTCAAGGTATCTACATCTACCATATCCACATCTGCTTTCACATCCTTTGGGTGACGTTTGATTTCAAATGTTTATGTGATGTGTGCTTCCTAGTTTTTCACCTACTCCTTGTCCAAACTTTCTGATTCATTTCTTTCATGGACTTGGATGCCCCAACCAATGGCCATGAAGTCGGACGGTGTTTCCAAACATGACATTGTTGGAGCACCCTCAATTATGAATTGAGTTGGGAACAAGGAAGCATGTCTTTGTTCTACCACCTTAGCCAAGGCAAACACAATTTTGTGGGGGAGACTAGTTGAAGCATTTAGAACTTGTGACACATCCCAACGCACATTTATCCATCCCATGTCTATGTGACAACGTTGAAAATATTTCCTTATGTCCAAAAATGAAGCTTCCCCTTGTTCCTCATCTATTTATTCTCAAATTTCTTGTAACAATGCAATATTTTCATGCACCATATCCTCTATTGCCCTAATCTATACAACAACAAAAAATAATGACATCTTGGATAGTTATCCGATGGTAACATGAGCCTTTTGTATGCACCCTCTATATCCTCAACGCAAATACCCCCCCAAATTTTTTGTCCCCCAAACATAAGATGATGATCATGCTTTAAAATATATATTGTTTTCCATTAGGTTGAGTGATATTCCCCCATCCTCATCTTTCAAATGGATGCACTATTCACGCCTTGGAGTGGATAGGCACAACTAACATCGTTATCCAGCGAATGCCAAAAAAAAATCTTCACTAATTGAATTTCCCAAGGAACACTCCTAAAAGGTGTTTTCCTCCATAAAAGGTTACCTGCAATTATCTTCAAGAGAATGTGACCAAGGGAGCTTAGGCCTTTTTGTTGTAGGTAAGCATTTGTCATTACTGGCAATATGCCATAAAGGATTTTAATCCCACTTCATAGCCCCAATTTTTTGCATTCGCCATATCAAATTCTTTGAAGCATTTAGCAACAAAGCCAAGTCTTTGTTATTTGAATAAATCCTTGTGTTCATTCACTACCTCAGTGAACAGTTATAGGCATTTTTGATACTCTAAAAACTCATGTAGGGAATTGGCCAATGATTGTGTGTTGTTAGTTTCCAAGAGGTCCATTGTTTGGGAGATTGTAGTAACAACCTCATATCCAAGTTTAACCTACATTCGAACAAATGAAACCTTTCAAACACCCAAGAGAACTTGAAAGGACTTAAATTGGGCCTAGGTGGGATCAAAATAGTGTCCAAAGTTGACACGTGTTCCATTGCATATGTTGTGAAATGGTTGTTTACTCAACACCTCAAGAAAATGCACAACCTTGTGGCCAAAAAAGGTAAACCTAATCATCCTTAAATTTGTGAAAGGGGGACCCTGCTACCCAAACCACATTTGAAAATGAATGCACACATTTCAAGTGATGTGCATGTGATTAAATGATGAAATGAACAAAAGGCAATTGTTCAAAAGGCAACTAGTGTGGAAACCCATGTGGAACAGGATTTCCTCTAGTTGCTTGTAGGATGAAAATCAGAAATGTGAAAGCCTCGTTTGGTATGGTTAACTTGAGATTTATTTTTGCAACTCTTGGGCATTTAGTTGGGACATTGGGAGCCTCCCACACAATGGCCACACACACATAGAGAAGGATGAAGACTTGCAAACCTTCATCCATACCACCTAATACATGTATGCAAAAAAAACTTGAAAATGGTGTGGGATGTCACATATTGGGAATGGGAGTCCAATAAACAACTTGGATATGAGAAGTTATCTTGGTCATCAATTTCCATGAATTTAAAATGATTCATGGACAATACGACTTCACACCCAATCTTTTTTTTTCTTTGTTTTGTTTAGGGTTTTTCAAAAGGCCCATGCTAAATGTGAGTTATTGATCTAATGTAGATTTACTAATCATGGTTACCACAATTTGCCTCTAGCTCAAGGGTTGTCGCATTTATACCCACAAGCATGCAAATAATACAACAAAGGTGGCATCCACCTATCGTTAAATGCATGAAATGAGGAATGTGGACCACAATATTAAAGAGGGTTTTTCCATGAATAAGGTTTAGGGTGTCAATAGGATTGTATGTAGTGGACATTTTTGACATGGTTTTGTAACTTGTCAATTTCCATCCATCTATTATACATATAGAAGCAAAGGTTTGCATTTGAAAACATGATCCCATATGACATCTAGATATATGTAAAGCAATTTTGGTTTTTGATTATCATTTTTTCATGGGCTAAAACCCATTTTCTATTATTGCATTATAATTTCACATTTGCATTATTAAAACTTAATATTCTGAAACAATATTTATATAATGTTTTGTAAAATCCCCATGATGTAGGGCATAATTTGCAATACCCAAAATGGGTCACAAAATAGGTGTTGGTTTATGCATTGACATTTTATGCACCAAAATTTTAGGAATAATTTGCAATACCTGCATAATGGTCACAAAACAAGTGTTATTTTATTGGGGTTTTATTGCTTTTTTGGAGCCCGATTTGAGGGTATGTAGATATTACCCTTTTGGGAATATGTAATCAACTAATTGATTGTAAACCAAAACTTGGTCATTTTCATCAGCAAACAGTGTGAGAATTGCATAAGCCAAAGCCATTACTTTAGTGCGATATTTGCATGTGGGTCATGAAAATGAGTGTTAACTTTGAGAACCCAAATTAGTTTAAACATGGTGGTTTAGGGTTGATGCATGTATTGCATCATACAAAGTTTTAAATTCAAACCATTAAATAATCCTATTAATAGATGCCTTCAACCCTAATGATTATGCAAGCATATAAAAATGGAAAATTAAAAATAATTATGATAACTAATTGTGTTTTAAATTTTACAATTAATCAAATGAAAAAAGTAATGAATGGAAATATTAGCCTTAAAATTTTAAATTAATTTTTTTAAATGGTGTAAAAGGAGGCTAAATTTTTTTTCACCCCCCTTCAAAAGAAAAAAAATGAATTATCTTGCTCCATATATTTCTAAATGAAAATTTCTACCCAAAATCCAATTTAGAGTTGATTTTAATTAATACAAAGTTGCAAAATTCATAACTATTTGTTATGAAAAGAACCTTAAATGTAAACCATATTGTTAAATACATCATTAAAATAGGCACATCAAATTACTAAATATATTGCATGTTGTTCAATTTAATTTAATTAACAAAATCAAATACATCATGCATTAAATAGCCCAAAATGGAGTTGAAGTTATAAAGCCAATGTTGTAAAGTTGATTACTTGCATTCAAGGTGAACATTTATTGTCATCAAAAGTTCAAACAAAACAAAAATAATTATTAGTGAATTCATTGCAATACTTGCATTTTATATTATAACTATAGTTATCAAGGTCAACAATGTGTAAGTGTTAGTAGGTATGACAATGGGTGGGTATGTAGGTTTTTATTAAGAGGTAAAGGTTCAACTAGGAAGTAGAAAGGTTTTGTCGTAAAATAAATGTTTAAATAAAAAACAAAAAGGTTTTGTTGAATAGTAGAAGTTTAGCCAGGAAAAGAATTTTTTTTGCTAAAAGATAAAAGTTTAGTCAAGATTAGATAGAGGTTTTCCTAAAAGGTAGGGATTTAGGCAAAAAATCATAAAACTTTTGCTGAGAGGTAAAGTTCTAGCCAATAAGTAGAGCTTTATCTAGGAAGAGATAAAAGTTTTGCAAAGAGATAAAAGTTTTGCAAAGAGATAAAAGTTTAGCCAAAAAAATGATAATTTTTTTACTAAAAAAAAAGAAAAAGGTATGTAGGTAAGGAGGTCCAATGTTAGTTTATACATAAGGCCAAGATGTAGGTCAATGAGGTATCTAGGTCAATAGGATAGCTAGGTGGAAGGATAATATGTAGGTTAAAGTTGGGAAAAAACAACCCAAAAAACTGTCAAAGTTCAATAGTCGAAAAAGTTTGGTTGTGGGACAATGTTGGTTAATGTAGGGTTAGGAGCTAGATGAAAAAATGCAACCCATCCTATGGACGAAATGACCAACTTGTGCATTGGTGGGCTATGGTTCACTTTGGCCTATGATTCTAATGGATGGTGCACTAAAAGGTTTTGGGTTAAATAACACTATGGTTCTTGGGGGTGTGTAGCAAACTTCACAATTATGAACTGCCATGATAGAATTGAATTAGAACTTCAGCAAGCAAACTAAAAGAAAAAATCAGTACTATAAACAATAGAGTTATCCGTAAAGTCAAAAACCACAAGGTTCTAATACCGAGTTTAAAGAAAAGAAACGATGAACACAAAAAGGAACAAGGGGCATTTCCTAAAGGCAAAAAAGATAGGAGGGTGAAAGCATGTACACTAAGGGTGAGCCACTTTTCACCAAAAAAGGTGATGTATAATGAGTATTATAATATGAAGTAAACTAAAATCTTGATGGTATTCTTTGGCTATCCTAAACACAAACAATTTTTTTTTTAATTTGCATAACATTTTGGAACTCAAAGTTCACTTTGAGTCAAAATTAATCTTGATCCAACAATTAGATGAAGAGGATTGGATAAAATTAATGTACATACAATACATAACTTATATTTTTTCAATCGCCATAGTGCTTCATATTTGTGGTTCATGAAACATTACCAAACAAAATAAAATTGGAAAAATAATGTAATGCCCATCTATAAAATCTCCTCCTCTTTGATATGGCAGTGGGTTTTTTTCCTTAAAAAAACTATTATTATGCATTTATTGTTCAAAAATGCAAAAAACACACATTTTTTTAATGAAATTTCATCCAAAAACTTTAAATCTCTAAGTGGTCTTAGATTTAGTTCATGTATATCAATATCATACACCATAAAAAAAATTCACCCAAGAATTCCACTCACAACCTTAGTTTTGAAACATATATGCATTTTTTTCAAATTCTGTGACATATATTATTTTGTCACAAATATACTCCATACATTTAAGTTTTTCATTGTTCGTTGGAATTTTTTAAATAATTGATTAAATTAAGTTTCAACTTAATCAAATATACTTTTTAAAAATAATAATAATTCAAGATGCAATGTCCATACATTACCAAAAAAAGTAATTATAGAAAGATTATACTTGTGACTACAATTTTTGGGGGGCTTAGTGTGCTTATGCCCAGGAGCAAACTCAAAATTGCTCCTTTACTCAAGATCAAAGGAGTTTCCTCCTACATCCTATGTTTTTTTTATGATGCGAGTGTGACTAAAACGAATTTTTTTGCAAGGAAGGTTCAGAGCCCAACCAGTTTGTGAAAAAGGTTTGAAACGAGACTATGAGAAAGGTCTGGAGCAAAAGTAGTTTGTGAAGAAGGTCTTAAGGTTTAACAATTTGTGAAGAAGGGTCTACTTTGAGTTTTGAACAATTTGTGAGCTTTGAATTTCGCAAGTGTTGTGGTCTTCATGGTGAGCTTTTAGCATTGTGGTTTGTGGTTTTGGTAGTGAATAGTAACTTTGTTAGTAAGGATTGTCGACAACAATTGTAATTTCAATAGCTAGGAGCTTTGATAACGACCTTTAGAATGACAACATGGAGTTTTGCATAAGGTTTCTATACCTAAATTCTTTCCTCTTGTTCCCAACCAAATGGTCTTCGTTTCCAGATTGTGAAAAAGTGCAGATTTTTTTTTTATGCTTTAGACCATGACCTAACTCTATGGGAGGCATTCCTTTTATCTTGCTAGTCTTTTTTTGTATTTTGTTGCAAGTTTTATGAATTAATCACATATGTAATTACATCCCTTTTGTTGTAATCTTTAAAGTTCGGTTTCCATCCTAGGGTTCTAGATTCTTCCTCTCCTAATTTTTAAAACTTCTAATAGTTTTTCATGACATTAATTGTTGATGATGTTTGCCATCTACCACCTCTCGTAGACAATGTTGTGGTTGCACACATTCTTCCATGCTTACCCATGACCCTGTCCATGCTTTGGTGTCTTTGCCAAGTAAACAAGGGGTGGTGTACGGTAGTGGGGGAAACAATTGCATGGAGTGTTTTAGGACTTGTCAATATCAATAATCAGGCTTACCAAAAAATTGTAGCCATGCATGGTCTCAAGAAACATTCTCTTCATGAATGACTTCAAATTGAAATAGATTATTTACAAGATTTTCTAGAATGGTATGATACATTTGAATCCTTTGAAAATGTGGAATCATATGCAAATATAATTTTTTTTTCTTCTTCAAGTTGCTAGTTTAACTTGTGTTGTGCACATCTTGTAATATAATTGAATTGGAATTTATAAAGTTTTCTACTTCTATGACTTGTTGGAAGATGTTTTCCTACTAATGTCATGTTCATTTATTGTGGCTATTTACTTCAACCCAATGAGCCCAAGGAACTAGTTGTTCAACATGTAAACCTAGATACTCCAAAGATGTTATTTTGTTGATCAAGGTGGGGTTTAGGGTTTTGTTTGATCAAGGTCCAAGAAATCCAATTGGTTGTTCACTTCCATCCAATCAGGTCATCATTTCACATACCCACTTGCTTGAACATAATGCACCCAATGAACTAATTATTGTTCATAAATTCAACCTGGAAGCCATCTTATGTCTTTGCATTGATGTTCTTTTGTTGACTAATGGTAGGAATAAGGTTTTGTTTGGTCAAGGTCCATGCAATCCAACTGGTTATTCTCTTGAAATCAACATGTCATCTAATTGTTGACTTGAACCCAAGGAACTAGTTGTGCAACATATATCTTGGACACTCATCAAATGTTTCTAATAGATTAGGTATAGTTAAATATGCAAGTAAGATGCATGCAAGAGAGTGCCACATATTTATGATTTAAGGTATCAAAACTAAGTGCATTTTCTCCTAGGTCAAACTATTAAATTTTTCAATTTGATCAAATGTAAGTTTCTGCAATTGAATATACAAGGCATCTTTCTTGGCTCTAGAACATGTGGAAATTATTGTTCAACATGTGGGTTTCCAACAATTCCAAAGCACATGATAGGTCAAATTTGCCAAGTACTTTTATAATCAAGGTCCATGCAAAGCCCATTCTATTTCAAAGTTTGAATGATTATTTTTTATGCAAGAAAAGCAATCTCTGACAAACCCTAGGCCTATATGTAATTTGCTTAAGTAAAATTATGCCCTTCACCCACCTTAAAGATGTTAGGGTCAACCATGCTTTCAGTTGTCACAAAGGACATCATGAGGTCCAATAGGCACTGAAGTTGCTAACAAAGTGACAAACTTTCTCTTGAATGCCAAATAATGGGCATTGGTCAAACTTTAGTCATTGTTTGGAATAGGCCTTAATAAAAATCGTATTTCCATGAAGACAAAATGATGATTGCCCAGATGGAACAGGACCTACGGGCAAATGGTTATGCATTGATGGGTTTGTGTTTATGGATGTGGGGATTAGGGTTTTATTTTATCAATGTCTAGGAAATTGAGAATGTTGTTCACTTCAACCTAGTGAACTAATTGTTTCATTTTGTTCACTTGAACCCAATGAATTAAAGGAGTTGGTTGTTCAACATACAAATCCAAACCTCCAATAGTCATCAAATGGATATGTCATGATGGGTTTTTGTTTTGTATGGATTAGGGTTCTATTTTATCAATGTCCAAGATATTCAACCAGTTGCTCACATCAACTCATCTAGGTCATCATTTCATTTACTTGCCATCTTGAACACAATGAACCCCAAAAGTTAGCTACTACTCATGAATTCAACTTGGACATTTATATCATGTTCTTCCATTGATGTTATTATATTGACCATTATGCTAAATTTAAGGTTTTGTTTGATCAAGGTTCAAGAGATCTAGAACATTATTCACTTGACCTAATGAATTCACCATTTTATTTGGTTGTTGTTTGAACCTAGTGAACTCACCATTTCATTTGGTTGTTGTTTTAAACTTAATGAACCTAAGGAGCTAGTTGTTTAACATACAAACTTAAATAGTCATCAACCCAATTAGGTCATCATTACATCTATTTATTCACTTGAACATAATACACATAGTGAACTAGTTAGTATTCATCTACCTGGATCTTGAACACAGTGAATTAATGAGCCTAATGAACTACTTGATATTCATTAATTCAAATTGGAAGGCCATTTCATGTTCTTGCATTAACCTTCTTTTGATGACCAATGGTGGGTTTAGTGACTTGGTGTTAAAACATCCATAATGTAGTTGAAAAAAAAGGAATCCACAAATTTGCGAGATTTTGAATCAAATACATTTACACTACAAGTATTGTGGCAGGTTTTAATCCAAGGTTAATCATTTTTCATATAATTCTAACAATCATTGTTGAACTCATAGATATATTGCCATTGTTGGTTTAGGATTTAATATCACCTAGGCTGGGTAGCTGTTCAAAAGGGTGTAAAGAGAAACAAAGATAAAGAAACAAAAAAAGGAGAAAAAAAGAAAGACAAAGAGAGAGAGAAAGAGGGAGAAAAACAAATGCATAAAGGAAGAAAGAAAAGAAGAAAGATGGAGAAATTCAAAGGTGCAAAGAGAGAAAGATAGATGGAAAAATTCAAAGGCGCAAAGAAAGAGAGAGAAAGAAAGATGGAAAGACTCAAAGGCGCAAAGAGAGAGACAAAGAAAGATGGAAAGACTCAAAGGCGCAAAGAGAGAGAGAAAGAAAGATGGAAAGACTAAAAGGCGCAAAAAGAGAGAGAGAAAGAAAGATGGAAAGACTCAAGGCACACATAGAGAGACAAAGAAAAATAAACTAATAAAAAGAACGAAAAAAAGATAAACAAAGATGGAGAAAAAAAAAGAAATGGAAAGACTCAAAGGCACAAAAGGAGAGATAGAGAAAGAGAAAGATGGAGAAAGAGAGAGAGAAAGAGGCCCAAAGAGAGATAGAAAGAGAGAGAAAAATAGAGAAATAAAGAAAGAAAAAAAGACGTAAATTGAGAAAAGCAAAGAGAAACAGAGATGGAGAGACTCAAAGGTGTAGAGAGAGATAGAGAGAGAAAGAAAGAGTCATAGATAGACAAAGACGGACAAAGATGGAGAGAAACATAGAGAGAGATGAAGAGACTTAGAGGCGTAGAGAGAGATAGAGAAAGAAACAAATAGAAAGAAAAAGAAAAAAAGATAGAGATGGAGAGAAACAAAGAAAGAGAATGAGAAAAATGGAGAGATTGAGATGCACAAAGAGAGGGAAAAAATGGAAAAAAAGACAAAAATATAAAGAGATGGAGACAAAGAGAAACACAAAGAGAGCAAAACAAAAAATAGATGGAGAAACTCAAAAGTGCAAAGAGAGATAGAGAAAGAAAAATAAATAGAGAGAGAAAAATAAACAAAAAGACAAAGATGGAGAGAAACACAAAGAGAGAGATGGAGAGACTAAGAGGTGAAGAGAGAGAGACAAAGAGAAAAAGATGGAGAGAAAGAAAGAAAGATAGAGACAAAAAAATAGAAAAAGAA
>Ga0209208_10011533_pt1 | contig 11308 bp, 5 predicted proteins | sample S1TSphfallax_3_FD_187694 | JGI IMG/M metagenome (GOLD analysis project Ga0209208, IMG submission 187694) | Host-associated microbial communities from peat moss isolated from Minnesota, USA - S1T2_Fd - Sphagnum fallax MG (SPAdes) (version 2) | ecosystem: Host-associated > Plants > Peat moss >...
CCTGCACAGAAATGAACGGGGGCGGTTTCTCCTAACCCTAATATTATTTTTTTGGCTGGCAGGTGAATTAGTTTTTGAGGTTCTGACCGCATGTTGACAAGATGTTACAAACTGTAGTAAAAAAAACACTTTTAGAGTATTTGTGTGTACCTGGAGGACACGGTAAAGTGACCAATTTACAGACTGCAGTAAAAACCCTTTTAGAATATAATGTAGTGTACGTGGAGGACACAGTATAGTGAGGAATTATTCATCTGCCCTGCAAACAGCCATTCTGTTTTCACAGCCGGCGTTATGAAAAGTATGAAGTCCCTACTCTCCTAAGGTTGCTACACTTTTTATGCCATGTAAATCTTGCAAGCAAAAGCATTATTGAAATCAGGCTTGTACTCGACTCTCTCACCTGACCCATCCTTATTTTGATAATGCCCTCTCCCTCAGGCTTTGCGAATATTCATATATATGGAAAGCATCTATCTTAAGACCCATTCGGGCACTCGACGTACCCATTGCATGGGCTGGTACCTATTAGAAAATGGGTTGTGAACTGTTGATTACCCCCCAGACACGTTGGTCCTTAAAAGGGACGCCTCCGCCCATCGCCTCTAATAAGGGTCAAGTGCTGTGTCGAATATGGGCACACCTGACAAAGCAGCCATCCACAATTCTGCCTTGTGTTATTAAGTAGGAAGCAAAATTTGTGTCATAAAGCCCCAGGGTGCGCCTCTTCCCAAAATAAGGGGCCTAGGATGCCCTAGTAAACAAGATCTGATTTCACAATCTCCAAAATAAAGTGCCCTCCAAATTCACCTGGAAGTTTTCCCAACTGCTTTACAATGGGTTTTTACATTCTTGACCAGTCCAGACTATCCTTTCTTAAGTTGAGCATCAAATGTATTTTTAAAGTCTGAAATTGAATTTGAGAATTTTCCAAATAATTTGACAATATTTACAATATAATAGAATTTATAAACTAAGTTTGGTTAGATTTCCAACACAGTAGAAATGACATAACAAAGGTTGAAAGAACGTCACTTGGATTGCAATCTGCAAATCAATACATTCTATAGCTAGAAACTACAGCTCATATAAATCCATTTCAAGTGTACCCAACGATGAATGTACCTTACAACATCTTTTGCTATGGCAAATCCATTGATAGGGTACAAGAGACACCAGAACTCTATGATCTTGGGCATCACCAACGCTCATTTTTCAAGTTTGAAATCTTAGTTATGGCAGCGCCAAACTTAGAGTAAGACTTTCTTTTTATTAGTCAAAATTTTAATTTTAAGCTTCATTTTGAAAATGTGAGAAAGATGTAAGAATAATGATAAAGGAAATCCAGGTTTATTAATTTTATAATCATTTTTTAAAATTATGGAATGTACTCTAATAGTTAAATTATTATTTTGTTTTTAATTTTATGATCATTTAGCTACACTTGTATAAGAAAGAGATAAAAATAATGGTAAAGGATGTGGAAGTTTATTATAAAAAAATCATTATGAAATGTATTTAAATTTAATTAAACAAATCTTTAAATTTTTATTTTAAACTTCACCTTGAAAGGGAGGGTATGCTAGAAAAAGATAAAGATAATGGCAAAGGTGATCAAGATTTTGAAAGGGTATTTGCAAACTAGTAGTAAAGGTTTTACCTTAGTGGGGCAAAGGAGCAAGGTAATTATGAGGAGGAGATAATGATGAAAGCAGGCAGAGGTTTTGGAAAGGTATTTGATTTTTTTAATAATAAACCTGGAATATAATAATACTTTTGAATCACATAATAATATCATTACATAGATTGCTTGAAGCCGCAGACTCTAAGAGTAATCCAAAGAACACAACTCAATGTGTCTTTTGCATAGTTATTCTCCAAATAACATTTTTTAAATGAAAATTTGAAATTTCATTTTTTAAATAAATAAATATTTGAAAAAGAAGTGTTGATTATCAATCATAGGTATAATATTTCATAAACCCTCTACTAGAAATTGTTGGACATTCAAATTAATAAAATAAATAACTATAAATGACATTGAAATGACTATTAATCCTAGTGGGATGAAGGTAACCTACTTGAAGGTAGTAGAAAACCAAAATTGATGGTTTACTATCCCTCTATTATATCTTCTAGGACAAGAGAAACTATCTAGCAAAATATAAATAAATAAACTCCGAAAGCAAACTCGTTAGAAGGTTCCTTCTTTCATTCATGAGCAATTGCTCATTGAGGAGAACGTTTCTTATGTGAGAACACACAAGTCCATTATTCATCCTTACTTAAATCTGGGCTTTCTTTGTGTTGCAATATTCCCTTTGATATGGTTATCAAACAACCACTTAACACTCTTCTATTTGCTTTGTTATTTGTGCATCTTGCATCTTCTTGTGTTTTCACATGTTTGCAACCTACTCTGTAACATCCTTCAGCCCTATTTTGCCTTTCAATATTTTTCATGTGAAATTTAGGTATGCAACTTCTATATTTCTTGTAACTCATGTTTTGGCACTTTTAGTTTTTCCAACTTTTTGTTGACTTAAGTTTATGTCATTTCATTTTTTCATCTTGTTTATCACTATTTGTTTTTGTCACTTTTTTGGCCTATGTTCATGTCATTTCATGAATTCATTTTACACTTTTGCTTTGTGTTTTCACATCTTTGTTGTATCACATTAATTTTATTAGTAGACACATAAAATAAAAAACTTATTGTGATAATATAAACTGCAATAAAATATAATAATTAAATTAACTACATCACTATTATTAATACATTATGAATATTAATTATTACATATGTATTTAATATGTGATTAGTTATTATAATTACATAATTTATATAACATTATAATAAATTTGGAGTTTGGCCGATTGTTTTAATGCAAACTTGGATTTGTCCATAGGTAGTCAAATTTAGAATTTTAATGTATTATTATTATTAAAAAATAATATTGTCATGTGAATTAGTAGTTTCAATCATCTTAGTTAAAAACTAACTGAAATTTATGACATAGATGATTAATTAGGTTGATTTAATTGAGAAAAAAAAATCCATTATTCAATGACACTGAAATTTTAATAAAAAACTAATATAAAAATCAAGTTATGTAATAATGTTCACTAGTGTGAACATATTCTTTAGTTTTCACATTTTCAAAATTGAAAATTTCTAAATCCAGTAGTGTAAACACATTGAAGGCTCAAGTTATTTTTCCTTTCAAACCCATTTTTTGCAATTTGCTTGAATTTCCAAGAACAAAATTCACTCCAAAATCAATATTTTCCACACCTCACCTTTGACAATTATGAAATAAAATCTATTAAATCTAATTCACCAAGGACTTTCCAACAACACCAAGAACACCCCCATATTCCAATCCAATTTGCAGTTTTAATTTTATTTAATTTTCATTGATAAAATTGTTCAATAATTGATAACTTTCACACCATAGCTCCAAACAATTTGAAACTAAGTCGATGCACCCCGTACTCATCAAGAGCTTTCCAAAAATATAAGAGCATAACATGAAGCACCATGGTTTAAGGTTTGAAAGATTTCAACATGACAAAACAAAACAAACTACCTTGCTTCATAGATAGATTGTGAATATAATTGACAATATTTATGCGCAAATTATCATTGCTAATGTTATTTTGCATATAAGTGTCGTTTAATTTGATTGCACTAGCTCTCATCTTAACTACTAGGTTAAAAGCCATGTATCACAACATGGTTTTGTCTTTGTATTGATAAATTACAAGGTGAAAAGGTGGATTCAAAACTTTAAAAGACAAGAGCATTTTAAGTGAGCAATGTTACCAACAATGCAAATTTACCTTGCAATTCAATAGAATTGAAAATGGTATTTGTGATAAAAACATTTTGAATATACTCAATTAAAATCATTCAATTATCATCAATATAATTTCAAAATATTGGGCTTAAGTTGAATGGTTTAGTTTTACTTATGCATAAAAAATTGCATGTGTTTGGTGTTGATTTCACAGTTGTTACACATGTTTTCAATGATGTGATGTTGTTATTGTTATTACAAAAAGTTCAATTTGGGAACAATGTACCATTGTTGTAATTAATGTTGACAAATTCATGCAAGCCATTATCGTTGTTATGTGCCTACAACTCACTATAATGCTTTTGTTGTTTTTGCTGTGAACTAATGAAAATAAGTTTAGAATAGAAAATTAGTTTGAATGTGAACAGGAAATTAACTCATTGACCTATTTCAAGGTTTTTCAAATGGTAATCAACATTGGGTTTTTATTTGAATTCTAAGCATTTGTTACATTTGATGGTAGCTACCTTAATTGCAACCACTAAATTATTTTCACCCATCACCTAAATGTCCACATGAGACTCAATGTTACCTAACATATTTATGTGTGAACACATGGTTAAACTTATTGTTTCTATTTGTGTTTTATTTCCAAATGTCCATGTTGGACCTTTATTCAAGTTAGAAGGCTTAATATTGAAAATAGATGTTGAAATAACTGCAAAGAGTCCATTTGGTTTAAGAATATAAATTACCTATCATAATTGTTTGGACCAAAATAAAAATAAAATAAAATGGAAAACAATTAATAACCCCCCTAGCAAACTTCATTTGGAGCCTATTTATGGAGCCATATGTGATTTTGTGCATTTCACATTTCATGTCCTCCACCATAGAAACTTATCTTACTACACAATACAACAAAAATATATGTTTTGTTATTTTGCACGTTGCATAGTTTGTGTTATCCACCATCAAAATTTGTCCTACTTAACACGCAAATAATTTACGTTCTATTGTTTTACATTGTTGTTTGTACTCCACCATCAAAACTTGTCATAATAAAAGAATTTTGTGTGTTTTACTAGTCCCTGCCAAGGTTTTACCCACAATTTCAAGGAAGCAAGAAATCATCTTCACCATTAATTTACCTCTTGCTATTTACAACACCAAGATCCTCTATGATATTTGTTCTTTTTTTCAACACTAACACTCTAACAATGCTCATCGAGGGATATTAATTGTCTTTCAAATCGAATGTCCAAGTTATGAAAAGTTGAAGTTCAAAACATTTAAGTAGTAGAATGGTCACCACAAGGACCAAAGTTGTAGATTACATAGTAGCTATAGCCTTTATGGTAGTTTCAAACAAAATCATTTCAACATGCTTAGGTTATTTGAGGGTAGGATGACTTTGATATGAATGTAGACTACATGATACTGAAAAGTCTAGCTATCATTGGCCACACATTGTGTCCAAATTCAAGCCAAAATTTTATTTCAAGTGCTAGGTTGAATGCCCTCAATAACCTTCTCATATATAATACATTCACCACAAGAGTTATTACAAAAGGTTGCATACCCACATTTTGAATGATTATCACACAATATAAGATGATTTATTGGAAGTCTTACCATGTCTGGATGAAACTATCGAGGAACAATTTTAATGTTCACCCATTTATTAGTGCATCAAAGTCCCCAACATTATTACAACCTTTAAAAACAAACCAAACAAATTAAAATGCCCTTTAACATAAAAACAAAAACCCATAACAAACAATTAATTTAATCTTGAACAACAAAAACATACCAAAACAGATACAAAAGTTCATGTCAGAGGATTTTTGGGATCCCATTGATGAGTTATAAAAGTAAAAAGATTTTATTTACATACCAATTCCACCAAATTTTTTGGTCATAATATGCCATGTGATCAATTCAACCATTAAGGTAAATCTTAAATTTCATCTTTCCACTTTAAGCATTTATTAACATGTTGAAATACATCTTAACTTAAACACCCATGAACATTTGGGTTTTGGAGAAATACGATTTCATGGAAGGCTGAGAATATGTTCATGTAAGAGCTATGAATTTCATTTGAGTAGCAATTAAACAAAATTTATATTGTATTGAACACATTGTCACAAATGAGTTTTATGAGTGTGAATTGATTAGTGAATTATTGTATCATCCATGCATGATTTTCAACATGTCTACAATGAATGTGTAAAAGAATTGAAAATAAACAATAAAACCATTATATGATCCTACCAAAAATTCCACAATATCCACTAATTGAATGAAAGGTCCAAAAGCTCCCCACATTTTTAATCATATTCACTTTCATCAAAGTTTCAAATATGTTTCACCAAATGCAAGCTTCCATCATTCTATGTGGAACAATATCAATTTGGGAACTAACCCATTTTTATTCCCTTGCCCACTTTGATATCTTATTACATCTGAGATATAAAAGACCAAAAGTAAACATAGTAGTTCAATTCCATGTTTGTCATTGACCTATTATCTTCATTTTTTGCCTTTAATATATGGGATTTGGAAAAGTAAGAAATTATGATTCAAGTCCATCCATCTCCACGTCCTTCTTCCTTGTACCTAATAAATATTGGTAGGTTTACATCAATTTGAGATATCAATTCAATATTGGTGAGTACTTTACCCTATAGTTAGTTTTGTCATTAAATAATCCTTTAAATAACCCTTTTATGAATAACCTTTTTTCTATGTCATTAAGGCACTCAATGAATTGTGTTGCAATCTCAAGAGCTTTGGAGGTGCATACAACAAGTGATAAATCTTCCTAGTCACAGGATCATGCCTCCTTCCAACTAATCTTTGCACCAATATCTCATTAAGTACTTGCTACATACCAATGCTATTGTCAATGTGCAGAGTCAAAACAAAATACTAGGAGAAGAGAGAATGCACATGAACTACTAATTGTTGTCTAGGTGTATATCATGGGGTTGTCACATAGAGAATGTTGAGGCTCACCATAAAAGTTTTAATATGTATCTTTATATATGTGACATGGTATGCCAAACACAAATGTAGACCTAGAGTTCACATCCAAACATCCACTAATAATGCTACCACCTAATTGACCCCAACATTTGGTTCTAGGCTTCTACTTTCTTACAACATGCACATATGCAACCTAAAACCAAGTTGTGAATAGGCACACTTTCCACATAGATAGTTTTTACTTTTGTCTTTTCCATGTCACTACAATACTAATGTTTATGAACACTCTCAACTAGAGATTGGAGATATCAACATGATCCATGTGCCTAATGTTGAATCCAATATTTTAGATTGTCAAATTTATAGTTTTATGTAGAAAGTTTTGTATGGTCTTTAGGCTTTTGGCTCCAAAAAGCTCAAATGGTGACTTCAATTATTATTCCAAAAACTAGAGTTTACCTATAAATCAAACTAGAAGAATACTTAACAAAGAAAGATTTATCTTATGAGTTTTAACATTTCAAATCTTCAAATAATCTATCGAACTTGATTCCAAGTGGGTACGTAGGTTGCTTTGTTCTCAAAGTCATACATTTCACAAATCTTTCAATGTTCTTAATCTTTCCCTGTTTTTTTCCCTTTCTAATTTTTTTAATTTCTTTGTGTAGTCTTTGTTGTGGGGTTTGTTGCTAGCCAATAATATGGCTAAATCTTCCTATTGCTTCTGAAATTGCAACATAAATTCAGTTTGTAGGTTAATGCTTGTCTTCAGCCTTTATTCACTATAAGGAGAAAATGAAATTAATGGGGAAGTTGTGATAGTTAAGTCACTATCATACATACTACTATTGATGGTCCTTAAACATGTGTGAGACTGGCATTTTGTTCATAGGGGTGGTGTGTGTGTGTGTGTGTTTTTTAATTTTATTTTCCCTATGTTGGTTCTTTTTGTGGCTTCATGAGGAAGTGTTAACCTTGTTGTTTCTTTTTCATCATGAGAATGGAGATTTCTTTATTCTTATGAAAGACATATATTTTGTTGTAGTAGTGTAGGTGTTGGAGTTCATGTAATAGTATTATCATCAACAAAAAAAAATTATACTTAAAAAAAAACCACTTAATTTTATCATATGGTTGACACAAAAACTTACTTTTGTAGCCTAATTAAATTTAGTGTATCAAAAATATGGTCAATTTTTGTTCAATTGTAAAATTTGGCATATGTCATGATAGATCGCATAACACCAATGTCTGGAAACAATAAATTCCTAAAAAGCTTGGCATGTTGGTTTTGTTATTTGATTGAATGTTGAACATGAATGTAGATGGGAAAAACAAGAAGTGTTCAAGTATCCAACGCCTACACTTGTCGACTTGTTGAAAGTTGATAAGCTGCTACAATAACTCGGTCAATAACTTAGGTAGTAGCTTAATGCAACCAATATTCCCGAGGTTTTTTAATCCTTGTTATTATAGATCATGTGTTCTTGACCCATATATGCCACTCCTTGTTGACCAGGGTGATGTTGCCAACTAGGCAACATTAAAAAGTTTTAATGGTTGGAGGCTGTTAAATAAGGATTCGAAGGATATGGCTAAGAGCCATCTGATATGGCTTGCATTTCAAGTCAATGTAGGAGATTGCCAAATTAATCTTTTGATGAAAATCAAGGATTGGTTACATCCATGCCGTATGATCTATGACATTTTCTTCAGGTCAACCTCAGTTTTGACAATTGGTTTAAAGGCACAAGGTTTGCTGGCAACACCCTTTCACATCTTGCCCATGCAAAAACTCAGAAAGGTCAAGAATGTAGGCGACAACTTTGTTTGGGGAAAAGGGGATGGGTGGTGTGATTATGATGCAAAAAGTAGTGATTATGAGTGTGATCTTGATAGCAGAGTTCCTTGTTTGATCGTAAGAAAGGTGATGCATGGATCCTAAAACAACCACTTTTGTGAAGTTTGATGTACGTGTGGTCTTCAATTTCAATTTGAAATTTTTGGAACCTAATGGCCATGGTCATTTGTATGTTTGCATGTGTGTTTTTCTTGTCACCATCACAAAAATTTATGTTGAAGAAATATCATTCTATAAACATCATTGCAAGATACAAAGGTAAGAAAATTGTTATTGATATTAAGGGGCTAAATAATGGGACTTTAACATACCAAAAATGAATAGATAAGTCATTTGTTAAAAAAATTTAACCTAAATCAATTAGCTAAAAAAATCATGCTTGTAATTATTTGTTTTACAATATACAATTCCTATCACCTACAATGATTCCCAATATGGGCAAACACCACTATTCAGGACCAACACTTTAGTTGTAGAGGAAGTAAGGTCCAATGCACATGGGAATGTGTAACTAGTCAAGTTTTAGAGGTAATAGTTATATTATTGATAGGACCAAATATTCATGTTTTGAAGCTTAAATTATCATAGATGTGATCTTCACCCTCATGCAAGTTTGCATAATTATGAGTCTAAACAAATTGGGTTCATTTCGGGTTCATTGTGCAATACCTACAACACGCATATGAGCCAAAGATAAAAAGTTTTGGCAAAGAGAAGAAGCTTGCCATTGCTAGGAAATCGGCCAAAATGGTATGCAATTACAATACATGCCATGGAGGGAGGTCTTGGCCAAGGAGGGTGGTTCCCCAACACCTCATAATTTGGGGGCGAGATCCAACTTTACGTGGGGTCCAACCTACACCTATAAAATTCATTTCAATTTATATAGGCCAAATTGAAAGTTGTTTAGAATTGTTCATTATACTTACCTTTTTGTGTAAACTTGTTGATGTTGCATAAACACAATAATGAACTTTACAAGAATTGCACAAAGGCAATTAACATACATATTTGCAATTTCTTAAAGAACTTCATTTTGGATATTGTAGGATTTACCATCTATCTCATGAGATGAAGAGTGGGAAAATGGAATAATATCTATTCAAGACAAAAATGTCGATGTAGTAGCAAATTCAGCTCCTAGCAACTGTGATGAAGTCCACTTGGGGAATAAAATGGTAGCAATTATCAATAATGCATTCCAAGCATGTGATGCAACTATTGATGAATCCATGAAGGAAGTTGGAGATTTGAATAGTCAAGATGTGTTTAATTTTCATGATAACATAAACATTAGGAGGGAAAATGTGGAAGGGGCACATGAAACATGCCAAGTTAATGTACCAAAAATTGAATTAAATGACCCTCATTATCTAAAATGAGTAGTAAAATTTAAAGTTCCTTTGTATGAAAGTAGTGATTTGAATAGATTGACAACAACATTGATGATTATAAACACATGTACAACACATCGTTTAACGCACCCCAAACTTTTTTATAAAATGAACTATGAGTCTAAAGGTGAAAACAACGAAAGGATAAGGAATTGAAGTATGTTCCCTGGCTCACAACACTTCAAAAGTAGAAAGGTGTGCTCGAGCTTTGGGATGGGGGCTAGGATGAATGACAAGCGAGTCATCTATTCACACAAACTTATACAAACCAAACAACAAGTTAATTAATGCATAGTTGGAGTGCTTTTGGTGCACGAATGAGCCACGAGTAAACACACTGGACTCACAAGACTCAAGACAGCCCGGGCTTGGGGGAAGCCACCACCTTCCCCTTTATAATATTCTCTATGCCTAGCCACAAGACCTGCATCCAAATGTCATTTTGTCTCGAGATTCTCAAGTTGGGAATCCCAAAATTTTCAAAATTGAGACTTTCGCGACTTTGAAGGCCCATAACGTCTTGTGCAAACCTTTGATTGAGGTGAGGTCTTAAGCAAAGTTGTAGCCCTCATTAAAAAAATTCCAAATATATGTGGCACGCTATTTGCACGCAAGTAAATGAGGGCGCAATTCCCGACTCTTTAATTGGAAATTTAACTTTTGACTCGTGTTTTTTGGCCATAACTTATGTTTTAAGTACCCAAATGCGTCAAGAAAACTCATTTTAGACATCTATGCCTCAAGAGCTTTTCAATGGCATAAGAAACTTTTTAATCCAATGAATTTTGACCCTTGAAATCACCCTCTAAAGATTTAGGAGTCCATTCGGGAATCCAAACTCCAATTTCCCAAAATGGGAACCCACTTGGGAGTGTGGGGGTTCATTCCCTCACACTCTCCTACACTCCCGAGAGCATGAAATGTGACTTTCGGGCTTCATTCTTGGCTCACACCTCCGCAAGCCCTTGCTTTGGTCACGAGCCCAAAGCTAAGGTTATGACATCCCCATCATCCCCAATTTTTTATAGCACTTTGGTTAGTGCTTAACCTTGTTGCACCTTGCTTTTGTGCATTGATTCAATTAAAACCAAATTGCCATTTACTTGCCCAAGTACATTATGTTTTTTTGCTAAAATCGTATGATGGTTGCAACTGGGTAATTGAAGACATAACTTCATCTAACTTCCTAACAACTTCATCTTGTTTTTAATCCACTACCCTTCACCATTGTAACATTCCGTCCACCTTACTAAAAAGACCCA
>Ga0209208_10011534_pt1 | contig 11307 bp, 11 predicted proteins | sample S1TSphfallax_3_FD_187694 | JGI IMG/M metagenome (GOLD analysis project Ga0209208, IMG submission 187694) | Host-associated microbial communities from peat moss isolated from Minnesota, USA - S1T2_Fd - Sphagnum fallax MG (SPAdes) (version 2) | ecosystem: Host-associated > Plants > Peat moss >...
AAGCAATGCACAGTCTAAACAGCTCGATTATTGCTGCTGTGGCCTGCAGCTCTCTGTTATCGAACGCATTTCCTTACATGCAAAAATCATTGAACTCTGCAGCTCGAGAAGCTGGCAGTGTGATCGATGCAGATTTTCTAGAAGCTAGCTGCACTCTGTCAGCACTGATGTTGCCACAAAGACCATCCAATAAATTAGTAGCTAGCACTAGAAATTCTCGTTTGTAGGGATTGCCCTTGAACTTGCTGTTCACTCCATCTTCATGGAGTTTCTTAGGCTGCAGATGGGGTGAAGCTGATTTAGAAGCTTGGAATCAACTTCTTTTGAATCTCCAGGCCACTATGCCAGCTTCAGCTTCTTCATTAAACTAGTACACTTGAGGATCTAGAAGACTGGATGATGCAGCAAACCCGCATGATCCATGACTGCCGGTAATAGTCGATCGTCTTATTAAAGCAGAACCGGAGATGAGGAACCTGCGAATGTCATGACTTGCTTACATTTGCACTGAGATGAGTCTACGGATAATATAGAAAAGCAACACCAGTGTGGCCTTAATCCTGGACTGTTGAGCTTTTCCTCAAAGTATTATAACTAGAGCTTCACGTGAGAATCAGTCGTAGCGTCACGCGCGAAATGCATGGGTGCATGGCTCTGCTGTTGTATGCTCCTCTGCTGTCTTCATTTCAACCCATAACGGTACCTAATGCATATGCGTTTCAATGGAGTACTCTCGAGTCTCAAGATGGGCGCTGCACATGAGGAGCGTTGCAACATGAGCAAGCAGCTTTTTCTTGAGTCAAACCGCGAGCTTCTTGACTAGAGCTCAATCGCATCATAAACTGTACATGCTGCTTATACTTAGTCACGTACTTTGATCTAACAACAGTAATTTGACGATCTGGCTCTGAGTGTGATTAATCTGCAAGCTCCTACATATGATGCTTCCCTGTCTGATAATGCTGCACATGGTCTAGAGCTTGTCCTCTTTTGCTTGGCTGAAGCGGGCAGTAATGGTATGTGGCGGATGTTTCAGTATCTGGATGAGAACAAGCAGCTTATTCTTGCCATTCTTGACAACCAGAACCTTGGCAAGCTCAATGACTGCGCTATGTAAGTAATTGCACTTTCAACCCCTTGGAAGTTGAACCGTGACCCTTGCTCCTGGGGAGTATCAATTCCCCATATTTGAATCTATGGCACCACATTGGTTTTCTTGGAAAAAAATATTATTGTCATGTCCTTCAAGGAATCTTAGTTGTGTTTCGATCGTGAACAAAAACATAGCAAGAAGTTATGATGCATGTCAGTGTAGGTTTATCTTCATTAAATTCATCGGCCAGAAACCGAGTCCTGAGCTTAACTTCCAAGGAACATGCACAGTGTTATATTGAGACATTGGTAGAAGTAAGATCAAGGGGCGTGAGTGAGATCGCTAGAAATGATGGAAAAAGTATGGATTGCGTGATGGCTGCTGCAGCAATACTAGTCCAAATATTTTTTGTCTGCGGGACAGTTCTTTGAATTGTATTGATGAGATCGTCTATGATGCAATTACAATTCATCATAACTAGTGTAGTGTAACTTGAATAAAAGACAACATGATGATTCAAGATATGAGGAGAGGTGCACATGATGCAGGTACCAAGCTAAGCTGCAGCAGAATTTGATGTACCTAGCAGCCATTGCTGATGCGCAGCCACAAGGAGCCCACAACCCACCCCAGGTAATTTTTTCACCTGCAGCCCTCTTGGAAACATAATGAGGCAGTTGCACCTTATAGCTTGACAAGAGATGGTACTTGAATCTTGAACGAATGTCACACTTGATGCTAGGCTTTCATGCGCCACGCACACGAGCCATGAAGATACTAGCTGTTGTAGAGATCTGAAGTTGTAGACAGGCTGCAGCTGTAGTTGAGGAGGGTTTGGCAGATTTCTGGAGCTCAGATTTTGGCATGTTAGGAGCATGAAACATTGATTGCAGCAGATGCTCTATCGGGTGCTTCTTGGATTGGTATGTGTACAGGCTGCAGCTCCAGTACCCCCGTCGATCCAACCAGCACAACACTACCTGCAGCAGCAACAGCAACAGCAGCATCAGCAGCATCAGCATCTATTCATGAGCCAACGGAACTCGATCCCTCAGTACCTACAACAAAGCCAACAAGCGTCGCAGCAATCGTTCTACACCCAACAAGCGATGATGTCAGGCGAGGGCAGCGGACTCCACATGTTGTCCAGTGAAAGAGGCATGGGAGACAACGGTCCACAACTGTCGGCAGGCTTCTCAGACGGCGGCGGCGGCGGCGGCTCCACTAGAGATGGCAACCAATCCAGCCTTGGCCTACGCGGCGGAGGGATGCATCATGGAGGAGGAGGAGGAGGAGGAGGTGGTGGTGGTGGTGGTGGTGGCGGTGGACCTGATCTTGGGGTGTCCTCTCCCCTGGGCCACAGAGACGGAGGATCGGGGCAGGGAGGGGATGATTCAGAGGCCTCTTATCTCAAGGGTTCGGATGCAAGTAGTTTGTGAAATGGGTTTCGAAGCTACTCAGGCTGGACATCTTGCGATCATAATATTCTCGCCAGCTAACTTTTGCCAAGTTCCGAATGACTTCATCGTTGATCGATCGATCTATCACGTACTTGCTCCAAAACAAACCAGTCTCACATAGTCTGTCACGGATCCATCCAGGGAGTATTTGCCGAATACTGAAGTAGAGACAATTCCCATTGCCACGCTAATCGGCAGACACTGATCATTCTTCTTCTTCATCATCATCTTCTCCATTCATCTTCTACGGTGGTTCTAACTAGAATATAACTACGTCAAGTGGTGGTGGTCGTCTAGTTTGTGGGGGCGGCACAGCCCAATATCTTCTTCGTCAAACGACAAGAAAATTATTGAGGACAAACAGTAGTCATGATCAGTAGTTATATGTTTTGGAGTGTAATTTACACCATCAATTGCACTACTCTATACCTGAAGGAACATAACATTCATGAGGTCTAATTCTGTTGTTGTTGCTCCATCTCCGATCCCTGAACTTTTTCTTATTTTACACACAAAAGTTACATCTAACCTGATGATGAATGGACTTCAAAGCTGGTGTGCAGCAGCAGCGATCTATCTGCCATGCAAATGGGTAGCAGCTACCCGACATGAATAATGAGCGACAACATCTTATAATTTTGATCCATCCGCGTGTGAACTACTGGAGCTTGCTTGCTGCACCAACTAATATTTGTGATGAGTAGTTTCGTGTCTGTTATAGGTGCCGCTGCAGGCATCATGTAGGTTCAAGTGCTTCTTGTTGTCGCATTTCTTTGGAGTTTTTCTTGACATGTTTTAGCACACTGTGTGTAACTGTGATCGCAGCAACTTAATGGAAATACATCCTTAGAACAACGAGATGATATTGAGAGCTCAGCCTTGCAGCTTCCCCAGCTTCGGTCCTTCGCCGACAAACCCATCCTCCCTTCGGCGATGGGTCGTAAGACAGTATGGTTCATTCACGAATCTATCTCTACAGTGTCGCAAGCAGCGGTACGAGTCGTGAATGATTGACCTTACAGCGACACGAGTCGTGAATAATCGGGTCGATCGTCACGTGCTGTCCGAAGCGCGGCACCGGTCTTCTTCTTTTCTTCCTTCCTGATTCCTGCATCCTGCTCATTCATGACCTAAAAAAACTAGGTGAACCTCTCTTCCTTTGGTGATCGTGCAAACGAGTAAACTTCGGGCGCAGGGGAGCTTTGAATGCAGGTGATGGGAAAGCATTCATGGCACCTCCTACTTGTTCAGACGACCCATAAAAGATGGGCGATCTGGTCTGACAGGACAAGATCTGAAAAGCCCAGAGAGAGAGAGAGAGAGAGAGAGATGTTTTTCGGGAATCTGAAAGAAAGAGTTTGGTCGTCGTCATTGCTGCTGATCATCTAGGGTTTTGAAATGGTCAAGCTAGTCCGCAGGCATTTATATCTCCCTCCGGTCCTCTGCCTTTCTTTCTGATGACTGACACTCGCCTGCCACGACATTGCAATTCGCGAATGGAAACATTTAATGGAGTCTGGAGTCGTCCGGACGTCTCCATTTTGACGTTGCAAGCTCCTGAGATTTATACCGTATCTCTACATTGTGCGGAAATTGCCGCAACAAAGATTTTGGATGCTCACGAGCTGCAGGTGAGTATTTTTTGCCACAATGATTGCAAAGGTTTTTTTTGTGGTTTTTCAGGTTCAGGAATAGGACTCTGGAGTAAGTCTCTGTTCAGCCGAGATTCTCGTCAACAGTTCTGTTTTGCAAAACATGCCAGCTACAATTCCAGCTTTGTTTGTTAGATTCCCATGCACACTGAGAGAGACTGCGGTTCTGGTTTTGGGTTTCAAGCAATGATATTTTCTGATGAGGAAGGACTCAGGTTGGTTTTGTGCCTTCAAACAATGGTTTTTCTGATGAGGAAAAAGGACTGAGGAGAGAAAAGCTTCTCTGTGAATTCCAGCTGCTTTTGTACACAAACTTTTCTCCATCCACTTCTTGTTGTTCATAACCTTAGTGGAAGAAGCAGTTTCTAGCATGGGATATGGTAATAGTTTTGGCCAGAAACCCACACCAAGCACTGGGGACAATCTCAGTGGACAGTTAACACCATTATTATCAGCTCTATTGAGAGGATTATCACAGTTGATTGTAAATGAGATTCCAGAGCTTTGAAGTGAAAGGGTGAAGACAATTTGGATGCTCACGAGCTGTCTCAAAAGTAGTATTGACATTAACAACACACTGGTGCAAATGAATGCCACAGCACAAAGACAAACTAATTGCAGCAGCTACATCATCGACAAGAACAACACTGATGCAACAAACCAACAGCACACAGACAATAGCAATTACAATTACTTTGCATATGGTGTAAACTATTGCTTCACATTTGGTGAACAACAAAGCCAGGTTGTCAACTGATATGCACATCTTTGATATCTATTCAAATACCGATGCCTAAAAATTGTGTTTTATTTGAACTGCAGGCAAAAGATAAGTCTAATTACAAGGAGCCTCTTGCAGCAAACACAGCTTCAACCAAATGTGGAGAGAAGCACCAAAGCAAAGGGGTGGTCTGCACCACTAATATGCAGACAGAGCTTCTGGCTTCCTTTTTTTGTCACACTTTGTTAAGCACATCATTCAAACTTGCATCAACAAATACAGGTTTTTTGCACCTTGTCTGGAATCTATAAATGCAGGGGGGAAAAAATAATATCTGACCCTTTGGTCTGGTGCAGGTCTGATTGACATAACAACCCATGTACATTTTTTTGAATGTGTGTTGGCCCTTCATTGTGAAATGATTGTGCGAAGGATCTTGCCTGAGTATTTGAACGACGATTCTGTCTCCTCCAAACAAAGATTCTTTTCCTCACGAGTCCAGCCCTGAAATGTTTCACATGCACAACCCCAATAGGAATGAGCTCAAGACCACCTAGAAACAAGTCACCATTTTCAGGCAATAAGCAAGTCATACTGTGTAGTCAATCTGATACTAGATAACAGTGGCAAAAGGATTTTTGTTCTTCAGTTCCTAGCCCCTCTGAATGCTCACACAACTGTTAGCAATTTCCATTCTCAAGCTGAATAGTGAATTTGGTGTCACATTTCAGATCCAAATGAGAAGCCACCCCACAGTCATTTTCCTGCAACAAAATTTGTTTTGAGGAAGCCCCACCCAAGAGAAAGGGAAAGAATGCACTGTGTATTTCATTACCTCAGCAACTTTGTTGAGATTTGACTTCACAGCTGCCAATAGCTCTGGAAGCTCCCCATCCCATTTATAAAACTCCAGCTCCCTCCCATCCAATATCATTTCGGCCACCTGTACCCTCCCAAACATCAGGAAACCACATCCTAATATCCTCCACGGCAGTGATAATTCTGCAAAAGCCAAGAGAGATAAGAAAGGCCAAACACCAAAATTGAGGTAAAAGCTGCATACCCTCTTTCCAATGAAGCGACCCCCAGCTGAGTGGGCGAAGTAGACGTTGTAGAAGTGGCAAATGAAAGCAGGCACATTCTTCTCTGAGAGTTCTGTTAAAAAGTCAGCATAGGAGGTTCCCGCAGGCCCAGGCTCTGGGATGGTATGACCTTGGCTCTCAAACCACTCCAAATCCTTTGCCAATCTCTCTGACCTCTCCAACCCTGTATCCCTGAATAACTCATCTGCACCCACAGACAATTGTGCCTTCAAAAGACATGTGTCCTACCTGATTCATCAATCAATTCAGTCATTTCTGCAGTTTAAGTTAACTAGACTTACCACAAGGCACCCTCTACAGAGATACTATAATCTAGCTATTAGACTTTTGGCACTTCCACAGTTTCACCTATATTCCTTGGGATGCATTGGTCACACAAGTGATATTTGAGACTGGATCCATTGCACATTGCCCATCAATGACAAAATTTCTGGTGAAGTCCAAATTCACACTGACTCTTGAAGGCCACATTGATCAGGTGATGAAACATCCTCAAAAGTAAGATAAGAGAAAGTTAGATCACATTCCAATCAAGCTTAAAACTTGGAGGTGGATAATGTTAACAATGCTGTTATCTCATTAGAATTATACTTAAACACCATAATCCAAACATCAATCAAACCCACTTCTTCAAAACTTTTCAAAACTTAAAATTTTCAACCTTGCAACTACTCACTCTTTCAATTATTTCAGTAAGGTTGACCTGCAGTTCCTCCCCCATTGAATGAGAACTACCTTTGCTAGGCATGATATTCCCAATAAAAATATCCCATCCATCACATTGTTCATATTCGAACACAATACTTCTTGTGGCACTTCTTTTAATAACAGATTTCACAAGCTCGCATCAAAAATTTGCAGAAATTCAACAGTTCCCTAACATGGCAGATTCTTACAAACACTCAAATACTCATGTCAAAAATTTGGAAGCAACATCTTGATCAAGACTCCATAACTGAGAGGCGTGAATAAGCTGGGCCACTCTTTTGACCTAATTCATTCAATTGAGCCTACTATCCCTTCAGAAATCCCAGCATAAAAAGCACTCCAAGAAATTTCTAATGTATTTGGAGGGCACCTCATATCCATGGATATCCCCATGAAAAGAGGAGGTGTACTACGCAAGTAGGCAGAAGATCCCTCCCACTCTTAGGGAGTAGGCATAAGAACTTCCCCCTCCTGCACCTTGTGATCTCCGTATGTTTAGGTTCATTTTTGCCTTGTGCTTTATGATGGGTAAAGCCCACCCTGGGACCTCACCCTACATGGAAATATCCTCACTGAATGCATAGACTCATATCTTGCAACCTTGCAACTCCTTGGGCACAATTCTTCAACTGGGGTTATAACCCCTGAATAAGCCAAGAAAAACTCTGAAATTTATAGAAAATTGCTGCTGGTTCACTTATGACTTTGTCCCAAATATAGCATCAACCAGAAACCAAAATCGCAAAGAAAATGAACACAAGAATGGAGAAGCAATCAAAAAATCTCAGTGGCCTCCTTGTTAGTTAGTAGTAGTACCAATGTGCAGTTACAAATGTCCATCTTCAAAACTGTTGGCAGTATCCCTTCTTGAGGCAAAGAGACACTCTGCTGCACTTGGTGGCCAGACCATGGCAGCCTTTTGTGGACCGTGACTTCATTCTCCATGTTAATTTACAAGGCATATGGCACCACAAAACGAAAAGAGCAAAGGTGGTGGAGAAAATTACAGGAAGGATGTGTAGCTTTTGCCACAATGGACTCCATAGTGTCATACACTTTCTTGCTGTCAACGAGAAACCTGATGTAGCCAGTGATGGTGGGTTCCCACTTAGCTACAGGCTGCACATCAGCCTCCTTCCCCCCTTCCTTGGCCTGGTCCTTGGTGTGCAGCTTCATGGCTACAAACCTCATCTCCTCCACAAACCCCTTCGATTCTCCCGGGTAGCGTTGCTTGGGTTTAGGCTTCTCGGGTGCCGCAGAATCAAGAACTGCCCTCACCACAAACACCCCACCATCCGCAGCAGCAGAAGCTGTTGTGGTCGGCCCATCTTCCCTCAAATCTCGAAACCCTAACCCTGAAATACTTCCTAGGAACCTCGATGTCGGCTTCACCTCTGAACAGAAATCGGAACTCGTTCTTCTACAATGGATTCTCGCAGTTCTTCCTACTCTGCTGGGAGACTGTGAACTCTGACACAAGCAACTCCTGCCCCGCCCCGAAGGCATGGCAGAAGTTGCACCATGCAAACACAACCTGAGCTCCACCATTGCAAGTGCCATGGCAGAACTTCACAGGTTACACAGCTAGTACGACTCAGCTCCACGACAAAAACGGGAACAACAATTCAGGAAACGACGACAACAACAACAACAACAACAACACTACCCGACCCCAAAACTTGTGAAAGAAAGAAGCTCAAAAGGATTCGAAAGACCAAATTTCCAAGGACAAAGATGAGTGCAGCAGATATTTCCTGTGTACCCTGAAAACCCTGAACAAATCAAACAAACGAGCAAACAAAACAAGTAGAATGTTCCAGAAGCTATATAGAAGATCCTAAAGAACGGGAACCGTTTGCTGATCAAACCACAAACACGCAACAGTAAGTATCGTGGAGAATCTGCTCACCGCAGATGGTGCTCAAGAATAAGTAACGAGTAAATCTGAAATGGTTGTAAATGGGAGATTTTGCAAAATTGCAAACAAAAAGATGAGGATGATGCTACAGAATGAATGGGTGATGTGCAATCTGAAATGGGTTTTGGGAGGATTTGGTAAAGTGGGAAAACTAAACAGGTGAAGAGGATGAGGATGATGATGATGCGGCTACAGAAAATGGGTGATGAAGAAATAAATCGAAGATAGGTGTTTGGGTTGGGAGATTCTGGAGAATGGAAACAGATGATGAAGACACATGCTATGACAGACATGGGTGATGAATCATCCGAAATGGGTATTGGGAGATTTGGAAGAATGGAAAACAGATGAAGAAGAAGATACTTGCAACAGAAATGTGTAATAAGCAATCTGAAATGGGTAATTGGGAGATTTGGAAGAATGGAAACAGATGAAGAAGAAGAAGAAGATAATGCTACAGAAATGTGTAATAAGCAATCTGAAATGGGTATTGGGAGATTTGGAAAAAAAAGTAGAAATTTAGACTAGAATAAATAAGAAAAAACATCGGTAAGCTACTAAGCACACACCTCAACTTGTGTACTATTTCCATTACAAACTGAGCAAAGATGTTGAACTGGCTAACTGGGCCACCACAAATTGCCAAAATGACTAAGTCCTTCAAAGAGATATATACATATCTTGGGAAAAATCAAACTCCAAAATGCATGTCAGAACAAACTAGAAATCTGATTCAACCCTTTGTCCCATTCTTCAAGCACAATAAAAACGCTCCAATTGTCTATTATTCAATCCCCCTTGGTTGTTGCACAATTTGCAAGTTGGCAACCTTAACCGAACTAATATTCTCAACAGCCATACCTTAGATCACTAGGTTGGAGATGTGGACGTCCTCACCTTAGGATTTGAACCTATGACCAATCGGTTAACAACAGACCGCTCTACAAGTGAGCTCTGAGAATTTATTGATCTACCCATTCAAAATAATTTTGCATGATTTTGGTCGAAGACTAGTGGAAATTGATCTATCTGTTCAAAGTAATTTTTCACAATTTTTGTTGAAGACTAGTGGAAATTGATCAACCTATTCAAAGTAATTTTTCACAATTTTTGTCAAAGATTAGTGAAAATTGATCTACCTATTCAAAGTAATTTTCACTATTTATGTTGAAGACTAGTGGAAATTGATCTACCTATTCAAAATAATTTTTCACAATTTTTGTCAAAGACTAGTGAAAGGTTAACTTACCCTATGCATCAAGAGTGGAATTTTCATGACCCTTACTCAAAGCAAGTGGCCTTTGGAAGCCCAACACGGTACTCCACATGACATTGTGTAGCATGTCAAATAACCCTTACTTTGCTTTGTCGACTTCTTAAAGCTTCATTTGGACTTTTGTTGCATGAACTTATACTTTTGTACTTTTGTGGTAGCTTTTGAAATAAGAAATCCAATGAAAAAGTAAAAGTTCAACATGGAAATGTTGCATGCCAAATAAAAAATTGTGCATCCCTACGAATGATGACAAAATTTGCATGGCCCCTCGAAGCCGAATCAAGCACCGATTGAACATTTACTTTACCCAGTTCTACATTGGACCAGATTCATCACATGTTGATGAGAAAGTATGTAAAAAACTAAACATGGTTTTTGAATCCTCAATATGCAAAGGCCAATTGATTATATTGGGCATGGAATCATGTACATGTTCAAAAATGTCTTTTAAAATACAAAACAAAGCCCCAAAAAGAAAAGAAAATGAAATTGACATGAAGGTTACTAGTTAAGGTCAATTTACGTTACATGCCATCATCACACATTAGAATTAATTTTTAGTGCATGTGTGTGGTGTATTAAATTGCACGAGATGAAGATACATTTGTACGATATGGATTACTTTACATGGCCATGTGGTGGACTCATACATAAATACAAAAACAAACCTTGTTTAAAACTCATAAAAGAGAAAGGTATTTTTAAAATTGTCTTCTATAAGAGTATTATTTTCATGTGTCCATCTTGTCTTTAGTTTTCAATTTGGAGCCAAAATAAAACTAGTTGTAACAAGAGAGTAAGCCAACAAGTCTAAACATTCCAAAATCACCTTGGTGCACCACAAGTCATTGAGGTGGTACCAAGAACCTTGTTCTTTGGAAGATTTGAACTTGACAAGAGAAAACGAACAAAACAAAGGGCACTTAAGGAATGTGGTAAAACCCTATCTATTAATATGAGGAACATTGTGAGTGAGTGATCCAATCCTTTCAAATTTCATCCTCTTTTCAAATGAAAACAATGATTAAATCTAAATTACATATATTATTTCATCGCAATGGATGAAATCACATTGACATTTCTCTCATACATGTGTCAAAATAAAGCCCCCCAATTGTATGTCCCAACTACCAATAGTTGGCTTATGGATGGTCACCACCTTGGTTACATCACAAAATTGGAAAAAAAAAAAAAAAACATTGGTTCATGGGGAAATAAACACATTCAATAAAATAAAAATTTAAATCCAAAATTTTGTATAATGTGGGTTGATTCTTGTTTGTGTGACATATACATGAAATTGTAATAAAAATATATTATTGAAATTGTCAAACATTGGAAATGTCCAAGGTTTTTTTTTTTTTTTAATTTTTTTT
>Ga0209208_10011535_pt1 | contig 11307 bp, 5 predicted proteins | sample S1TSphfallax_3_FD_187694 | JGI IMG/M metagenome (GOLD analysis project Ga0209208, IMG submission 187694) | Host-associated microbial communities from peat moss isolated from Minnesota, USA - S1T2_Fd - Sphagnum fallax MG (SPAdes) (version 2) | ecosystem: Host-associated > Plants > Peat moss >...
TCTACATCTTCCTATGGCTGATTGCCACTTAGCTTGCATAAAACAAATCCTTAAAAAAAAACACTGGTATCAGTCACGGTTTTTTTAATATTAAAAGTTGGCTAATGTTTTCCAAATTTAAAAAAAAATAGTCGAATTAACACTAGCCAGAAAAATACATAAAAATCCCAAACTTTTTAATGGAAAAACACAACAAAATTTGCCCTCAAAAAAATCACTGGTACATACCTACTACTACTACTACTTCTACCCATTGATGTAAAAGAGAAGACGAGAGCAAGTAGCCCAACTTCCAAGTGGGTAGTACATACCTGGACAGTAGTAAATTGCAAAGGGGGTATGGTGGTGGGGTGGGTGAGGCGCAAGGGCGGGGGGAGGGAAGGGTGTTTTTGGAATTAGTAAATCAATGAATGAGTCATTGTTGGGAGGCTGCCGGATCGTTACATGGACAAGTTGCAGCTGCTACTTTTTGAAACTACTTCGTCTGATATAAAACAAGGTGAAACATTTAGTTGCCGGCAGCTTGCCTCCTTGTTGCCGCTCCGGGCTAAATCCAGTGTCATCAGCAGGCTTTAATTAGGTACGCACTTTCCTAATTATAAGCAGTGGATGCCAGCCAGCCAGCCCACGACTATTGAATCTGAAAAACAAATTGTCACAACAACAATGGGGTTGTAAAGGAGGGGGGTGAGTGGGGGCCAAGTGCTGAGTCAAAGAAAAACAAACAAAGAAGAAGTTACAAAGGTCTCTGAGAGTAGCACGAGTATAATAATATGTACATTACATACTTTCAACAAGCTCCCAATTTTCATTAACAAGGGGTGTGTCACACTGTGTCCTTGCCATTTACATTAAAAAGTATCTTAAGGCAAAAGAAGAATTATGGAAACTTAAATATTTCACAATGCAAAAATATATCTAATCTTCAAAAAATCCTCTGAAACAAACCAAATTCCTTCAAGATATTATAACTCTATAACTAACCTCCAGTTTCAACACAAGCCAAAATATCATCTTTCAAAAATCCTCATATAAAAATAGAGCTATTATTATTACCTAGGGGCCAAAATCCCTTAAGCTACTATACTCTATAATGAATCTAAACACAATATTCTTGCCTTGGTAGGGCAAGGCCAATGAATGTTGTTGATACACGAATTCACAAGGTACGACAAATTAACGACAAATTAACTCGGCGAACACAGTAGCAGCAGATGGAAAGAAAGGCATTAGGCTCTGTTCAAAAGGGTTGAGGAGCTTTCAGTCTCTCCCATCACCACCAATGGGACAAGGAAGATGAGAGTTGCAGTGTGTATGTCCTCTTCCCAATGGTACACCCTGCCCTTAAGGGTGCATGACGAAATGGGTACGGATTTGAGAGCCCTCTCTATGCACTTGTCCAATGCCCAGTTGAGACACTTTTGGGAAAGATCGTTATGTGTAAGGGAAGACCTCTTCCGAGAGAGCTTATTAGGCATTGTTGATTGAACTTGTTCTTTGGCTTAACTTCTTCTCTCAAGAAAACAAAGGGGGCCTCCACTTCACACAGGTGTCCCCAAACAGGGGATAGACTTCAGTGAAACAAAAGGCCCGTTGTTTCCATCTGAGGAGATCTATCCAATAGTACAAGGAGTTGGAAAGGAGTGCACTTACAGTATGAAGAGAGACGTCATGGATTTCTCCTTTCCAGAGAACGAAGTGAAGACGAGGGTTGGCCAATGCCCCCCCACCCCCCTTCACCAAATACCACCCGCCCCCATCATCTTCCCCATGCTAGGAAAAGTCTGGATGATGTGTTGTTAAATTTCACAGCAACTTGACAAGTTTCACTTACCTGCAAGTTGATCTTTCTAGAGAGAGGTTATTGTGAACACTTGGACCTGAATGAGTAGTTTTGTGTAGGGTAAGACTGAGCATGAGTTCTGCAGTTCAATGTCCTGCTGCCAGGCCATTACCCGATGTAATAACCAAACCCCATGCAAATGGCATGCCTGCCCGCTTTACTACCCTATGTAGCAACCAAAGCCCGTGCAAATGGCATGCCTGCCCGCTGTATGTGGCCAGAGGATGTTTAAAAAAGAATTTAAATCAAAATTTGATGACTCTTTTCCAGGGAATTTTTTTGGTGACAGAGTATATTCCTTTTTTCTTTTCTTTTCTTTTCCTACTTTTCTGGCGAAAGTTTTGAAAATTTTCCCAAAAAAACAAACAAACCCGGTGAGACGGTCGCAGGTCATTTCGCAACAGACGAAATTACTCACAACAAAATTTGACTGTGCGAAAAAGGGTGGGGAGGGACGGGCGGGAAAACTGGTGAGCCGACAGGCGCATGACAACAGCACGGGAAGGATGTCGTGACCCGCCGCCTTTCGAGACAACGGCGCAGAGGAGGGACCGGGTGGCAGGCAGGGGGCGGGAGCGACACGGTCACGGGCCCCGTCTCCCGTCCCCCCGCACGCTCTGCGCCCCAACAATCAGTCCCCGTTCCACTCTGCAGTGCAGCCTTTTATTCTTCCACTAACTGCGCCCGTGCCGCTGCTGCACAGTCTCATGCTATGCACATTCCAATGTCGTCACCTGTCGTCACAAGCGCAACCAGTCAGCCCTAGCCCTAGCCATAGCCCTTTATGAGTAGGGGTGCATCCAGTTGATTTAATAATGTTTCCACCTAGCCTATGGTGGTGGACATAATATTGAACGTTGAGCAATTTGTTTTCATTGAAAATTCATTTAAATCAAAACTAAAAATTATAGGGGAAAATTTGGGTGTTCTTTTGATATTCTAGAAAGCCTTCGCTAAGTAGGATTTAATGAAGGTGAGCTGAAATTTTGTCTACCTAACGTGCAATAGATGTTGAATTTTGAGTGGTTTTTGTCATTGAAAATTCAATTAAATTGCAAAAAATGGTTTTGGAAGGAAAAATAAATTGGCTAACCATTTCACACTTAGGTCAGTAGCATGTCCAATGTTCTTATTTACTTTTTTAATAGGTCAATCAAAGTGCAAAGAGAAAGAAAAACTTTGGGTGCACCCCGTCCCCCCCTCCCAAAACTTAATCAACATACCTAACATTAGGTACAGCTATCAAATAACAAGGCTAGGATTTTCTTTTTTCTTTTTTGACCACTTTAGCTTTAGTAAAGCCACTAAGAAAAACCTCTAACGTATGTGGAAGGCACCTTATATTTGTGAATATTCTACTTATAAAAGATCTCATGCCTACTTATAGGGGTAAGATTGGTACCACCAAGGCTAGCTATAGGATAAAAATATAATGAAAAAAAATCACCTATCCATATATACCATCCATCTTGCATGATATCATGGTAAAAATTAAAACCATCAAGTTTTTTGGATTGGTTTTGAGCAATATGAATAGAGTAGATATGCCCATCATGGAAAATTATCCTAAAATTAAACACTTATTATATCTTCTTCACTTTTTTTTTGTCTTTTAGGCAGATTTTCATGGTAATGTGTGCACTAGATGAAGCTTTATAAAAGCTCTTTGAACTTCAGAGACAAAGGAGAAAAAAGAGAAAGTGAGAAGAGGAGGAGCTTGTTCAAAGAGCAAAATAAAAACATTTACCTGCTTGCCTCCCCCATCTTCCAGGCCTTATATCTTCTTCATTTTTAAAAATCTGTTTTGAATAATTTAAAAATTATGAATGAACCAATGGAATATTTTTTAAAAAATTTAAAATTATATATACAATAGAACAATTTCCAAAGATCTTAAGCTTTAAAAAAAAAACTATTCTAATAAGTTGAAAATCAAACATTTATCCCTTCACTTTCAAAAGGCATATCTTGCTTTTTTTTTTTTTTGTTTGACAAATTTGAACAAATTTTGTGATGTTGAATACAGTGGGTGGAAGGCTATAATATCTCGCTGAGCTCCAAAGGCAGCAAAGGAATGTCTACAAATTCAGGCTTCTCTCATACACTAAATCTGGTTTTAATGGGGGTTAGACATTAAGTGATTGATTGATTGATTGATTACCTCTAATTAGGCTATAATCAGCTAAACTCAAAACCCATTACTCGATCCATTAGGGAGTTTGAACTTTGGACATTTGAGTTCCTCAATTATTTTGATAAAGCAGGGTCAAAACAGGAATAACGAAAAAAACAAATTCCCAGAATAAGATCAAAACTATGTCTCTAAATATTAATCTGGAAAATGCAATAAACATTCATGACATTTTATGCATTTTTAAAATAAAAAATGTACAATATCTATATTATATACAAGGACGGAAGGAGGAATTTTGTGTAGGGTAAAGACCTGTGCCAATTTTTTTTTGGGTTTTTTCCTGTGATAGCTGGTGGGTATCACGAGAAAAGAAATATAAAATAATATAGAATAAAATAATTGGAGGTGGTTTCAAACAGAACACTCATTGCAATGGGGGCCTAGTACAAGGCAGTAGCTGAATCTGGCCCTGTATTTTGGGAATAAATGGGCTTTACGAATAAACTGAAGGTTATATTGAACCTAAGCATAAGTAGATCACAAGGTGTAGGAGGATTGTTCTTATGCTTACTACTTACAAGTGGGAGGGATATTATGCTTATTTATTATTCAAAATTGTATTTGTAAAGAGAGTTATGGATGTTAATTCTACCTAAAAGATGTTAATAAGGATTGACCTGTTCTTAATAATTAACCTCCTTAAAGTCCTCATCTAAATTTTGATTGAGATCAATGTTTGAGTTGGATGTGGCCTAGACAAATCAAATAGTTATGACATGAAAATTTCAATTAAATATTTTTAAAAAAGTCAAAATTAGTTGGAAATTAGATCAAATTTTTTTATTATTTTTATTATAGATTTATTATAATAAACATCTTATGTTTTAAATATTTCAATTATATATCTAGACCAAGATCACACCAAGATGCCCATAGCTTAAACAAATTGAATAAATCACTAGAAAAGTTAAATTGTCTATTCTACCACACTCCTTTGAGGCCCCAACGATGACACCTCTTCAACCCCCATGCAAAGGTGTTGGCTCTCATATCATTCTAAAACTATAAATTTCATCCATAGAATAAGTGTAAGTTCCCTCTCACTCCCAATAGCCTTAATATCTCCCCCCCCCTTTTGATGGAGGGATATTCGTGAATTTAAAGTGCCCTCCAAATATATTACAAAATTTCTTCAAGTGTTATGCATAAATGTAGTCTAAGTCAGTCAACAGCTTTTGTTATGAGCACAGTACTGCCTTGGCACCCGGGTATTTTCTTTGCATCTTGATTCATGAACGCCAGTACCAGGATTGTGTGATGTAGCCAAAGTGGTGATTCACAAAATAATTTAGCCAATTTTGGCTAAATAGATATAAAAGTAGATAAAAAACAGAAGCCTACTAAATTCTTGGCTACCGATTGGGACTTGTCACAAAAATCTAGTGATTTGAAAGGAAAAAAAACTTCAAAATCTGACAAATTTGGGTCATTTTTCCCATGAAAAATCCTCGGTATAGGTTGAAATTATATTTTCCATATCGAAATTTGGCCAAAATTGGCCAATAAAAGAAACACTGCCCATTACAAGAAGAAATAACAAAAAAAGCCATTTACCATTGGAGGCCTGAATGTGCCTGGGCTGGGAGCATTCCACAAAATGAAATGCCCACCCACAAAGTGTGGCAAGGTGATTGGGAGTGAAATCTTCTTGGCCTTGCAACTACGGAACTCCCAGATCTGATTCAGCAATAAACTGTCGAATAATTAATTAAATTTTAAATCTTAACTTCGGCACTTAATGTTTTAATTCTGAAATTTTCAGCATGTATTGGTTATAGAAAATAATCAACATTTTTATTTACGTTTATGGGACAGTCTAGTGTGTTTAGACTCTCTCTCTTGTAGGTTCTTGAACTTTAAGGTCTGTGATTCAAACCCGACGTTGAAATCATGCACCAAAAAAGATCACAAATAATAAAATATATATTTTTTCAAAAAATTGACAAAATGAAAAATAATTTCATTTATGCTCAAATCGTTCAGGTACTAGGCTAATGTCTGAGGAGGAGGGGGCCATTCCCAGAATGAACAAACACTCCCCCAAGGTGAAGCTGAGGGGCAGTGAATTCAGGAACTCCTCACTCCAAGAGCACTACCCTGCATTAAGCACTGGCAGATTGTTTTTTTCCATAAGGACAGACTCAATTTGAAAACGTGCCCTGAATATAGAGTGAAGAATTTCCTCCTATGCTCTACCCGGGGAGAGCATCACATAAAGTAACAAAATAATTTGGTTGGTAACAATAGATGTTGAGGGTGGAAACTGAGGCAAATGTTAATAGGGGTGGTTCATAAGAGAAAGAACCTGCCCCTGTTATAGCATGCCCACCTGTGCTAAGTATGTGACCATGCAAAAATATTTCTCACATTCAAGTTTAGTTATTTACTTTTTTGCAACCCCGCCCAAAAAACTGAAAGAAGTAGCACTGTATATAGGTGGGAACTATTAATAGCAAACTACCTGGACCAATCCTTATGATTGGCCAATAAAAAATAGGGAACAGTAGTCAGATCATATTTATTGCACTCTTCTCTGGCAGGTTCACAGCTTTTGCTGTGCCATTCACCAGCCTCAGCAAACTGAGAATATTTGCAGGAGCAAAATCCATTTTCCTGAGCTAAACCGGCATGTTTTGACTTTTTTTCATCTGATTTCAATGTGCAAGGTCACATACAGAGCACCGGTGGGAATGCTCTTAGAGGAGGGCAGTTAATGTATATTGCAGCTGAAGAAAATGATGAGGTGCCCATGCAATTCAATCACGCAACATGATTCCATAATCCCATAACATTGGAAGGTGCAACTAAAATCATACCCTCACCCCCCTAAAAAAAGGGCCATGGAATATATATTATGATCTTTTTTGGGTGAAAGACAAACCCCGTCTGAGCAGAGCCATGAGAGCTCAAACATTATTTAATCAATAGCTGACGCTTAGGCTTTTTGTATCCAAGTGTTAATTGGGTCCATTGGGAAGCTGTAGAAAGGGAGTCGGATAGTGCTGCTTCCGATGACATAATTTGATCATGAGCAGTACGAGCAGGTGCAGCCAGCCAACATGACCCTTTCTCCTCTGCGCAGAAAGTGGGCCCAGGTGAACCGACACCCACCAGTGCACCATGAAGGATGAATAGTGTGTTGTGAATGGATGGATAGGAAACATTTTTTTCATTCAATTCTTGTCCTGTAGCTAACTAACTCCAGTGGTTAGCCATGTACCAAGCACCCATATCTGCCTACTTACCTAGTAGCCACCAGGTGGTATACCTATTTACCTTCCTACATACTAACCACTTACATTTGTTACCTACCCAATTACATAGGTAAGTTACCTAATGTAGTGTGACCAAAAAAAAAGGTTTTATAGGATTGCTACCAAGGTGGAACCAACCAGAGTGAACCAGAACCCACCAGCACACAATGAGGGATGGTTGGCAAGTGGTCAGGGAACAGTTTTCTCTTGGGTTCCAAATCATTAGCTAACCATGGTAGAGTTATCTCAGTTGCTTTTTTAACTACCTACCAACAACCCGCAAGCAGGTTGTTAGTAGGTAATAATATAAAAAACACAACCCTTTACATAGTTATATATCATTTACTTATCTAGTACCTACTCGACTGTCTTCCTACCTACTTACCAATATACATAGAGTGAGTTCCCAAGGTGAAACCAAATATTAACTCAGTTGAGGGTTCATCCTCAATCAAGTCAAAACCAGCATCCAGTGGATGGATGGTGCAATGGTGGATGCTGGTTGGAGTCATAAGGTGTTTCAATGGATGGTGCACTGGTGGGTGGTGGGTCACATAATCCAAGAAAAGTGAGTCCTCTTCTTCTTACAGATGGGTTCCATGTGCTGGTATGTTTTTGTTCCTTTGTTGCTCCTTTTGTTGCTTAATAATGTTATCCATCCCAAACAACACCAACCCTAAAAAAAATACTTTTTTTTGAGGCTTTGTTGTTGTGATAGTTACTCCCAGGATATGTTGTGCACAATTTTTTTAATTAAATTTATTTTTTAAAATGGGGTTCTTGTCCCATGCACAATTCTTCTAAGGTATGTACTGTATATGTATATATATATAGAGCTGCTGGAGCCGTCATTGCACAGATGAAATCAAAAGACAAACTGTTCAGGTGGCAGCTCTCAAATTGAACCTTCTTTGTTCTACCTTCACCAGAGAGCCTTGAGAGAGAGATTCATCCCAATGTCTATACTCTGCCTGGACAGATGTTGCCTATCTCTGTTTGTGGGTGGCTTTGGATATGGCAAACCTTGTGGCAGCTTTAGAATAGAGAACAAGTAAGTAGCTTGTAAGCAGGAAAAATGGAAACCTTAGAATAATGGGGGATTCAACAAACCCAATCTACATTTTGTTCATGTGTAACATCACATTCATGCACATTATGAAATCCTATCATTTGGTCAATTTCATTAGTGTCATCAAATTCTATTCACGTGGAAGTTTTCATCATCCATGTTGTCACCTTCACAACTATTGTGATTTTCATTCGTGAAATTCATTTTCATTCTAGCAATAGATTTCATGAACATTGTGTATGTCATATGATTCATTCGTGTCATTTATACATGATACAATTTGTTTGTATTTACATAGGTGGGTAAGGGAAAGGATTTAGGTCAAAAGGCTTCACATAAATATAGACAAAATTGTATAGAGGTTTTGCATTCTATTATTTCCTTTGAATGTGAAAGTGAGGATTCTAAAGAATCTTCACATTTCATATTTTTACAAATTTATATTATAAATGTGTTTGTTTAGCTTTGCCCACACAAGGGACAAGGGTGATCACATTTTATTTTTTTCCCTTTGGTCAATTTTTGCATTAGAAAATCAATTTTTATACTAGGAGAGCTTCTTTTTTTTGTTGGAAGCAATTATATGGTTTAGGTGATTGGAATGTTTTGTGATTTGTTTACACAAGTGGGAGCGTTGGATTTTTTGCTTGTTGGGGTTAGGGTTTTGCAAAATGTGTTTGGATTAAGGTTTTGTGTTTGGAGGTGGTAATGGGTTGTTTAAGTTGATGTGTTTTGCATTGTTTGTGTTTCATTTGTGAATTTGCTATCAACATTTGCCATTCTTGTGGGTATCATCAATGTTCAACAAAACATGTTAAGTGCTTTTTTTTAAGGCTATCATATTAATAAATGCAAGGGTCAAAACACGTAACTAATATCCAAAAAGGGCGTCAGATGTTAAACATAATTAGTCAAAATCAAACATTTATTTATTTATTATCATTTAAATCTATAGTAATCATGGCAAGTTAGTTTTTTTTCTCTCATATGAATGTCAAGGAACTTAAAGTAAAATATCATTTGATTTAATTTTAAGTTTTGGTTTTAATTTAGGACGTTTGAAAATGTACACCTATTGTGTCATATGGAGTCAATTATGTAAAGGATTATGAAAAGGATTCATATAATAAAATAATTTTCATTGAAAAAATATAGATGATAAAAACATATTAAACACATTAAAAAAATGATACTTTTAAAAATGTGGAATTCTAAAACTTTAGAAATTCAAAGAATGTTTCAAAATTGTTTCAAAATTTCAGAACTTCAAAAATCTTTTACCAAATATAAATGGGTTATATTGTACATGATTTATGAAGATAAGTTATATCTTAGAGTATAATAAAACTAAAGAATGTGAGAATTTTATTTTTGGTGATGATTTAAAATTTTGATCATTTTTCAAAATGAAACCTTGAATCTGTAAGGAATTTTCACATTTTAAAAAATTCATATTTACTCAATAATGACTTTAAAAAAATGGATTCATAGGGGAACGTATAAATTTTTTTACAAAAGGTTACAAAAAATTTCATTCGAAAATTTATTTGCATGTAAAAGTTTTTTTTGGGAATATGGACTTGAAGTCCTTTTCCAAAGGAATCCTTTTAGCTCCTAGTTACAAGTTTTGACCCACAAGTCAAATGATCTTTTGGAAGTGATTATAAGTATGTACTACATACATTGTGGTTTTACAAATGCATTAGGGTATTTGAGAATTACTTTCACCATCGGTTTGAGTTTTGTCACTACATTTGTTATTCACTTGAATTTTGAATCCTATGTACAAATCTTTAATTTTGGTTATTCAATAATAACATTTGAAAGCGGGGATTTTTTTGTGTGTTGAAAATTGGGGCCACAAAAGTGATTGAACAAATTAACTAGGTTTTTCAATCTACCCATGTTGTACTTATTCATTCAATTGCAAAACTCATCCTCAAATAGGATTTGGAAAAATTAGGATCCATAGAGATGGTGGTCATTAGAATCTATGATAGGTCTACCAACTATAATTTCATTTTAGTTGTGGGTAATGAGTTCTAACCTAATGACAACCAAACTTTTTCTCTTTTCCTTGAGTTGTATGCACAATATTTGTAGCTAGTTGAAATATATAACAGAATTAGACCTACAACACTTTTGATCAAGAATATTGGAAGTGCAATTTAATGGTGAATATTGGTTAATAACCAATTTCCCGAATGTTTTTTGTGTTCTTTTGTTTAATGATTAGAATATTTAAAAATTAAATGAAGTACATAACAAATGGACCAAATGGTAGGATTTTGCTATAAATTTTGAAGTCTATCCCATTATTGTTTCTACATTTGTTATAATATATATTCATGTTTAAATTTGTGTTGCAAGTTGTTGGGAAGTTGATAGTAATCGTTGGGATTACTTGTTTTTGAAAATGTATGTGCAAAATATCTTATACCAACTTTAACAAATGGAAACAATGATTCTTATTGTTACATTTGCTAATGTACTGTTTCAATTGAGACACAACCATGTATCTCTTGCAAGATTAGAAAAGATATTGGTGAAGATTAAGATTGTGTTTTGTGCGCTTGGACATAATCTTGTCAATCTTGAAGACTTCAAAATAAAATAAATCATTTTTAAAAACTTTTTATGAACAATTTAAGCCTAAGTGGAAGTTTATTCGAAATCTTAAAGTTAAGATTGTTAGGCATTTAATCATGAAAAATAAATTTGGATCTAAAATTATACATGCAAAAGTTGAGTAATTTTTGTTAGTATGTGAATCCAAAGGCAAAATGTGTTGTTGATTGTTATAGGCAAGTTATTCAATTTTCAAGATGTTTTTGGAGTTAATGTTGACACATAAAGGGAAAATTATAGTTCACATTTTTATGAGCTTTTTAATTGTAAAATTTGGATGGCAAGGTTGTAATTAGTGTTTTTTTTTTTTTTTTTCAAA
>Ga0209208_10011536_pt1 | contig 11306 bp, 8 predicted proteins | sample S1TSphfallax_3_FD_187694 | JGI IMG/M metagenome (GOLD analysis project Ga0209208, IMG submission 187694) | Host-associated microbial communities from peat moss isolated from Minnesota, USA - S1T2_Fd - Sphagnum fallax MG (SPAdes) (version 2) | ecosystem: Host-associated > Plants > Peat moss >...
ATATGTCATCGAAAAGATAGTGCAAAGTGGCATACATGGTTTTTGTGTACTGATCCAACCTTCCATTTTCCAATAAATTTGCTTGTTTTCAACACATTAATTCATTTCCAATCTTTAATTTTATACTGTATTATTTATAAAGTAGCATGTCACCCTGATGTTCAAAGATTGGAAATTTTGAATGGAAATTCAATATTTTTGCATGTGGTTTTAATCAACAACCTTATATATAATTATATCATTTTTTGGTCCCCACCTTTGCACCTAGAAATTAGCATACACTACAAGAGAAAGCAGTTTTCTCACACATGTGTCATATGTGCCATTATCTAATGTAAAAATGTCATTTTAATGTAATATATGGCACAATAAACAAATATTGTACATTGTAATGGATGAAACCCCAAAAGTTTATCCCATATGTGTCATGAGTCACAGCTTTTTGTGTGAAAAAACCCCATTCTCTTGGAGTAAAGCATTTCCCACATCAATCCAACCCCTACTATAAACAATATAGTTCAAACAATTTGAATCAAATACTAAGTGGGCACCTGTGTTGTTTGCCCGAGTATATTAAAACTCATGTAAGGTCACCCATCTCAATACTATTCCAATCAAAGTGAGATCAATTCCAGAGTTCCTATTGAACTATATTAAATTAAGTGTCAAAGTTCAATTTTGAATTTTTAAATTCAATTTTCACAGACCAACCCACTCTAAATTCAATAACTTTTGCTCAGTTGGTCCAAAACTTGCAAATCAACAAACATGCCCAGAGTATCATCACGGGCTTTTTGGTGGTAACAGAAGAGGAGACACCATGAAAACAAGGGTCAGACATTTGGCAAGTTTGGGAACTGTTTCAGCATGGTTGTATCCAAACAAATTAACCAACATACAAACATACAAACAAACACCTATCTTAATACATGAATCAAATATGTTGTAGAACATTCCATGACACTTAAAAACTTGATGTAACAACAGAGTTCATCACAACAAGGAACAGTTGGCTCATCAAGTACTGACTCTGCCCCTTGTGGCAGGTTCAACCTAGGACTTTTCCTTACTGGATCTACAACTTTTTTGCAAGCATGAACTTTTTGCAAGACACCTGCAAATGCCCATGCCATTGATGCACACACACATGAAGAAAGAAAAGCCTTAAGAGTACATGTAGGTCTCAAATATCACCCACACATCGGTTCAAGTTTGAGCCAAAATTGAAGCATGTCCCCAACTCAACAATGGATGACCGGACCAAAATTGGGTCTAATTTCCAGAACCAGAACTGGAACTGAAACCTGAATTAATTTCTTTCAAGAACCAGACCCAAGGTTCCATTTACTAAAATAAATATTAGCACATCTTTATACATTTCACTCAGACGGTTGCCATCCTACTCACACTCAAATTTTCATCCAGAAAAACTAAAGGGGGGTTGATTCAATCTCCTGATACTCCTCCAGAAAAAACAAGCAAAATAGGTAGTAGGTCTAACCAGAGGGCCACAATGGACCAACACTCACCAGCGCACCAACCACTGAATGCCCCCTTATTAAAACATTTTACATGTGTTTGAACCCATGATCATTACCACATCTGCATTCCAATTTCTAGACTTTGAAATCTTAGTTCTGCAACCTCATGCCTCAAATGTTATCCTCATTCTCCCACAGGAGAAATTCAGCAAGGATTCCCACATCTGAAGGTCACCCCCATAAGCCTTTTGGAACAAAAACAAAGAGCCTTAAAACCACAGAAGTAGACATTCTGATACTAGTGAATTAAAGCCAAAAATCAATAAACTAACCAGTAATCTCCAAATAGAAACATTGGATTAAACCCAGCACTGCATGAAACACTCTGTATGGTGTCATGCACTCAAGAACAAGTTAACCTAGTTCATGTTGGGAAGAACACAATGAAAGAGAGGTCCCTTAAATATCAAGCTTAACATGGGATTTGATACAGGTTCAAGCTGCATTTCTATTCTACAAGCTGAATAAGCAAAGCATCTTGGAATGAGCAAAAAGAAATTTACACATCACTGTAGAGCAGATTGTTGCTGTGTCAGTTGAATCAAGCTTTCCCTGATATCTTCAGAAACTAGAATGGTATTCAAGTGACACCTCGAAGAATTAGCTGTCCTAATGTTGATGAACATCCACTGGAATCAAATCCTCATGATATAGTTAACTTTTCTGCACCTCGTTACTTTGTGTCAAGGTCTCTAGTTTCTCTGATGTGTCCTCGTTGTTCCACAAGTCCTTCAACTCCTTCCGCCACCAGCCCAACAAAACCACTGTGCCTGTTCCACAGTTCCTCTCATTAGAGACTGACTGCAGGCACTGTATCTTGCTGCTTTCATGAGCACCAACTCACTTGTACATCAAAGTGATGAATTTTTGCATCTTCAATTAACATCAAAAATACTCCAAAACATGGATTCTTCTCCTGAAACCATTGGATGAGAACATACCTAAAGTAAAGGGCACAATGTACAGCAGGGCAGGTTGCCCATTTCCATCTGTCAAATTGAGTACCACATATGTTGTGAACAACCCTGCAAGTTGAGCACACATTTCAACATTGCCCATGATTGTGAGACAATGCCATCAATCAAGTGATTGCAATCCCATTGCTGTGTTAGATAAAACTTGAAGGGTACCACCCAATTTCTGTAAATCTCCTAGCTTCCTAGCCTCCTTATAAAAACTCTCCAGAATTCACTGGAATCTAGCAACTGAAAAGCATTCTCACTTACCAATTGAAGCCACATCCACTTAGTCAGAATCTTATCCAATATGACCCCACCATACAACTTTCTGCATAACCTCATTTGACCTCATGTCTAGCAAGAGCTCATGCATATGGAAAGAATAAAGAGAAAAGGAATATCACCCAATGTCAAACTCTGAACCTTACCTACACCATAACCAATTGTTGTCCACAAGAAGTATCCATTGAAGAAGTTCTTTTTTGCCATCCAGTCGTACCTGCCATAAGAAATCTTGAGCACTCTGAACAGTGGCTGACATCAGCCATAAGACACAGGTTGAAGAAAGCATATATGGAGACTGAGCTACAAGATGAGATCCTTTTCTTTCCTTAATAATTGACACTAGCATGACTGAGAGCCTTGTTCCTCCACCGTAGGTGCCTCCTTCCAGAGGTGGGCTCTGTAAGTGTTTGCAGAACTGCTTTCTGGGAGGTCACTCATCCCATGAAACAGTTTTCACCCTACGTACCAGTCCCCCTACACAACTAGGGTCCCTACTGTCTTCATTTGCTTTATTGACTGAGCAGTCTAGCTACCCCATTTACATAGGAGATGAACAGCTGGAGTGAATAAAAGAGCCTGCAGTATCAAACAATATCAACTAAGGAAAAAAAGGAACAACCTAACTTGACTCACAAGCAAGAAAAGAGGAACCTTCAAAAAGAGAAGGGTAGTGTTGTCACCTAAGACAGAAGGAGACAAGAAGGCCTGGAAGGAGGATATCACCAAAGCCAATAATACTATAACCGCCCCATGGATCATACAGACGTGGAACTTTCAGGAGCATAGGAATGCCCTCTCCATTACTCTTGTCCCCCCTGGCAACCTGGACCCCACAATTTCTTATTGACACATCCATGTCCATGAAGTGGTCTTCTCTCTGGATCTCATATTCCCTGAGATTTAAAACTTTAACATCTTCACCTGCCCGCTTTACAACAGCTACATAAATGACCTACTTTCGTGAGCTATGACTTGACCTCCAGGTTAGATTTGATCCTAGGGAGCCTGTCACAGTGTACAGAAGTTTCAGCAAATTGGATTGTGAATCTCTGAATTTGAACACACTCCCTGCAGCAGTCTAGCAATGTGCTTGGTTATAAGGCATATCTATGAGATTGTGCGGAAAACTCCACTTTAACCCTTTGAAGGCAACTATTATGTCAGCTTCAGCACAACCAAAATTACACAACAAGAATGAGTGCTATTGCCTTCATCATGGATTTAGTGACTAGCTGCCATGACTCCTCACTGACTTCAACAGCTCCTGATACGCGAACTAGGTAAGTACATAATAATCTGCCCAAGCTTTTGGGTGTACAAAAATCGATGTCCTGAGTTTCTGCTGCATTTCTGGAAGCTACAGGAAGACTGAGTCACAATGCTGGCTAGCACTCAAGAGACATAGCTAGACATAGCTAATCAAAGAAATCAATACCATCATCATTCAAGCTTGAATGATAAGGCAGAACCCCTTAGACACCACGGTCCTCTAAGAAACCAGAATTTGAATTGAGTCAACCAGATGTCTTAGGAACTGAGACCTTCCTGCTCATAATGGCTGGGCTAGTAAAACAAAGTGTGACAACAGCAGTACAGTCATGGACATACCACTATCATGACACTCTCATGGAAGAGGACAGGTGACACAAACACCCAGAATATGTCGTAAAAGAATGCACAGCTCAGAAGCACTGTAGACACCTGAGTTTTCACCCCAACAAAGGCTCATTAAGATCCATGCTACCCGCATAACAAACTTTGCAACAATTATCATTTGCATCATCACCCTCATTGCACCAGTGCTAGAATTAGGAAAGTTGTGACAATGCTCCTTCAACATGAGCTAGAAAATAACACAGTTGAGAGTGATTGGGAGCACACCTTGATGTTAGGCAGCCGAACAATCTGAAGGACTGTCAAAATCAACGAAATACCCTGATGAACAGAATGCCCGACAAACACTTAAGGAATGTTGAGTGTTTCCTCATATCAAGTCAGAAACTCCTGCAGTAGGCAACCTTCCCTAAGCAGAAAATCACATGCAATGAAGCAAATATCAAAAGAAACAGAGCAAATGCACTGTCAATTTCTGCTACTAGAGAGCTAGATCAAGAGAGATGATGGAACATCCAGAAAGATGACAAACCATACAGCACATCACCAGCACAGTACAAGCTACAGGGTTAAGATGGGGACCATTCAATACAGGTTTCTTTCTGAAGACAAGGAATGGCATGGAGATGACAACAACCAATATTCTCACAGAGAAGGGAATGGGTGGTGAAGATATGTACAAGAATATCCTGGCCAACCCAAGCAAAGGAGGCTTGGCGGAAAACACCCCATAGCACACTAACAGTGATGCAAAAAGGTGCCACAATGAGTCCAAGCTTTGAAAGTGACCCCAAAATTGGAACATTGATATAGGTTGCTGCCAATCTTGGAAACCACCTGCAGCAATTACATGCGTGCAATTCCCCAATGAATTTTTTTGCATCTTGTCCCCAGAACATATTAGCCTGCTGCATATATATCTGAAACTGGTTTTCAGAAACAGCTCAGATCTCTTGCCAGATCCTTGTTACTGGTATGTAAACTGGATTCTCTGAGACACAGGCTGGTAGTTTTAAAGTGGTGAAGAGATTGGCACATTTACTTTTCAACATCACATTAACACATTATAGATAATTGTGGTTTGCCACAGCAGATTGGATGTCTCCACATTAAACCTTCCCTCAACACTTGGGAGTTATGATCTCAGCTGAATCTAGGCTTTGATACCACAAAGACAAAAGCATCAAACAATATCAAGACAAGTCTGAGGTATAATGAGATTGCAGAGAAAACTCCACAACACAACTTTCAAGGTAGTTATGTCAGTTCTGGCCAAACCAAAAGAAAAACAACACAGACAAGTGTGGTCATAACCTTGCTAGTTTCATTCACAAAGTCTCAGACCATCACCTTCCTCACGAATGTCTGTGACCCACTCCCATTACTTCCCAGCAACTTCATCAGATAGTGGGTGTAGATAAGTATATAATAATCTGCTCAAATTTTCAGGCAATGGGATGACTCAGTCAGAAGTAATCTTAGGATTCTATGTGGAAGTGGCAGAATACTGCATACCAATTACAGGCCACACATAACCAAGTATCAAAACCAAGGCACTTGAATCTCAGAAGAAAACAACATACCTTGAGAGAAGGGATACAACACAAGTTTGCAAACCCTGCACAACACAATTGTCCACTAATAGAGTTCAGAATGTGAGACATGGGAGCTACAAGGTCCAGTTCCAAGCTCAGAGATCGATTCAGTAACTCAGGAACTGAAAAGAAGGGTGCCAAAATACCTCAAAACCACCAATGCAGAACAGGATGACCAGGAGAATCAGGAACCAATTTGACATGAAGTAGTAAAGAAGGATCAGAAACACAGATGCCAGCACCAAAAAGAGCACTGCTGATACTACATTGATGTCCACTATATCCTTCTCCTCAACATCTGGCTCTGTTAGATAAGCATCTGCCCCCTCCTGCACCTCCCAGAAACATAATCTTCGATGGTAAGAAGCTGACTGAACCAAACAGTTTTAGGCCCTTGCCAATTTCTAATAAAATGTTTTCTCGTATTCTTCACACCCTCAGGCCCATGCTTTCAGAGCCAAAGGACTGTGCTTCAATTGCAACCAGAAACCAATCCATTAACCCACATCAAACTAATGTTAGAACTGGAAGTTAGGGAGATAAGATCTAATGGAGCTGTACCTTGAGGCGTCGATAGTATTCTTGAGCTGCCTCCTTGGCTGTCCAGGCAGACCAGAATGAGGCCCCTAGGATAGTGCCCACAGCCATGACCCAAAGAAACACCTCTGATATGTCTACCGTTGGTCGCCTTGGTGAGAAGAGCAACACCCTAACTGCTAATCAAAGAAAAAATAAACACAGTAGATTCAGCTCAGCACTGTACGGTCAGAGCAAGATCTGATCATAAATCTCAAATCCTCATCCATAGAACACTGATTACATCATGTAATTTTGCTCTGAAGACCATCAATGGTTTACAGTCTATCATCAAGAATCTGAAGTAATATACATAGCTCACAGAGACACAAGGCCATTTACAGCCCTGCAATACATTACTAGGGTGACAGCAGTTTCTTGAAGAAAGACAAAGCTGAAATTTTCCACAATCAGATTGGACTGCTTTCACCAAAAGCAATGTTTATCCAAAACTCAGGGAAAACAGTTGATCATGTCATAACAGAATTTGTCATCTGCTAGAGAGTCATTCATGCAATCAGAAAGAGATTTAAACCCCCAATACCATAATGTCAGACCAAAAAGTGACCTGCAACCTCAGGAAATTTTTGAAATGCACAATACTACTATCTGATGGCACAGACAGACACTACTATTTTTATGCAATAGATAAATTAGGCCCCCTGGTGTCTGATTCAGCAGTGTGCGAGAGTAGTAGGGCTAAAGAATGTTCATTGGCACATTCACACTAAAGCAAGCATTCTAGACCTACCTTCACCATGACGCATTGCCTTCTCCAAGCTCTCTCCAGCTGACTTTGGCACCATCACTGACGGTATTCTAATATCTGTGTATGTCTCATTCTTTGAACACACCATCTTGTACAGCTCTGCAAAAGATTAAAGAAAACACCAAGGAGACAAAGGTGAGTCTATCTCATTGTCATTTCCATGGTCTTTTGATTGCACACAAGCAACCAAACACACACAAGGAGATTGCAACAGTTTTGGAAAGTGCAAACTCAGAACAGTACTTTTAAGTGAGGTGTACACTGAGCTGTGAGTGGGACCACTGATTCATGGATAAAGATACAGGATTTTAACATTACAGAGACTAGGGCCATTAACACCAACCACCTCCACCTCAATTCTCATTGAATTAAAACAGTAAGAAATGCACTGTGTCACAGGTTACTAAGGAATCGCACAAGGGTTGCTCAATCAAAGGAGAGATTATTCCATAAAATGTGAATATATCCCAACACACAAAATGAGTCCCTTTGCACTGCATGCTTGCAAATTCACCACCTAAACCAACAAGTTGTCAATGCTCATCATTCAGCATGCATGCTATGTTCATTCTCTGCAAGGCCATCACACACCTTCTTTATCATTTACAATGATGAGTGACACTGCCCCTGCAGCCTGTGCAATCCGGGCCTTGGTTGTAAAAGTGCAGTCACCTCGCCACACCAATGCAGCATGCTTAGGCACCTGTACAGAATCAAAATGCAAAAGCTTTGTCTAGGGAGAGAAACATCACAGACACCAACCTGCTTGAAATTCAAAAGCAGACAATCAAGAATAACCACATATCTATGAGGTTACAGAGAAACCTCCATAAGAACAGTATGAAGGTAACATGACAATGAGCACAGTCATAATCTCTAGATGGTAAGGTTGCAGAGAATAATCCACAATAACACATTAAGGGTAACACCATGATAAATGCAGTCAATAACCTTATGAGAGTCGCTCACAAAGTATCAGACCATCACTTTCATCATAGAATAGCAGTGCCAAGCCGCCATAGGACTCTCCATGGGCTTCATCAACACCTGACAGTTGGTGTGGAAAAGTGCACAACAATTAACCCAAGATTTTGAGCAAGACAATTATACAAACATCTGCATCCTGAGTTTCTGTCACAACTTCTGGGAGCAAAATGAAGACTTGGTCATGACATTGGCTTGCACTCAAGAGCCACAGCTCATCAAAAAATACAACAGCATCCACATTCAAGCTTGCAAGAAGCTAGAGGCAAAGAAAGTAACCATCTTCACGGATTCGTTGCAGGCATGAATAGGGTCAAGCACTGCAAGAGGAACACTATGATATTCTTCTTCGTGCTCCAACACTCTTTTACCAAAGCGAGCACCAACTCCCACATACTCTGTAGATTCCTCACCATTTATCCAGTTTTGAATCTTGACCTGCGAAATTCCAGTCACCTCATTCATTCAGTTTTTTACGGTCATCTTTTCAGAAAACAATTTCATTGTAACAGACAAAATTTCCTTTCCAAATGCACAGACAAATTCAACCAAACTTTTATATATGAAGAGACATGTCCACATCAAAAGGTTTCATACCCTCACAAAGGAGCCAGAAAAAAGACTAAAACTGAGCTGCAATAGTTCTCTAGGGAAATCAGCGAAGTACAAAATTGTTCTAAAATTTGAACAGTAAATCAGATGTTCTTGCAATCAATACTTGTTGCAATCTTGTAAATCAACTGTCCTTGCAATGAAGGAGTGAGTTCATCCTGCTTCAACAGTAGCTCTTGGAGAAAAAGAAACCTCAATGACTGATTTCCGCATTCCCAACCCCCAAACCAATTGCCTGTTCTGGTAGTGGAAATAGAAAATAACTCCTGCAAACTTTTCTCACATAGCAATTGCTCACCAAGAAGCCAGCCTTCTCAAAAGTAGTCAGAAGAAGAAGAAGTTGAAGTCACCCACCCTCCAGGGACCATGCTAACAAAGCCGAGACACATTTCTTCACTTGCTAGAATCTTTTTTCTTTCTTTCTTTTTGTTGCTTCTGTAGGAAGCGGAAGAAGACGATATAGATGGCTTACCAGAACGTAGCTGTTATTACATCCCGGCTGTTTAGGCTCCTGGTCGTCGTTGTGCACGATGTCATCTCCCACGCACAGCTGCAACAACAGCAAGAGGGTGACAAACCTGCCGACCCAAGCCCCAAGGAAGCGCCCCATCACGGCCATCGTGGAAACTCCTCCTGCTACCGCCAAAGAACCGCCTCCTCATTCGCAAGAAAAACACCCACAAAAAAGAAGAAAACGCTTCTATCACCCTGTGACCTCCATGGGGACGATCATTAAATTCTCTCTCGTCCTCCTGCTCGCGAGCGCCCCCTTTCAATTCGTCAAGCAATGGCACCCGCGAGACGAGAAACGCCTTGTGCCTTGGTGTCGCGAAGCAGGGCCTGCTTCGAGTGACGTGCATCCGGCGTCGAAAGGGCCTCGCGAGCCCGAAGTTCGAACCCCGTCGGGACTCGGGACTGGAACAGTAATTCACTAATTTACTAATTACACACTTCACCTGACCAGGTGAAAAGGATATGGTAATTAGTAATTAGCTTCTAGGGATTGGTCAAGGACACTCGTGAATTTTTTGTTAACATCAAATGGTGTTGCTTCATTTGAAAGTTGATGTACTTCCCTTTTTCCTTGAGAGGAAAATGAACTTGGTGTTTCTTGGTTTCATATTTTTCCCCCTTGCTTTCATAGAAAGTAGAACTGGATTTCAAACAATCCCCTTCCAATGCAGTACATTAATACCTTGGCAGCTTCAACACGCAGTGAACCAGAACCCACCAGTGCACCATCCACTGGAGGCCCGTTATTACTCAGTTGTGGATGAACCCCAATTGAGTTAATATTTGATTTCACCCCAAGGGGTTGGGCTTTATGGGAACAACTTCAGGGCCTTGCAGGGCAGAGCTGAGTGTGGACTCGATTCTCATAAAGCTCGTCCCCAAGCCCAAGGGCTTTCTTTGAAATCACACATGTTCTATATTTTCAAAATTTCCCATGATACTGGCAACTAGATGACACTGGGCAGCTCCTCGCCATATACCAAGCGGGTATCATGGGAAAAGACTGACAGCAGGTGTTTCAAAAGCGTAATGCATTTCGAAAATATTACGTTTTTTTAAAAGCCTGCCATCATTTCTTTTTTTGCCATGATACTTGGTCAGTAATACTATGTTGTGATCCGATTAAGTTTATGGAAAGCCCGCCGGTGTATTATGCTCGGTCAGTCACGCGGCGTGCAGCAACACTAAAAATAATGGCGCAGGATTTTACAAATTGTTGAAACTTTTCAAAACACTTTCTTTTTCAGAGAACAAAATTTTGTTAAGGAAATTAAAAACTTTTTTTTTAATATTCTGAAATATTCTATTTTCGGCATAGAATCTTGAAAATCAAAATCAATATTTTTATTTGATACAGAAATGTTGAACTTGCAATTGTAGTACCATTCGTTTTGTTTTTGGCAAAATTTCGCTATTTTTTGACAAATAAATTGGGAAAGTTTGGGGGGGGGAGAAAACAAATTCTAGATGTGAATTCCACTATTTTTTCTTTTTTTGTTTTAAATTTCGCTAAATTTTCGATATGAAAAAAATGGGAAAAAAACACTGCATTGTAATAAGGTATTGCTCTTTGTAATTAAAACAATGTTCAACATTATGATACTTTTGGCGTCCTTGTGAAAGTACCTCATAGAATGGTATAAGGATCCTGACATTAAACATTGGTCTCAACATACACAATATTATCTATCTATATATAAATCACTTCCATCAAGATCTAACTTTGGTAAATGTGAGTATCATAATATCTTGACAGCTTCAACACTAATTACATTATTTTCAGAAATGTGGAAATTTTCAAAAAAATCTTTTTCAGAGCACAAACTTTTGTGAAGGAAATACAGAATCTTTTAGACTA
>Ga0209208_10011537_pt1 | contig 11305 bp, 6 predicted proteins | sample S1TSphfallax_3_FD_187694 | JGI IMG/M metagenome (GOLD analysis project Ga0209208, IMG submission 187694) | Host-associated microbial communities from peat moss isolated from Minnesota, USA - S1T2_Fd - Sphagnum fallax MG (SPAdes) (version 2) | ecosystem: Host-associated > Plants > Peat moss >...
AATAAACATTAAAAAAATATTAATAACTACAAATAGAATAGGTACTAATAGCCATTAAGAACCACCAATAGCATTAGTAAAAGAACAACTAATAGCCATATATTAAAATTGCTTAAGATTGCCAAAAATAATTTAGGGTGAAATAATTTATAATAGATTAAAATAATTTAAAGTGAAATAGCTTATAATAACCTATAATTGCTATCAATAACATAAGGTGAAATAATGTTCAATAGCCAAAAATAACTTATCATAACTATAAGTAGTCTAAATTGAAATAAGTTACAATAGCAAAAAACAACATAGAATAACGAAAAAAACTTACAATAGCTAAAAATAACCTAAGGTGAAATAAGCTAAAATAACCAAAAGTAAGTGAAAATAACCATAAATAATCGTAAATAATGTGGCCGTGAAATAGTTTAAATTAATGAAAAATAATCATATAATAATTGAAAGTAACTTAACATAAGTAGTATTATTATATTAACAAAAAAATTATCTATTTATTAAACTTTTTTTTTCAAAAAAATGGTCATTGAAATGTTATTGAATAATGGTATTCAATTTTTTTTTTGTTCAAATGATTTTAAATTTCAAAAGGAAATAAATGTAAATATTGAAATTTAAAAAAAAGTAAAGTCGAATCATTTCATTTGAACAAAATTTCAATAAGATATGAATTTTCAAAGTTTAGGTTTTTGTAATGTTTAAAATGAAGTATTTGATAAATAGAATGTAATGTAACATATTATCATAACAAGTGGGGTGGCTTGATGGTAAGGGCGTTCGCTTCCATTCCAAGGGTCAAGGGATCAAAACTCATGGGTGGTGTTGTGTGTGGTCAACAGTGGTGTGTTGATTGAATATTCTCCTATTGAATTCTTAGAATAGGTGCCTAGGTTGATTACGTGGCTTACCTAGGCTAGGTTTTTTAACCTACTGTAGGTAGTGACATGTTTCAATAAATCATAAGTTTAAAAAATCATGAAATTATCAATAATATTATATATTAAATAATTAAAATTTAATTGATTTCTATGTTGGTTAATTAATTAATTAATAAATGAATGGTTTGGTAAATTTGTATTTCAATGGAGAGTAACTTTGTTTCACTAAGTATTAATGAAACAAGTCATTGTTCGTAACAATTGGTCTTCATTCACTAAGGGGTTAAACAATTTCACTAGAATAAAATGTCCAAATTCATTCAAAATCTAATGAAACTTAGAATGAACTAAGACACATTTCCTAGTAATGATTATTCAGAAAATTTTAATTTGATATTTAATTTATTATCTTAATTAAAAAAATTATGTTGATAAGTTATTCAAACCATTATTTTAGATAATTATTCATGATAATTATTTTATATATAATTAATTCAGAATAATAATTAACTCATGTATATAAATAGACATATATTGGATACCCAAACCATTTATTAGTTCTTTTGAAGTGACTTTACATATGAGTATTGCATTTAGCGTTGGGTTTTCACCTAAGGTTACCTAAATCACCTATGGATTATTTTGAAATGAATTTGAATATGGGTATTTTATTTAGGGCTAGATATTCATATAATTTTGCAATACTTGGACACGTACTTACTTTCACCAATTGGAAATCTGGCCTTAATTTCTTAAATAAATAAATAAAATTTGTAACAAAACAAAAAAGAAGGTATGTTTTTTACCATTTGGTAATCTTTCCAAACCAAGTTTTTTCGTTTTCTTTAAAAAATATATAAAATGACATTGCATTTTAAAAAATATGTTTAAGCCCTAAAAATTCCCCACAAAATGCACCTTTGATTTATTTTAATTACTATAGACTTGTAAAAAAAATGGTAATTAATTCATATGTCCCAAACTTTAAACCTAAACCATTATCCAATAATATATATTTATAATAATTATATGAAAAAATGAATTATAATGTTCATTTCATAAATAAATTAAGTAAACAAAATTTAGTGAATTATGTATTAAATAGACCAAAATGCTAATTTTATGACACTATTTGCACTATAAATTGTTTGCAATACCCACACATGGGGACTTATATTCATCATTGGATGTCCATGAACTAGAGAGAACCCTGGTAAATTGATAAGTTAGTGGGGGGTGGAGGTAGAGGTAAGTAGGTAGTGAAGTAGGTAGCCAACCCTATAAAACATATGTAGGTAAGTAGGTAGGAAGGCATGTGCACAGGTTGCCACAATTGGATACACAAGACATAAACGATTATATGTTTCATAGGTTTATTTATAATGTTTCAATGATATGTTAATATGTCAAATTGTATTTAGTTTTAGATATAAAGGGATTCAAAATTTGTTGTTTAGGAAGTGGTCAATAGTTATTATCAAAACATGGGAGATGCATTGATCAAATACATATTTTTTAAACATGTGCATGATTCACAATTTTATTTTTTACCTATCCAGTAGTATATATCTTTACATAACAATTGACATACATGTTTATTAGCCACACATAGACACATAATAAAATTTATCAATATGTTTAATAATGTAAAAATGTGACATTGTTTATTTTATGGATGAAATCCATAATATTAGTAAAATATTGAGACCATGATGATTGGCAAGGGGTGCACATTTAATTATGTGAATTATATGAAATTTGAATTTAAATGAAAATATATCCTAATAGTATATGATGCATCACTTGTCCAACTATGAAACTAAAGAAAAAAAAAAACTCACATCATTCGATGCATCATTCATCTAATTAAGAAAAAAAAGGATAATTATCTAATAATAAGATGAGTGACGCATCCAATGAACTATGATTAATTATGATTTTCTAAGATATTCAAATAAATAATAAAAAATTCGTTAATTAGTTTTTTATTGAATTTATTTGAATTTAACACATGGATTTCCAATTTTGGAAAAGATTAAATTCTAAATAATGAATGAATGATTAGAAAATTATTTTAGATATTTAATGGAGTATCAAATATTATTTCAAATAATTAATGAAACTATCAACAAATTATGTCATATAATTAAGGAATTAATAGGCAATTATTTCAGATAATGTAAATGATTCATTATAAAAAATTAGATCATCATTTATCTATTTAAAATAACTAAATAATCATTTGGTTTTACCTTATTTATTTGAATAATTAAAATTTGGTTCTAAAAATCAGATTGATTAATTTGATATTTGATTGATCAACTTAATTATATTTTTTGTTTTAATACGTTATTGAAATCATTATTTAAGATAATTATTTCACATTATAGATTGCAAGTTCAACTTTTGCATGAAAAAATCCTTCACCAAGATATGTTTGATCACAATTGTCATTATATTATTTATTTCACAAACCGTACAACAACTTTTCAAGTTTAATGAAACAAAATAAGAATCATGGAACTTTTAATCAACAAACCCAACCTTTATACACGCCCTTGTTAGCATACTATTATGAAATTAACTCATATTTTTAGAGTGACTTTGCATGTAAGTAATGCATTTAGGGTAGGATCTTCATTTAAAAAGACCTAAACCCCACATGGGTTATTTCATAATGACCTTAAATGCAAGTATTGCATATAGGGTTGGGTTTCACTTAAGGTTACCCAAACCACCTATGGGTTATTTTGAATTGACCTTGCATGTGGGTATTGTGTTTAGGGCTAGGTCTTCACTTAATGTATCCAAACCACTTAGATGGGTTATTTTGAAGTAACTTTGCATGTGGGTATTACATTTAGTGTTGATTCTTCATTTAAATATGTAATGTCTTGAAGCTGAATGAAATTATCTTAAATCATGTTTTGGTTCACATTCACCTATTCCCACCAAATTGCTTTATGCTTGTCATATATTTGTTTAGCCATGTAACCTAAGCTTAGTTGGGCCCATATGTGGTCCTTCAATGCTTGTGCCATGTGTGGAACATAATGAGACATACAATAAATGGATTCAAGGTCATGTTCACCATGTGCAAATGACCCATTAACTCATGTATGGGCCTTATGATAGATCGTGATCTTGGCCACATCGGGCCATGTGTATAGACATTTGATTGAGAATGATGTTAATTATCCTTGTTTAATAGATTGAGTGTGGGTTAAGTCTTCCCAATAATCCTTTGGTCCATACTTGCATTAATACCTACACCAAAAAACACTCAAGACGTAAATGATTACATATTTGGTATATGAGTTTAAAAAATTAAAAAGGTTAATGCCATGTAAATGTTTAGCACGTATGCCCAAGGTGGTTTTTGATAGTTGGTTGCTTGACATCCATTTGGTTTGGAAAGTCTTTGTAAACATTCCATTCCATAGGAGTGCTAGTATCCCTTCATTCACCTTCCAAGAATTCCAAGATGCAAGCAAATAGAACACAAGCAAATTGAATGTTCACTTTATTTTGCCCTCCATGGCATATTTCAAACATCCACACCAAGTCCTTGTTTGAGAAAGGGGACCTGGTGGGGTTTTGGACATGAATGGAATGGGACTTTGGAACCCTTTCCATGATTGAAGGGAAGTAGGACAAATTCCTACACCAAGATAATTCATAATTTTAAAAACATTCATCATTGAACCAAAACGCAAAATGCGATACTTACACAGCTCTTTTAATATTGACGTTGTGACTTGGAATTCCCATTGTAATACCCACATGATGATATGAAATACCTACTATTCCAATGTACATCACATACAATACTTGTAGTATGAACCCATATATACTAAAACAAATTTTAACAATACCTGCATTGAGCTATTAAACCCTTCATCATTAAAGATCATATGCAATACCTACATTGTACCTTAAACCCATAATGTCTAAAAACCTTATGTAGTAATACCCACATAAATAATCATTAATGCACAATGTTTGAGGGGTGCAAAATGCAATACATGCCTTAGGCCATAAAATCCATGTTGGTTGTGGGGAATAAATGCATTACTCGCATTTGGGTATGAAAAAATCAAACTACAAAGAGATATTGAATATGAAATACCCAATTAAAGGTATAAAACCTTTATTTATGGTTGTATACTTAATGAAACTTGACGCCCATTCTATATCCACTAGTTAGGAAATGAAAATAGGTTGAATTGTGAAAATATAAACATAAAACAAAAGAAGTAGCAAGAGACAAATGCATACCTTTAGGAATAAAAGATGTCAACATTCCACCAAAGTTTACAATCCCAGTTGAAAACACAACTTTAAAAGATCATATATAAATTATATAATGCAATTTTTAAAAAATTAAAAAATTAAAAAAATATCTATATAGGAAAAAAATTAGAAACCAAATCTTAAAGCTTTTGAACTACAAATATTTATTGACCAAAAAAGTTAACCTTAATTCTAAAAATTAATCAAATAAATTTCGTAAAAAACCAAAAGAGAAAATATGTTTCTTACTTTCTTGTGATCTTTCCAAGCTGATTTTTTCCACTTTCTTTGAAGAAGATATAGAATGAAATTATATTGCTTCACATATGTCTAACCCCAAATTTAACCTAGTTTAGGTTAATTATTATCAATTTGTGAAAATTTTGGTATTTAATTTTTGTCTTGCAAACCCTAAACTTAAACCATAATCCAATAGTATATACTTATAATAATTACATGAAAAGATGTATTGTAATGTCAATTTTATAAATAAATCAAGTAAACAAAATTTAGTAAAGTATGCATTAACTAAACCAAAATGGTTGCAATTATGACATTGTTTCCGGTATAAATTGTTAAAATACCTACATATGGGGTTCTATGTTCATCATCCATGAACTAGAGCAAATCTTAATAAATTGATAGGTAGGATGGGGGGGGGGGGGGGGGGGGGGGGGGGGAGAACTGAAGTGGTAAGTTAGGTATTTGGCTATGTAAAAAACATAGGTAGGTAAGTAAGCATTGTGGTAGGTAGGACAGTGGGTGCATAGGTAGGTAGTTGGATAGGTAGGTAGGTTAATAAGTAGAAAGGAAGTTCAAAAAGCAAGATAGATAGGTTATTAGGGTAAGTAGACATGTAGGTAGGTAAGTTAGTAGGTAGGAAAGAAATTGCACTAACAATGTAGCTAGGTAGATAGGGAAAGTTAATACGTAGGAAAGAAGCTACCTTATCAAGGTGGCTAGGTTTGTACTGTACTTATGTCAATAGGGTGGTTGTGTGTATAAGGTTGCTAGTTAATAAAATAACTAGGTCAATAGGATAATTAGTCATTAGGGTAGCTATGTGCAAGGTCAGGTTCAGGGGAAAAACAGCCAAGAACAAAAACAAGCCATCACAAACACGCAAGCCTTGCTAATAGATAGGATATTATACATCTACCTACAGTGTCCACACTCTGAACACCAAAATAATCCGTTCCAATCTAAACAGTCTAAACACTTTCAGAAAAGAAACTGGTTCACCTAATGTGAAACCAGTTTTAATAAGATAAAACTTCCAAAAGTTGGATCCAATGTGATAGTCCCTGCCCCCACACCAACCAAAAAAAAAAACTAAGTACAATGATCAGCAGCAAAAAAAATTTTGCCTCTGATGAACTCTATCTGGCACCGAATGAAGAAACGCAGCCCATCCAGTGGACAGAACAAGGAACTGGTGCACTGGTGGCTGCTGGTTCACTCTAGCCTTACCAGTCAAGTTGGTTTCAATTTGATTAGCAATCTTTTCTCTCCAAGCATCTGCCATTGTTTCTTGGTTTCAATTTGATTAGCAATCTTTTCTCTCCAAGCATCTGCCATTGTTTCTAATGATCAACCAAGGACAAGCAGAATTTCTGTCAAGCCTTGGTTGATCATTAGAAGGTCATGATCAAATGGGTTCAGTATCTCCTAAATTCTTCCTTATATTCTTCACCTTTGTCACCTTAGACCTCCATAGGGTCATTCTTTGTATTTTCTGGTTACCTCTATGTTTGGACAGTATTATTCTGCTACCTAATTATAAATGGTATGAATGTTATTATTTATGTTTGCTTATTTATAATCGTGGTAAATTTAGCAATTGATAAACTTCTAAACTTATTCATAAATGAAATAAATATTTTCATTATATTTTTAATTTGAAAACCACTGGGTTACTATTGCAAATGCAGAACCTCATTTCAAATCCTGAGAGAGAGAGAGAGAGAGTTGCAAGCCTAAGACGAAAGAAAATAGTGAACTCAAATGTTGGATAATAAAATAAAAGTATGTCATTTGGAGGGAAAAAAGAAAGTAGCAACAAATGAAACATGAGATCTTTTAGTGTCTCAGATTGAATGTCAGTTTTTAGTTTTCCAGCTACAAAGTGATGATGTGCTCCTGCAAAATTGCTATGGTACAAGGTTGGTGGGGAGGGGGGGAGGGGGGGGAACCAGGAGGAGTTCACCTTCTTCTGTACACTAAACATCTGGCTCCTAAGTATCCTAATCTCATGCTGAGCAAAAGGGTGGAATACACTAGACAAAACTTTGACTATGATGCTAATAAGTTAGCTTTTTAAGCACCAAGTATGCTCCTCCTTCCCCTCTCTGAATGGAATGTGCTCAGCACTTGATCTCAGTTTAGGACTCATAGAACTTGGATTAGCACCAAATGCTTCGAGATCCCTCTTTTTTGGGGGAATCAAGAGTATGATTCTACTAGCTCAAGGCAACACTTTCCTGTTTCAGACAATTGATCCCGTGTCTAAAAATGAGATCTAGTTTTTGAGATTTAGTTCATGGGTGTGTGTAATTGGGGAGGTTGTGTAGTTGGGGCATTAGGCTGGAAAGATGGAACCTGCAGCATCTGAGGCTTTCTCAGGAGCTGCTGCTGCTGCTGCTGAGGAGCAGGCTGAACTCTGGCATGGGATTCAAGCTCAGCTGCAAAGAAGAGTTGACTGATGTCGTCTGCAATATTTTTGGCGTCAAAGGCAGCTCCCAAAATTCCTTTCCTCCCCAGACCAGCAATGTACAGCCCAGTTTCCCCTTTCCATGCTTTCGGTGATGGATTCCTTGGGAATCCATCCTCGGAGAAAAAGTTGCAATTATCCTGCCCCATTGCAACAACAAGGATGGAGCAACTGCAACTATCAGTTGCAGGTTTTGTTTTCAATCCTCCAATTGTTTCAGCAAAATGAGAAAAGATTGTGGAGTTGACACACTGCATGTAGGCCTTAAAGAAGAAGAAGCAAAACACCAGGAGGAAAAAACATATATGCAGCTTACATTGAGCCATTGGGGCACATTGCTTCTGTACCCTGTAGCCAAGATGATTGCATCAAACTGTTGGACTTGGCCATCAGCAAATTGAGCTCCATTTGATGTCAGGTGATCAATAGCTGGTACAACCTGCAAAACAGAGAAATCACAGAAGCTTGAGCAAATCACAAGAGATTCTTGGATACATTCAGGATAACAGGAGCCAACTGACACACCCTGAAATAATCTTGATAGATTGACATGACAACATGAGATTGATCAAATAGTGCTTATATAAATTTATTAAACGTTCACTGATGAGTCTTGGAATTAAACATGATTTGAGAAACATATAAACCTAAGCAATGATTTTCACCCATAGTGGCTCCTCTTACTATGAATGTACCCTCATACCAAAAGATATGTAATAATACCCATGAGCCCTAGTAGCGCATTACAAGCTTTAAGGAATTTATGATGATGGATCTTGGTGAGAAACCAGGAAAGTAGCAAACTAGTCTAGTAGTAGTACCTTGATGTCTCCATTTTTGATCTTGGCAAAAGTGCCAACATCGAGAACAGGAGTCTTGCCCAACTTGGTCTTGATAGTCATGGGGCCCTCAGCTGGTCTGTGGAGGCCATAGCTATTGGTGTCACCCATCAAAGCCCAAGCGTACCACACCAGGAAGGAGTCTGTGAACCAGAGAGGAAAAGTCTTGAGTAGCTTCATGGCCACAGCGAAAGTGGACTTCCCAAAGACTTCTCGTGGTAAAATGTGCACCTGTGCACCATTGGAAAAAAAGGGTTCACATCAAGACGACAAAGTTCCCAAAAAAAAGAAAAGAAAAAAAGGCAGAAGATCGACAGCGGTAAAGAGGGAAGTCTTAGCCAATCTTGAACTAAAATCAGAGTGTACTAGAGTGGCTGCAGCTGGATATCATGCACAAAATTGCTGTCCTCAGAAAACAAAAGAAACTCATGAGAAAAGCTCATGAAGCAGCTCAAGGACTGGATCACAGCAGCTCATAGCAAAGTCTGACAAAGAAAACAAAGTAAGGAATTGGAGGAGAAAACCATGATACATACCGGGCCGCGGACAACGAGAGATGGTGTAACGTTGAAGTTGGTAAGATCAAGCGCAATCTCCATGCCAGAATTTCCAGCACCCACGACGAGAACACGGAGACCCTGGTAATCCGCGCCACTCTTGTATCGGCTAGAATGCAGCACGCGTCCCTTGAAGTCTCCGGCTCCTGGGATTACGGGGCACACGGCCTCCGCATTCTCACCGGAAGCTACCACCAGCCATCGCGCGCGGAATTCCGACACCACGGCGCCGGCAGCAGCAGCAGCAGCTAGACCCGCGCCGGCCGCCGACGACGTGTTGCAGCTGCGCGTGGTGATTTTCCAGCATGCAGCCGCAGGGTCGAAGGCGGCAGACGTCACTTGCTGGTTGAAACGGAAGTCGAGCTTGAAATGCGCCGCGTAATTGTCCAAGTACTGGATGAATTGCCGTCTATTGGGGTATGTGGGGAAATCCGCGGGGAAGGGGAGATGGGGGAGCTCACAAAACTCCTTGGGGATGTGCAGATGCAAACGGTCGTACGTATTGTGCTTCCACAACGAGGCAATGCCGTCGGATTTCTCCAGAATCAGGCACGGTACGCCCTTGAGCTGCAGGCAAGCGGCGGTAGCCATGCCTGAAGGCCCGGCACCCACGACGATGGCCCCGTTCCAGAACGTCACCACCGGCGCTGCTGCAGCAGCAACAGCCGCCACGGTCACCGCGCTTCTACAACACAACCTCCGGTTGCTATCGTCGTTCGCGGCTTTCCCCATGTACTCCTGCTTGCTATAGAATGCCTCTGCAGCTGCTTCTGCTGCTGCGTAAGTCGAATGAGACTCGTAAGGTGGCATAATTTTTCGTGCTCGGATTCTTCCTAGATAAGATTATATGTTCTCTAGCTAATCCCTTGAGCTGCTTGCTTCTTCCTAGACTTGCACTTTTGGCTGTAAAAAACTTCTTTCAAGATTCTCAATACAACCTTGTACACTGAGCTGGGGCTGCTAAAACAAATACCTCTAAGTCTGGATTCACATGATCTAGGACTTGTTGTTTTTCTTCTTACGTCTCAAAGCAATGTCCACCATAAGAGAGTGCTCAGCAGGAGGAGGAGGAGGAGGAGGAGGAGCAGGAGGAGAACAAGGACTTGGAAGTGAGCTCAAAGTGCAGTTCTCATGTGCCAAGAGATTTGAATGTTGCTACAAATTTAGACGAGAGCAAATTTCACAACAAAACCAACAAGAAGAAGAAGTTGTAATAACAAGATCAAGCTGGAGAGGCAGAGCAGACACCTATATACCCACAGAGAAACAACAAACAAATTTAACAGTAAAAAGTGAAGAAAAGTTGTGAAGATGAGTTGCAGACTAGATGGCTGAGAATGCCAAGTTTTATGGATTACGCTCATGGCCACACAAGTAGATTATTAAGAGCCAAAAATAAAATAATAAAATGTGGTTACTTAATAATTTGTTTGTTTGTTTGTTTGTTAAATTATTAAATTTCAAAACCCCTGTTGCCAAACCACCTGTACACTATTGCTCTTGTTTAAATGTTACTAAACTTGTATCCTTGGATTTTAAGAAATATGGTCTTTCACATGTAAATCATGGGTGTACGTAGAAATCAATCATATATAATGCTTTTTTAATATGTTTTTATTGTTTCCCTTTTTACTGTAAATGCAATGTTACTTCTTCTTTCTTTTTTCTTTTTCTTTTTTCTTCCTGAAAACTGAATGTCACCCATATTGAGGGGATGTGAGTGAGAAGCAATCAATCATACACTTAACACCCTTCTTTTACGAACTTTACTATGTCAAAGCTTTTAAATTAGCCCTCGTGAACTTCTCTCTGTTGTGCAATAAATGTTTTTTTTTTGGGGTAATCCTTTGGAATAATTCAAAGCCTAATAACAAAACTTCATCATACCGAACAACACTGTTGAAATGTAACCTGCATTTCCAGGCACTTCCAGTAAGAGAATTTGCAAATCTTTGAATATCACTAGCATTCATGACTGGCCAAAGCATTTCCTTTGAGGTGAGGAAGACTCAAATT
>Ga0209208_10011538_pt1 | contig 11304 bp, 11 predicted proteins | sample S1TSphfallax_3_FD_187694 | JGI IMG/M metagenome (GOLD analysis project Ga0209208, IMG submission 187694) | Host-associated microbial communities from peat moss isolated from Minnesota, USA - S1T2_Fd - Sphagnum fallax MG (SPAdes) (version 2) | ecosystem: Host-associated > Plants > Peat moss >...
CCTTGCTCTTTATTCCCTTCCATGTACCACAACATTGACAAACCATATGGGATAACTATTTCTCTCCCTCCTTATTCTAACATGTTCGTGGTACTAACATATCTCAAATCTACCTATGTCTTTGATTGCTTGCAACACTTATCTACCACATTGTTTCTAATATCTACCACACCATTATCTATGTTTCTAACATCTACATCATAATCTTCAACAAGAACTTTTATTTCAAGGTGTGATGTTCCTGTACGTGAGGGTTCTTCTAAGCTAAGTGTTTTTTGTAGTGTTCCTCCCTTCTCCTTATTTGATATGCTCCTTGCAACTAGGGAGAAGGGGGTTTGAGTACTTAATTTGTTCATGTTCCCCTTGCGATTTGCCCTAGTTGGTGGTTTGTTATGTTTGGTTGGGCTTGGGTCCATCCATCTTATACCTTTTTCTCCCCCTTTTTTGGGTGCTTTGTTATTTTGACATTTGGCAAATTTTCATGAATTTGTGCCTACTTAAAAGTAAGATCCAAGTGCCAATCCTAAGGAGTAGGCAAAGGAACTCTCTATGCCTCATTATCTATGTATGTGTAGATCCATGATAATGTTTACCTCATGCTTTACCGTGGGTAAAGCCCACTAGTGGGGGGTTGCCCTTGACTACCACCTTGTCCTAGGCCCCTTATTTTGGGAATGCTCCCACCCTGAGGCTTTACTACACAAATAGCATGCATTCAATAAATGGTGCATTGGAGGCTATGGGTTGGCTCTAGCCACACTATAAGATGCTAAAGCTGCAATGTTGGGGGTTGCAATTGAGCCAAAGGGTTTGGACGTTGTTCCTAATTTGTTCAGATCAATTCCCTATGTGTTCACACACCATGTTCCTCAAGGTCTCAATATATTCCCAATTGCACCACACTTTGTCCCTTCATGTTCTCAATGTGTTCACATCAGGTTCCCAATGTATTCTTATCATGTTCCTCAAGGTCCCAACATGTTCCCAATAGCACCACCCTTTATCCCATAGTCTTTGCCCAAAGTTGAACTATCATAAGTGGGACCAAGGGAGGCATTTCTGTGGTTTTTATTTTGGGAATACAAACTTCTGTTCATTGTTCCTGGAGTGTTGGGCTTCTGAATTTTCAGACATTTTTGTTGTCAAAGTAGGGCTTCAGATACTCTAGGAGCTGCTGAAAAGGACTATCCAACAACTACATACACAAGAAACTAGTTCTCCTTAAACAGCAATGAGGAATTCAGTTCCTTACATAAAGAAATTATTTCAAATCTTCTGAATGCAGCTTCTGTCAAGAGAACAAGCATGTAGGAGTTTTTGTATTCATCAAACAATGACACCAGGAATCCCCCCTTTTTATTTTTTTCCTGCAAGATTGTGATGATTTGAATCCTTTTCTTCAATTCATTTTTACAGCCTAATGAAAATGTGCTTTGCTTACAGTAGTGCAACTGCCAACCATACAATGCAAAAGCAGTGTAACTCAGGTCTGCTGCAATCGCTCCAAGCACCAATGAGCACAAGATTGCAAATTGAGAGAGGACAAATAGAGATAGAAAAGGTCCTGCATGAAAGTGAGGAATTGTGATGAATTTTTGGATGTCTGAAGAAGTTTCATGAAAGTTCATGAAAGTGAAGAACTCTCATGAAACTTCTTCAGACATCCAAAAATTCTAAATGGAATTGAAGAACCTCAGAACCCTCACTGGACTTCCTACTCTCAAGGAGAAGCAAATTTGAAGGAATTCCAGCAAACCCAGAGATAAAAAGTGATGATTAACTTGCACTGCAGATCCACAAAGCTGTCAATCACCACCACGAGTATATGCACCAATATGCAGGAATTGACTGTACCTTTACTGCAGAGGAGTGGAGCTCAACCATGCATGATACTCCAGTGAAAAGAATGAACATGCCCTCCTCTCAAGGACATGCCCTCCCCTCAATAAGGAAAGTAAGAATTAATCTATGCAGGGAGCAGAACTCCAGCAAGCCACAAACAAGAGCTGATGATGATGATGCTGATTAACTGGGCACTGCAGTCCACAAAGTTGTAGACTGACACCTGCCACCAGGAGTATATGCAGCAATGGAATGCATACTGCTAAGTGGAGCTCAACCATCATACTCAAGTGCACAAGATGAGAGGAGGGCATGCTGCCCATTCACACATAACTGACTGCATTACTCAGACAAAGTCGAAGCAGATCAAAGTCATTTGAAGATATTGTTCCCAAAAAACAAAGACCTCAAAAGTAAGAATAGATTCTTGAGGAAAAAAACACTCTCAAGAAAGGCACTTGTATGCATGTATCACCACTGAAGCCAGGGAGCTAAACCATTTACAGAAGAAAGTTTAAGCATCAAATACCACCACCCATATTCACAAATTCAGCATCTGAAACAGTGTATAGAGATTCTGAGCTAGAAGATTGATTCAGTGACCTATCTTCCTGGCACATAGAGAGAGAGAGAGAGAGCCCGAAGAGATAGATTCAGGTATCTATCTTCCTGGCACATAGAGAAAGAGAGCTTGAATCGGTTGATTCAGTGATCTCCGAGACGCTTGATGCTCCACACATCAAGAACACCAGGTGGGACAGCATTGTCAATGGCTGATCTCACAGCAGCCCTGGCCACAGAGGTAACCTTCACAGGAGGCATCAGAAAGTTTCCCACAAGAGGTAGTCGAGAAGCTGGTTTGGCATTCTTCAAGAGCATTTCTAGAGGAGCTCCGATGGCACTGAGGGGGATCTTGAGACTTCCGACTTGACGATTGCCATAAATGAAGCCAGGCCTTAAGATCACACCTCCATATGGAAACTTGCGGAGCAATTCTTCCTCAGCTGATTTCTTGCCTTTGTAATACCCTCGCAGAACAAAAGAAGGGAGTCCATAGTCAAGAGCTGAAATGAACACGAACCTCTTGACGCCGGAGTTGGAAGCTGCATTGATTGCAGCGATGTTGGCTTCGCCATTGATTTTCAGCATTTGTTCATCGGATCCAAACCCACCTACACACGAGATTACCGCCGAGACTTCCTCCAGTGGTATTGTGTCTTTCCACCTCTCCGGGTGGAAGATGTCTCCCCGCACCCATGTCACATTGTTGATCCAGGGATCATCATGCACTGTTGCTGCTGGTCTTCCTGACCTGCTCATGCTCACCACTGGAAGGTGCCTGCTGAGTGCTTCCTGGCATGCATGTGTACCCACAAACCCATTTCCTCCCAGCACAAGAAGCTTGCTCCGCTCCAAGGCAGCTTTTGGCTCCACAGCTTGTGCTGCTTCCACAACTGTTTTTTCGGATTGAATGCTGCTGCCTAGTGTGGAAGAAGCTGACGAGGATGCCGGCGCTGCTGCTGATGATGATACCCTGGTCGCTGAGGCTCCACTTCTGGCAACAACAGAAGCAGAATAATAAGAAGAAGAGTGACACAATTGGTGCACCAGGGTTTGTAACAACCCTTGTTTGATGCGTGTCCGTGCTGCCATGGCTGTACAACCTCCAAACCTCCCTCCTCCTCCTCGCTCCTTTTCCTGTCTTCCTCCTCTTGCCCTACTGCTCCTCTTGCGATTTGTCTACAAAAGGACTCGGCTACGTGTGCGTTGCATGTCCAGGATTGGAGAAAGGACATGAACTTTTTGTATAACGGACATCAATGGATTTTCTGCTATGCAATTTATTTCCGTTCTTCGTTCACTATCTCTCCAAAGTACCCAATTCACCGGGCTGGCTGGCGATCGGGGAGGACAATCATCAGAATGGTTGCTACCTGTTGTTGAGCAGTTAGGCAGTTGTCTTTTCAACAGGAACCAAGAGATGGAGGAGGAGGAGGAGGAGGAGAGGAGAAGAGCTTGACTTAATGGGATTTGTTCTCTCTTATGCCTGTCTGCATTTTGAGCACGAAGTGTCTTCTTCTGCATAGGGTATCCAGATTGCAGCCAGAATGACAACATAAATGTAAAGGTAGTGGGTCTCTTCCATTCTCATTCTCCTGTTGAATTTCACATTTCAAAGCAGTTTCAGGAAATCAGGATCATCATGGTAGGAGAATTCAGCTGCAGTTTTCTCCTAAGCTTTAGGGTTTCTTCCAAACCCTACAAAACCCATTTGACCTCCCCACTATTATCTCTCCGCTTTTCCTCTTTGCAGACGTACCTCCTCTCACACCATCTACCTATTTATCAACACCCACTGCCAGTTGGGAGCTTATGAAATCAGTAGGTTGTCATGACATTTTGCTTTGTCCCTGCTATTTGTGATGAAGGTGATGATGGTCTGACACTTTGTGAGCAACTCTCATAAGCTTCTGACTTGCACTCATTTGTCATGTTAACTTCTAGTTATTATTGTGGAGATTTCTCTGCATGCAATTTCATAGTTATCTATGTGCACAGTGCACACCTCCTGTCTCCTCTCCCAGAAATGAGACCTTACTAGATTTTCCAGCAAGGTTTCTTGTATGCAATGTGTCAGTATGGCCAGCCCTCCAGAAGGGGTTTTCTTGTATTGATGAGTGTTCATCACTTCCATGACATGCACTTGTGGTGACACTCAACAGCGGTTCTGATTGCATAGTGAACTGATCAAGGTGTTTCAGGGGATGATTTGCAGAGCATCAATCTGAATCCTGGCTACACATAAGGCATTTCTTTTAACTCGCCTTTTGGTGTTTGAGAAGAGAATATGAGGTAATCAGTAGAATCATGCAGGATCATCCCCATCTCCTCCTCTCTGATCATCAGAAACCGCTAATATCTTTCAAAGGGAACCTGGAAGGTATGTACTGTACCTTACCCACTTTCTTCAAAAGCTATATCTCTACATGACTAGCTAGCTAAAATCATCATCATGACTGAGTCTTCCAGTTGCTTCTAGAAATGTGACAGAGACTGAGGACACAGATTTTGTATAAACTCCTGAAATTTTGAACAGAGTATTGTATGCTTATCTACACCCATTCTTGCAACCTGATGCAATCCACAGGTAGTCATGGCAGCTCATCACTGCTACTTGTGATGATGGGCATTGTTTGACAATTTGTTGGCAACTCTCCTAAGTACTGACTGCACTCATTTGTCATGCTACCTTCAAATTGTTGCTGTTGAGATTTCTCTGCAATTTCATAGAATGTATCATCATAATGCTATCAACCAGGTATTATTGCTTATGGGACAGGGCAATACCTTCCATTCTACTGCATGTCAATAACCATAGACAGCAAGCTAGATTACTCGTTTAGAGGATTATGTACTGGTCCTGTGAAATCTTGAGCTTTCCCTGCTTAGCACCCAAACCTGAAGTTGTTGCATTAAAGGAGTCCATTAGGGTATTTCTGAGCCAGACATACATGTAGGTTGGGCATATCTGGACAATCAGTTTACTCATCTCAGACAACACTACATATGTGAACATAATCAAAGTGTTTGTGTCAATGGAATGTAATGATCCTCTGCAATAATGGTTGCCACACTTTTAGGAGTGAGAGGTGTTTGTCAAGCTACAAATGACTGTCCAGTGCCCACAATTTTGAAGATCTAATCAGATTTTGTGTGTGCCATTCTGTTCTTGAGTGTTGCCTTCTCTAGTTTCTGAAGCAGTTTGTTTTGTGCAGCTGAAGTTGGCGACTTGCTTCCTCCCTCACTGGGTTGAAGAAGACTGTATAAGAGATATTTGAGAATAGCTGGTGATGACAAAAAAGAAGATGGATGTATCTAATTTGTGTATTGAAGTTGACATCTATCGAACTATTCCAGACACATGTGGGATTCTTGTCATACATCTCGCACCTACTTGACTATTGCAGTGGTCTTCCTTACAAGAATTTTTTTGTTCTCCATCAAATCTAACTCAGTTCACAATCAAGTTCAGAATGGGAGTTATGGTGACACATTGATAATACCCCATTTGTAGGACTAATCAGCCGCCTATTTACTTACCCCTTAAACAACCCAGATCAGCTCTCTTTCTGATAGATTCAACTAGAGCTAGAAAAGTGAATTACTCTCTGACTTAAGAGTTTTGCTAGTTTGCTCAGAAATGAGCCAAAATCAGTTTTTTTTTCTGCAATACAGTTTGCTTTAACAACAGGATACCTTTGAAGTTTTCCTTCCTTTTTCCTTTTCCACCGAGGATGTTTTGTCAAAACTTGTGAACAGAAGTCTATAATTTCATAGATTTGTTCAGACACCCTTGTTCTGTTTTTCCAGTGCAGGAAGTGCCATTGGGCTCCTCAATCCAACATGCTCACTCTGTGCACAAGCAATGAGATCTTCTTGAGCCCTAATAGTAATGCATATTGGTGGTATATACCTAGGGTAAGCAACTTTCAAAGCACACGGTTCTAGCGACTTATGCTCTTTTGCAACACATTTGAGTTTGGTCTTTGTTATATGTTTTGTTTCATGTTCTCTCACAAGTGCTTGTGCTTTTTGGTTTTCTTAAAAATCATCCTTGAACATGTTTGCTCTCCTTTCTCTTCATAAGCATGCAAACCATGGATGTCCATCAAGTCTTCTAGCATTTGTCAAGGTGAAAAAGTCAGGTGGATGCTAATCATCAAAAGGAGGAGAAAAAGAAGAAGCCCTTGATATATGAAAAAGTCCCCCTATTTTTCCTATTCATAAACTTGCAAGGGTTTGAAGGCTAAGTATTTTGACTTGATTGAGGGGAACATGGGCATTGTCTTTTCCATTTTCTTTTTTCCTTTTATACAATAATCAATTTGTAGTTTAAACTACCTATATTTTTGTAACAATTCACTTCACAATCTTTCCCCTAGACATGGATCTCCAAATTGGAAATGTGTCATTTTTATTATTTAAAACTTTTTTGGGGGGCTGGCATTGGGTTCTTAAATATAGAGTAGGGAAGTGGATTTTTTAATACCTATCTATTATAACACAAGGACTTCATTCTAAGGGTTATTCCCCAAAAATAATGCTGGTTCAGAGCATAATGATGTCAATAGGACTACATATAAAACAACAATCTGACAAGGTATCCTTCAAATTCCGTATGGCATGTTGACCCAAGTGGGACATTAGCCAATGAAGGGGGATTTTTTAATTTAAGAAAAAAATTGGGGTGTGAGGGTGTGTGCACTGAAAGCGTGGGTCAAATAGGTAGATGGGCTTTATTGACATAGATAAAACTCACCCCTATTTGAAGAAACTTTGATTTTCAACCAAGCCCTTATTTTCCTTGTCAAGAAAGACATTCGCAAGGCCCTTTGTAAGGATAGGCTAGGTAACATGAGCGGCCGACAAGTTTGCAAATTCCTTACAAGAGCATCTCCACATATCCTCCTTCCCTTCCTTTCATGGGGACCCAGTCCCTCAGCTCTTTTCAGCCTAGGGAGGGAATGAATGACACCCTGCCCTGCCCAATCATCCCCATTTTTCTTTGCATCATAAAGACCTATGAGAAGTTTTCTTGTGCTAGAGGTGGGTGTTTTGAAGAACAAAATGCTTGTAAAAGTGCATTTTGTTCTTTGAAATCCCCTCCCCCCCCCCTAAATTTTGTTCTTTTTCTCCTGTGATACATATCCACCAGCTATCATTTGAAAAATGAAAAAACAAAAATTCTTAGGTCTTTATGCCTGGGTAAACACCCCACTTTGAGGTGTTGCCCCTACACAAGATACTCTCCAAAGTATCATCACCAACCCCAAATGGTTTTAGTTTGCTAGCATTTCCATTGTTGTTGTTATTGTTAAAGTCTTACTTAAAGTTCCTTCACACTAGACCAAATATTTCAACAACCCCCCCACTCTCCCTCCCCTTCCCCATTTTTTGGGCACAACAAAACGAATCCATTGTGAAGAAAGGAACTCATCCCCCTTTTCACTTTAAGCATTACACTTTCTTGTCATTGTGGGTGCTATTCTCAGGCGAAGAATATGCGAGATCCACTCCCAACATGGTGGGGGTGGAGGGGGGGCCGAAGGGGGGAAGCGGGCTGGATCCAATGGGTGAAGGACCCAAGCCCTCCCCAAACAAAATCAAATAGGGGTAAAAAAAAACGAAGGAATTTTTTTTTTAAAAGATGTGATCCGCAAATTAAGGGCACGACCATATCCTGTCCTTGCCAGCAGCCCACGTGACGGATATGGCATCTACGGTCCGCAGACGCCCGAGACCACACCACACAATCCCATCAACGGCTGGGAACTGGGCAGCGTCCACGCGAATGCTGGTGCCACGTGCGACGTCGTGGACGGCAGGCGTCACTCGTCCGTCATGACCTACTATCTAGTAGGTCTTGATTTTAGGTACCTACTGAAGCGATCATTCGAATAAAAGAAAGGATTCTGATAAGCAAATGTTCTAAGCGAAAGAAAAGTGGGGTGGTGGGAAGGAAGGGAGGGAGGGGGTTGTGGGGATGTTTTTTTTGTTTTTTCAGCAATTAGGGGAAAGCTGGGGATTATGGGGGTTTTCCAGCTTTGGTTTGCTTTGGGTTTTTTTTAATTAAAAAAAGATTGCGGGATCTGGAATTTGGACCTATGTTGTTGGTTAGTTGGCTTACACTTGACAAAATCCGCAACTTCTAATGTGGTTTTCATTTGATTCATTTTCATCACTTCCCACATCAAGTTTGGTGTGGGACCCTTCCCCTAACGAATTTAATAATGACAACCTTTTCATTGGCCAGTATTTGGTCTTTCTTTCCAAAAAAACAAAGCGTCATTTTGGCATTTTGAATGAGGGTTTTAATAAAGGTTTAGACTTTTATCGACTTTTTGCCCAAGGGAGCATCTATGGTTTGGATAGCTTTGCTTGTTTTCTTACTCTAGGCTACTTGGGGCCTTTAATGAGTTTCAATCCTTTGAATCAACAACTATTGAACTACTAGCTTGGTGGTGATATGCTTGACTTTCAGAAGAAGCAATGAGAAAAAATTTAGTGTATTTGGAGTGAAATTCTTGATCTACAAGAGGTGGGAGTTTGGAGGTAAAATTGTTGAGACTTGATTTGTGGTTAGTGGAAGAAATTTGGAAGTGATGATTACAAGCCAATGGAACTGTAGTCACCAATGCACAATGCATTGGAAGCATCTTATGGCTTAGTTGTGACTAACTCTAATTAAGTTGATGTTGGGTTTTACCTTGGCAACTCTCATTGTAAAGGATAACTCTTTGAACCTAAGCATTCTAAGTATGTGACTAGTAGGTAAGTAGATACATGTAGGTAAAAATTAAACACTACTGGGTTGTTAGTACATAGATATTAAAAATAGAGGTTGAGTTAACCTTGTAACCACCTTGGTTATATAGGGAACTGGAATCCAATGAAAAAATGTTTTCTATCCGTTGACCATCCAATTTACACATACTTTGTTGAATACATCTTAAAGGGGCTGTGTAATGTAAATGAATTTTTCTTACACTTCCCAGTGTAAATGTAATAAAAAAAACTACATGACAAGCAAGGTAAATGTAAATCCAAAAAAAGTCTGAGGGTAATGATTTACACTTACTCAGTTTTACACAATGGCCTAGGTGTATATACACTTACCCTCCCAACACTAGTCTTAACCAATCATTGCAAATGGATAATCACTTTGTGATGACCAGTGATTTTCTTTTGACAAATTTTGTTCTTTTCTGACAAAAATGGGGAAAATTTTAGAATTTTTTTTTCTTTTGTAAATTTGACTCATTTTGCTCTTTTTTGGGAAAACTCCACCAAACTTTTGATAAAAAAATTCCATGGGCTCTCGCTTCCAAGGGAACACATGTAAATACAAAAAACTGCTGCAGTAGCCTACTTGATCCTTTGGAGTGGCATAATTGTGCAAAAAATTGTAATACCTAGTTGATGACACTTGGAAAGGATGCTGACAATTCCACCGTGTTCACCATTCATGTGGTATGATGCCCATGTGTGCAGATAATGAACATGTTCATGGGAGGTAGGCTTGACATCCGCATGTGAAGGCACTATTCTTACACAATATACCCCATAAATTCTCAAGTGGGTTTACATAAAGCTCTCAGGTAGACAAATATAGGAATACAAGTATCCAGGTGCAACAGTGCAGCTTATCATGAACGGGTAGAGAGGACAACAACCACCGCCCTGTATGAGAAAGGAAGGGATCATACACGCACTTATCAGCCAGCGCCCCTGAATGTCGGCATGTGTGCCAACCATCCATTATGACACATATGTCTGTGATGTACATTTGAGTCGAAGGACAAAGTTTGTACTTGAAAATCATAGTGTGAGAGTCCTTGGAGGGGAAACCTTATTGTGGCAACCCTGCGTAATAATGCAAAGGTGTTTGAATCCGCATGCAAAGCAAAGAAAGGATTGCAAGTTAGCTGGGACATTCTTAAAGGCAATACACATGACACTTTTTTTTGTGGTATGGGTAGCACTTGCACGAACTCTATCTGAAATAGCTTCCCCAGCTCCTCACACTATGGCCCAACTCAAAATAGATCATTATAATTAGGTGAATGTTAAAAATTGGGCCAAATTACATTTGGGCTCAAGCCCAAGAACTCAAAAATGAGATCAGAGCCAACATGGGATTACTTTGGCACCAAATTCTTGGGGGACTGATGAAAAATGCACCTTCACCAAATGAAACCCAACATCTTCATCTTGGCTCAATAATATGTATCACTAACATTTTCAAATAAATTTTCCAACATTAGCCATTGGATGGAAGCCATCTCTTAACAATGTGTCAAAAGAAGTAGGTGGAAGAAGCCAAGCGTATCAAAACAAAGGGTGCCTTCTTGTGCCCATTAGCTTTACTCTAGTTGTCCTTGGGCCACCGAAATACAGTTTAACAATATGTGCTCAAGTTGGCCCAAGAAGTCACCAAGACAATTGAAAGTTTCCTCTGATCTCCCATGGGCAAGGTGCTCGAGCTGCTAGTTGATTGTTGAGGAAGGTGCTGTGGCCAAAACAAGTTTTTGGGGTGCAGGAATGGGGGAATCTTGTCTTGGGAATGCAAATCCAGTTTGCTCCACATGATGTTTATTAGACAAAAATTAGAATGTTGCAATTTTTGTGCTTTTGGAGAAGCTGTTGGTTTAGCATGACCATGTGTGGATTGAAGCATGAAACCCATCTACTAGTCTTGTCTGATTGGATAAGTCCTCCCTTTTTCTTTTGCCATTCGAAAGTTTGGGGGCTTTGTCCTTGTGGGGCAATTGGATAAGTGAGCAGAATACTTAAGTAGACACATCTGGACATAGAGACTTTTTATTCTGTAGTTTCTTTTGAAGAAAGATAGAATCATCATCTGCCCTCTTTGGAATACATTCCCATTTACTTATCAGTTCT
>Ga0209208_10011539_pt1 | contig 11304 bp, 6 predicted proteins | sample S1TSphfallax_3_FD_187694 | JGI IMG/M metagenome (GOLD analysis project Ga0209208, IMG submission 187694) | Host-associated microbial communities from peat moss isolated from Minnesota, USA - S1T2_Fd - Sphagnum fallax MG (SPAdes) (version 2) | ecosystem: Host-associated > Plants > Peat moss >...
CTGTAATAATTTGTCATAATTTAAAGTCTAGTTTTGCTCTTAACTCCAAGCAAATTATGCTGGTCATTGTTATGAATGTTTTATAAAATAATATTACTGGTTGATAGGATGTCATTAGTCGACAATCGAAGGATTTGACATCCAAAGTGGAAAAACATAATGTTGATGCCAAGGTACACATACTGAAGGTCAAGAGACTCTAACAAGCGTCTATAGTACTATCTTGTTGTGGATGATGCCACATCCATTTTAGTTATCAAAGACTACTTGAAAATTGCACTCTCTAAACTTCGAGTGAAAAATAAAACAATGTTTAATCTTGGTTGTCAATAGCCAATGACCCTTAGCCAATGACCCTTTTAACATGGATGGCAATTGGAAGTTGAAGCCTTCAAGCAATAATCGAATGAATTTTGGCACAATGGTGATCCTAATTTTAGAATTGGTTCGTTACTATGCCTTCTTACAAACCTTGTAGAAATATTACAAAATGACTTGATAAAAGATTGCATGGTTTCACAACATTGACCATCTGTGTCCCAATTAATTCAAAGACATTGAAATTTTAAGAACAAGGGCATTTCATCATTTCAATTTTGACCCTAAAACACATGTTGACCATTCTTATATGCATTTGTGTTGTTTTGGAAAGGTTTTGGCTAAAGTGAAATCGGAAATCTAATCATGTTAAAAATAAGAAAAATTGACGGTTCTTTTTATATTCAAACTTTATTTCCACAATTCATTAGTGTTAAACATGAAAAAGTCCTCAAGCCAAGTGTAAAATGGTAATAAAAGAACATTAATGCCACAAAAGTTTGCCACACATTAGACATATAGACATTTTATTTACATCCATTGTAAACAAGGGGTGTGCCATACTCTGGCCTTGGCATTTACATTAAAAAGTATCTTGAGGCAAAAGACGAATTACAGAAACTCAAATATTTCACCATGCAAAAATTATAATCTTCAAAAAATCCTCTAAAACCCAAAATCAAAATCCTTCAAGATGTTATAACTCTATAAGTAATGTCAATTTTCAACACAAGCCAAAATATCATCTTTCAAAAATCCTCATATGAAAATAGACCTATTATTATTATACCTAGGGGGGGCAAAATCCCTTAAGCTAGCTACTATACTCTATAATGAATCTAAACACAATAAATATCCTTGTCTTGGTAGGCAAGGCCAACAAACATATCTTATTATGTAGACATAGATACATATACGCTTATAATTAACAAATTTGTACATTATTTCAATGACATCAACAAGAACCAATTTGTGACTAAGACCTTCTTCCCCATGGAACCAAGATCCCCTATTGGGTATGGCTTATTGGGCTTTAGAAGCTCATCACCATACATTTTTTATTTGTTTTTTCAAAACCGAATGGCATTTGAAAAAGGGTTAAAATGTGAGAGCTGGATAGAATATATAAGGACTAATTGATATAGCTTTCACGGATGCAAACATCCGTTCCATGTCATGCATCATTAGAACAAGGAGGAGGACAAAAACCGCATCCGCACCTTCATTCATTTCCACTAGATACTCATTGAGGTGAAGCCACTTGCTTTTCTTCAAGGAGACCTACAAGAGCCAACCAAGCTCATCAAATTGCACCATGGCTCTAAAAAATCAAAATAATTGGCTCAGATATATAACCATGGTTATAAAAAATCTGAGAACCGACTCTGATATATATATGAAACCATAGGTCTCAAAGCATCTAAGGAACCGATCAAATAACCATTTAGAAAATAGCCGGTTCTTGTGTTGCAAAACAAAGAGTTTGATGGACAATGGGTTTTTGTACACACACCTCTGCAAGGGGTTCTTTTCCATGAAGAATGACCAGACTCCAGGGCATGCAAAGACTCATGTTGTTGGTCTTGGTTTTGTAATCTGGTTGGTTTTGCACTTGCGAGTTGAAAGCTCGAAAGACTTTCAAATCTAACTTGTCCTCCTTGACAGTGCAAAGAACCTCATCACTTTCTCCATCAAACACTTGCCATTTACTCCCCTGCGCATTGTTCATACAATTGAGAAAAACTTCATAAACCGCATCATTTGCAAAGAAGAAAAAAAAGCTCAAAGACCACATAGGGAAAAATAAAACAAATTGAATACCAAAACAATGCGCATAATTGTCTCTCATCATCAAAAGTGAAATCCTCTACATTGGGGCATTAGGGTGCATGGGGAAGTCACTTGTTCAATTTGTTTGTTTGTTTGTTTGTTAATGGGTTTTCAATTCAATGAATTCAAAAGAATACAATAATATTATTATAAATCTTTTATGATATGAAATACAATAATAATAATAATAATAAAATATATTTTAAGTTCATCATTGAATGTTCTAGGCTTTGCGGCAACTTCATGGACACTAACTTAACACCCATTATAAGAAAGATGGAAAATTTTGATTTTACAAATGTAAAGGAAAATTTCTATTCATTCAAAACAACTAGATTTGACCAATTGGATTTTGACAAATTTTGCATGCTAACCAACTTGGTGAGAATTTTATTTTACCAAACTTTTTTCTAGGTAATCATGGTAATTCAAAATTAATTCCAAATGGTTGTGTAAACCTAAACCTTCATGCTTGGTCATTTGACTCCCACTATATATAAAGCTCGATCATACTCATCAACAACATACATAAGAGAACATTATGTTTTCGATTGATAAATTTCCATTATAAGGATTGCATGTTTTTTCTTCACACCAATGCTATGAAGGGAATGGTGCTTCATCCAACCACTATATAATATAAATTGCCTAAATCATGAGCTCCTCAAGTATTTTACTCTATTCAAGTATGTCACACAATCATTGAGTTGAAGAGTCCAAGCTTTTGAAGAATAGTATAAATGAAAATTTCCATAAAATAAAAAAATAAAAAATTGTCCATCACATCTTGCTTAGAGAAGTGTGATTTGTCACAACCCATATTAATTAGGTTAGGGCAACAATTGATAGCTGCAATTTGGGTGCGACAATTCACAAATTGCATATATCCGAATCACAATTCTCTAATCCATGATACACTATTTGCATATATTACCATCCTTCATGTTGAAATAATAATTATCTCCTTATGCACTTTGTAGATTGTTTTATTAGAACTATAAAGTGCAATACCCAAAACTTCAATGATAAAAATTTCATTATCAAGACATGATAAATTTCTTTTGTAGCTTTTGAATGAAAATTAAATCAAACCAACTAGATTTTATACATACCGTGAACTTGAAGCGAGCTACAAGTTTTCCCTGGGCATCTGTAACTCGGGTTTCATACTTGAAAGACCATGTGCATGAATTTGTCTTCTGTCTGATTGCTTCAAACACCACAATCCCGCTCGCATCAGATATCTCCCATTTATTAGTGAATACGGGCTTCTTTCCAGCATGCTTAATAGTGTATTGGGCTGGATCAAATAGGCAATACTGTTTGCCTATCACTGGTCCACCCATCGACTCTGCCAGACTTCCCATAGCAGATTTACCAACACCAAAGCTTAATTTGTTTTGTTCTCACAGCAAAGTTCTAGCTAGCAACTACTACCAGAATCCAGATCATACATATGTCAAGCAAGTTGAAAATATGAATGATACACGGATTTAGCAAAGCAATTGGCCAATTGCTTACTGTCTCTGCCTAAGGATTCTCAAGAAATTTATACAACAACAGGCATACCAAGTTGATTAACCCTTAATTGAAACATCGCTGATACTTAATTTCACAGTCTATCTATCTATCTATCTATCTATAACCCATCTATGAGATTTTTTTCTTTGAAGAAAAAAGGGTTTCTGTTTGTATGAAGAGAACAAAGCTGGAGAGTATAGTAGTAAGGTGAAGATGAACTTGGATTCTGCTTTCTGGTGGGAAGCAAATGAATGATTCAGAGAGGAGAGGAGATATTAAGGCCCCCGGGGACTTGAGAGAAAGATTTATAAAAGAGTTGGATATGTTGGATATGTCACTAGAGTGATTGGAAAAAAGTTATGGAAATATCCTTGGAAGCAGAGTTGTGAATACATTATATAAATTATCCTCAATCCTTTTAGAACTAAAATCCAGGGCTCTTTTGAGACTTCAGTGTTTTCATGGTTTTTTTTTTTTTTCATTTTTGTGAAGTAGCTGAAGTGGTCATCATCCATCATAAGACAGTAGTTTGGCTATAAGAGCATCTCCACCCAAAGTTATTAAGAACTCCTATACCCACCATCTTGGATGAAGTATAGGAGCCGAATTCTGTGAAATTGTCATCATTTGGATGATATGTTTGCTCGGGGTAGTGTGTGCACCTGCAAGAGCTGCACTCAAAAGGAAAATGACTTCTTTTGATTGGCCAATGATTTACCATTGGGTAAAAACCTTAAACCTTAAACCCTAAAATAAGGGGACACCACTAGAGCTGCTCTAAACAAGATATGAGAGTAAAAATTTATTTATTTATTTATTTAAGCATCCTTCACATTTTTGACTATATGCTAGAACCCAATAGAGGAATAGGGAAAAATTTCCAGCCCAAAAAATAAAATAAATTTAGCAACTAGAAAACCAAAAAATATTATAAAATAAAATCTCCAGCTGTGATATTCTAGAAAAGCAAACACATGGAGTTCTCTTGGTTTTTGCAACATGAATTTTTTATTTATTTATAATTTATTTATTTTTATCATGAACTTGAAGTGGGGAAACATTGCATGTGAACAAGGCAATAGCTGATTCTTGGCCCCACATTTTGTAATTTTCCATCAGTTAATTTAATAAGAAAATGGTTTTCCTCGATTTACTCTTAGAGTAAGATGAGGCATTTTGTGTCCCAACTACCCATAGCACCTTTACCATTCCGACAATAATTAAATTATTTTCAGTAAATGCTGGGTTTTTTCTTTTCTCAAAATTAGGAAATTCTTATTGTTACCACCAGAGTGAAAATTGGAAAAATAAATAATATTTTGACAAGAATTTGAAGGAATGGTAAAAGTAATACGGATATTTAAAAAGGAGACATATAACTTCAAAGTGGAATATACCTAATTGGGTGGTATATGCACATTTGAGTATTTGGATATCCTCTAAGGATCTATCACAAATACCATTAAAATTTTATTAAAAAATGTCTAAAAAAGAAGCCAAGTCAATAAAGGTTCCACCATCTAACTTTAATATACACCCATAGTTGTGGTGTCCTTGCCATTATTACCCTAGGCAAAAATGGCAAAGAACAATTTTTATTTTATTTTTCAACCAATGAGGTGAGGTAGTATGCATCCAAGGGGCCCGGAATTTCTTTTGTGGGGGAGGGGTGGAGTGTTGGATTTGTTTTGTTCCCACTTTGTTACCACAAGTTTCCTATGAGTTCCCCAAGTTCCTAATGTGCTCCCCAACATTTTCCCAATAGCTCCTCACTTCATCTCATTAAAAAAGTCTTACAACCATTTTCTACTTTGTTAAAGTCGATTTGTTCAAGTTATGAAATCCATAACATATGTGATGGATACTTTTGTATATGACTTTGCTTAGCTAAAGTCTTATGGATGAATTGAATTTGCACACAATTATATGACACTCCAGGAGCTTTCCAAGCTTCAAAATAAAAAGAGACTAGGTAAGTTTGAAGAAGAGAACACACCATATACCCCCCCTCCCAAGACAATATGCCCTTGAGGCTTGATGTCTATTACACTCATAGTGGAGGTTATTTAGACCTTACTATCAAGGCCAAAACACACTCCCTAGGAACCAATGACATTATCCAAAGTTGTAAAATTTTTAAACCACAAAATAAAATTCTCATACAATGAAATTTTGGAATGATTTGTTTTTTTTTTAAATTGTTAAATGTGTTGGGCATTGGCCAAATATTTAACCAATTGTATAATAATGAATGTTGAAAAAAATTTAAAAATTGAAAGTGTGCACATTTCCCTTTATATGTGAAAAGTCATCAAATTTCAAAATCATACCAAAATATGGTCACTATTCAATGATTTCCTCTCCCCTATTGTATGCTACATTTTTTCATTGTACATAATTTACATTATGCCACCTGAGTGTGGTAGATGATGGACTTCATTCAAACATATTTTGAAAATTTGAAATTATAAATTTTTTAATAGTGATTAGTGTTTTTGAATGTTAGTTCTATTATCTTATCACCCAATTTTTGTAAACTATCAGCAATTTAACATTCAAGGAAATTAAAGTGATGTTTCAAAAAATGGACACAATCTAGTGCAACAATCGCACAATTTCCAATTTCCTTAACTCAAAACAAAACCTAAGCTTATTAACAAAATTTGAATTTGAATTCCCCAATATTCAAATTACTATATACCTTGGCAACTTCAACACATGTATGTTGGATAATTAATTATTTTTGAAGTTTTTATTTCAACAAATGAAATATTCTTAAAGATTTTTTCATAAAATTTTGGTCTTTGAATTTTATTTTTTAACATTTCAAGATTTTTGAAAATGATACAACTAATGTTGAAATTGCCACTTAGTACTACAATAGTCATTTAACACATCATGTCATAATTTTCATTGGAAACAAGTACATAAAAATGTTTATTTGATTGTTTGCAATTTTCACTAGGATTTTAGCTTTTTGTTTCCTAAAGTTATGTTTATTCTCTCCTTTATGTTTTAATCATTTCTCTTTTACCCCCTTTTTGTCACTAACTATTTCAAGATTGTCTTTTAGATCAACCTATCATAAATTGTTTTAAACTTTAAGTTAAGAATTTCAACTCATTTTACAATTTGGGGTATTGTTAATTTTTAAATGTGGTATTTACTACAATCATGGAATCAAGTATATATATATATAGTGTTAAAAATACCAATAATCATGATAAACCAAATGATAGGTTGTTTTTTCTTAATAAAATTTAGAGTTAAAGATGAAAAAAATGTTGCAAGTTTTATTTTTTATTATAAAATATGGAAGCTTGAAGGTCCATGAATGTTGTTTTGTTTGATTGTACATTGAAGAAAATGGTGTGAGGACAACACCCATTTTGTTTGAACACATTTGGTTTGAAAATTATACTTTGTACAATAATATAGTTTTAGGAGAAAATGCATGTGATTTGATATAATTTTGTTAGGTTATTGATTATTATATGTCACTAAACATTTTGTTGTTGTTTATTGTTTAGTAATCTAAATCAAAACATGCAAGAAAATGAACAATAAAATAACTTGGTGAAGCAAGATATCAAATGTAATGAAATTTGACCTCCATATTCTAATTGTTTCATGCATCTATGATCTTCTTTTGGCATCCACCATTGTGTAAGAGGATATGTTGTAGTTTTGGTTGTTTCACGTCATAGTTTGATGTGTTATGTATGTTGCTTGTTAGTGCAAGTTTAATGGCATTGTAGTTGTAGAATAGTTGTATTTAAGTTGACAATACGGATGGTTTTTTGTTAATTGCAAAATTATTTACATGTTGTTGGATTCATTTCACATTTGATGTCAAATCGTAGCAAGGAAATTTTCAAAGTTGACAAGGTGGTTGAGGGAAATTGTGGCAAGAAATCAAATTACATGGTGAAAACTAACCTCACTACTTTAAATATTTTATGCATCTTGTTTTGAAAACTATCATTGTGTGTAATTTAGAGTTTATATTGTATATAATTACCAATAATATCATTTAAGAATTATTATTTAATGATAGTTAGCTATGGAAATTCATGTATGTTGCAAAACAATTTTAATTGAGATGACAATATGGACATGTAACATTATCTATGTGTCATTGACATCATTTCACATGTGAGATTGAATATTAAGTTATTGCAATTTCAAAAGTAGATAAGGTGGAATGAAGAAATTGTGGGTTGTTCCATGTCAACAAAATAGGGGAAGGCATTTCACAAAATGTACATCACAAATGTAAAAAAGTTACAATCTAGTTGTTGGAAAACATGGGAATGAAGTTATGTAATGGTATTCAAATAGTTGTATGGTCAATTGTAAATTAATTACAATGGACATCAATAGACTTTGTTTATCAATGGATGAATGAAATGCCACATTGGATTTACATTCTTTCAAAATCTATTTGCACGAGAGACCTATGTGGACGACCTATTTGCAATTGGTTGCATGGAGTTGCTCATATTTTCAATAATATATGATTCCATATACAAGTATAATGTGTCCACTACAACTAATGCAACATGTCTAATGCCACACAAGGTGTAGAAATAAATGAAGTTGTAAATGATTGTTGCAAGTAGAAAATCTAGTTGTAAGGAAAGTTGCAAAATAACCCTTTTTCTCATGGTGTTATCTTCATTCATTGTCACCATGTTACAGTTGAGGTGGAACCAACTATTGTTTTAAAACATCTATATTAAGTAACCAACATTATGCACACATCTAGTAGTCAATTGATATTACAAGCTTTTACAAATGTTTTTCTAACAAATTTCATCTTATTAAAGGTTGTCATGTATCCTTGTGTAGAACAATAATTTAAGAATTCAAACACCTTCAAAAGATGTTGCCAAAGTTTTTTGTTTTTAAATGTACCTTTGCTAAAACTCTTATTCCATGGAAAGTTATGGGGGCTTTAGATGTGCACAAAATGGAAGTTTTGGTGTATGTTGATTGTATAATTTGAAAAAATAAATCAGCTTAAGAATATGAAACACTCTAAACCTATGTTTTGTCCTCTTTACAACATAATGCCATTTTCTTCATTAAACATTTCCCATTTGTTGATATATACATTAGTATTAATTATTTGATTGAAATTTATTTTACCTTGGAAAAATTTTAGTCAATCAAGATTATATATATATATACACATGTTATTTAAAACAAAAAATTAGAAAACTAAAATTTAAGCCCTAGGTGAAGTTGCTCTTTTGTTTAAATTTTAACATATATACCTATAAAGGCAAGGTTTAGATCACAATTCTTGCACAAAATTGAAGAAATAACAAAAGAAAAACTTAACAAATGTATTAACAAACAACGTAACTTTGGTACAAAACATGAATGTGACACTTAAGCCTAAGAAAAATAGAGAAGGGCAAAAAATTAAATAAAATTTGAAACTATTGAAAATGGTGGATTTTTAAATGGTGGAATAAGTTTCAAAGCTAATTACAATGCTATGACAAGAAATTACAAGTTACTAACTTAATTGCAAGTTGTTCATGTAAAACTTATATTTATATAATACCTATTTTACATTCTTCTTAGTTAATTTTAAAATTATGTGCTTTACATTATCTACTAAGTTTAACCTATTTGATTACATTCACATGTATGCATATTTTAATTATTGAACATTGATTTTTGTTAATATTTCTACTTCATTGAAATTGCATATTCTAAATTTCCTTTTGAAATCTTGAAATTTGGGCTTGCCAAATGGTTTAATTAGAATATTTGCAAGTTGTTCCTTTCAAGCAATAAAAATCAATTATATTTCCTTAGAGAGCATCTTCTCACAAATGATAGTGAATTTCTTTAGGTTTTGTTCAAGCATAATTGACCAAGTTACAAACAATTTTCAAGCAACTTTGATTATCACATAATAACATGATAAACTCACTTTGATCATAGTAAAATTGCTCAAAAGTAAACTCAACAATTTTATTTATTCATTTTTATTCAATTAATGCATTATACTTCACTTCAATAAAAGACACAACTACTATTCGTTGTTTACAACAAGACCTCCATTATATTGGTCCATTACCAAGATGAAACAAGAAATTTGACATAAATCTTCAATCACTTATGTCATTAGCCCAATTTACATTAGTGTATCCTTTGATTGTATTATCACCCCCTTTTTGATAAAGAACATGAAATTGGATGTACCTCTTAGATAACATAGGATGTGCCAAGTTGCATCAAGGTGAATTTGTCATGGTTCATTCATGTAACGACTAACCACTAATTTGACAATGAGCACAATGTCAAGGTACATGTTTGTCAAATACATTAGTTTATCAATGATGTGTCAATAGTTATATCTGTTCACAAGGTTAAAGTTTTATATTCCTTTGAGTTTTAAACCTTTTTGGCACAAGAGTAATTATTGAGTTGTAATTATTTAATCCAAATTCATGTAAAATATTTGATATGTATGTGTGTTGACCATGCACATAAAGATCCCATTATTGAATTTGATGAATTCCACATTTAGGTACAAGTTTTGCCAAGACTAAAACATTTGAAATGTTTTTTTCTAGTTGATTCTTTGGCCAATCAATCTTAATTAGATGATTACCTATCATTAATAATTCATCCACACATAACACAAGTATGGCAACGAGCCCTCTTTTTGTAATATGGTACATGTGATGATTTGCATCATTTTGATTCATCTCCTACATTTATAAATAAGAATCTATCTTTATGTACTAGCACACAAAGCTTGGTGTAAGCCATAAAAATGTTTAATATGCTTATAAACTTTTGATTCCTTTATAAGAATAATGAACCCCTCTAGTTGTGTCATGTATACCTTTTGACTAGGATGTTCATTTAGAAAGGTTGTTTTCATATCAAGGTGAAAAAATCCCAATTGTCATGGTTGATAAGGAATTTGGCAACTAATCAAATTACTCCCCACTTCATAAATAAGTATGAACATTTCTTGAAAATCCACACCTTTTTGTTCAAATATGCAATGCTACAATCCTCATCTTATGTTTGAAGGTGGTCTGCCATAGTGGGTTTCAAATTGAACACCCAATTTGCATATATTGTTTTCAAAATGGGGGATAGATCCATTAATACTCACGTTCCATTTTTAGTGATGGAATCAATCTCCATTACATGGCATGTCACCGTTGTTTACTAGTTGTAGCAACTTTAACAAAGGTTGTTGGTTCATTAACAATTTGTTGTTGATAATGGCATGCATCACATTTCCTAAAAGTTGGGAATAAGGATAACTTATTCATTGATTTTTTTTTTCTTCCTAAAATGATGGAAAATTGTCTTTGCATAGTCAAATGCCAAATTGCATTAGAATACAAATGGGACCTTGCAATTTAACATTTCATATTCAGCCAACTTTGAGGTAAGATCTTTAATTGATGTAGGATAATGCAACCTTCTTGGAAATTTTTGATGATTTGATTGCCAACAATGTAATGTAATTTTCCTTCATTAGACATTTTGAATACTTATTTTAAGACACCTTTAATATGTATAATTAACACCAACTTGTTGTTGGTGAGAATGTTATCATCCACATAAATTCCAATGCTCATAAAGTTTTCA
>Ga0209208_10011540_pt1 | contig 11304 bp, 11 predicted proteins | sample S1TSphfallax_3_FD_187694 | JGI IMG/M metagenome (GOLD analysis project Ga0209208, IMG submission 187694) | Host-associated microbial communities from peat moss isolated from Minnesota, USA - S1T2_Fd - Sphagnum fallax MG (SPAdes) (version 2) | ecosystem: Host-associated > Plants > Peat moss >...
CCAACCATAACAATGTTCAAATGAATAGATATTTTAAATGTGTTGTTTCTTGCAATGACCTATTTTCATTTATATATATATATAGCAACAACAACATTTTGAGTGAACTCCACCAATGTTTCATTCAAAGACTTGGTTGTATGCCAACTTCCAATGTTTTTTAGGAACGTACTGACTTGAAACACAATGAGAAGGTCCTTAAAGCCTGTGAAATCCATCATCGCCCATCTCTACACAACAAATGATAGACCAAATTGAGGTGGACAAATTTCCTTTACTTCCTTTGTGAAATTTTAAAGATAATTAGATCTAATATAGAAAGATGCTCAAAGGTAATGTAGATCGATTCATTACATGCATGTTTATAGTTGGAGTTGAAATAGAAAGAAACTACCTTGACACCTAGACTAACAACTTGGCTTTGTAGCAACTTGCATGCTTCAACAAGTTATCAATCTTAGGAACAAGGAGCTTGTTGTGTTTTTTTACTTTCAAGTAGATTGCACAAGATACATGGTGTGTATTACCTTTGGCGTTTTCTACAAATTCTAGCCAAGGAAGGTGCACGAACCATTTATTTTGGAAGTGCCTCACACCTTCAAGATCACTTCTTTTCTCTTCACAACTTGGGTTGGACTTAAAAGCTCTTGTAGATCTTTTAAAAGCATGTTACTAAGTAGGTAGGTAAAAAGGTAAGGCACTTGATGACTTGTAGGTAGGTAGTTGCATGTGGATAGTTAGTACATAACTAAACAGTCTGGTTGGTTGTGGGATAGGAGGACCACAAATAAATGTTTTATGTCCACACACCGTGCATCCTACACAATGTGTTAGTGGGTGTTGGTTCACTCTGACTTTTGGTAATGCATCATTTCAAGGAACCCAAGTCTAGGATCTTGTAGCACAACCTGTGTGAACATGCAAAGGTTACACAAAGATTGAATGTAATCAAATGGTTAAATTGGCTGAGATTGAGGTTTGATCTAGGTGCATCGACAGTTGACTCACATGGGCAAAGTTGAAAATCCCAATGTTGACCTAGATGGTATAATCCATATGGGTGTTGATTTTCTTAACCCTTAGTTGATGTTTGACCAAACCAGTGCCAAGTGATATGAGGGAATTGTAACCATATAACCTTCCAATAGCTGGAACTGGAACTTTGCCACATTTAAAAAAAGATTGATTTGATAGAGCTGTAGGGGATTTCACTTTGAATCTTTTGGTAGTAAAAATGTGTCATTTTGAGTGAGAAATAAAAAATCCTCACTGTTGAAAGTGCAATTTTATGAGATATGGGTAGCTTTCAAATTTTGGTGTTTTAGAGTATTTTATTTAGCTACCAGAGTTCAATGATCCTAAAACTTTTATAGTAAATGGAAGGTGGGCTTATGAGGTTGGTGGAAAAACAAAATTCAACATTTGGACTTTAGATGAGGTAGAAATGAGTGGTCAAAATTGCACATACAATTATCATTTACACAAGAAAAAAGAAAGAAAAGAAAAACTATTTTTACTGTTCTAGGGCATGTTGTTGAGGCCCAACACCTGGCATAACCCTGCCAACTCCACCTTCAAAACTGGCAAAACTAGACTTTTCATAGCATGGGCAGATAGCAAAACTTGAGGTGCTTAAGACTTTTCTCCATTTTCAAAGGTCAATAATTAAGCTTGACAAGCAAATGGCACTTCAGAGGGGCAATAGAGAAGAAGGTGGGATCTATCCACATGCCTTTCATAAGTGTAGTTCAGTGAATTTGTTTAGAGAATATAAGTTGTTAATATCTATCCAAATGTGCACAAAGCATGGCATCTATCCACATGCTTTTGGCTGGTGAGTACTCCTAACTGAAGGGTGATTGTGGGACAATCCAATTCTTTTGTTAAATTGCAACACCAAAGAAATCCAACTGAGATTGCATGTACAATAACATACTTGCAAATTGCAAGTACATATTATGACATAAAGTAATTCCATAGAGTTGGAAATGAAAAGACTTTCAAGACTAGAGCTGTGAAGGGTTGAAGGATAATGCAAAAGTCCAGACAATCATTTTCCTCTCAATTTGTTTGCTAATAAAACTCAACACCCATATGCCATAGTTTGGGTTTGGAATGCTAAATTTCTCAGCTTTTGAAATCCAGGAGGTTAGGAAAATCACCACAGCACTTTGTTTTCTAATATCTATTAAAACCATTAAAGTTGCTAGTGTAAAGCAACAGAGGATTTACCTATTCCAAATTACTAGTTAACAAGTTATGACTTACAAACAGGGATTTTTGTAAATTACTTAATTATATTAATTTTCAATTTTGTGCTTCAAAAGATGAGGCCAAATTTTCCCAAAACATAGCAAAAATTAGATGAATTTGCACTTGAAAAACAAAAATTTCCCAAATTTTTGGTCAAAGCAGCTACAAAACTTGTCCCACAAAAATCACAGGTTTTACAACAAGTAAAATTAATTTGAAATTCCAACCCTTTTCGAACTGTTTTTCAAGGTTTCAAATTTCAGGGGGGTCACGAGGGTAGCAGGGCCGATCTGAACCATTCATCATGCAGTTCAGATGAGCCCTGACCTATCTGAACTGTTGATCGTGCGGTTCAGATCAGCCCAAAAAGAACAAACAAGAAGAGAGAGAAAAGATATCAGCTGAAAGCTGACATGACTAATAAGAGCTTCTTTCTTCCCTCACCCCCACCCACCCACATGTATCCATCTTTCCATGCATATGGATTACAGCAACAGGACCCTTATGGATGCAGAATTGAATCCTTGAGCAGCAGCACTTGCTTCCAGATCCAAGGTCCTTTTTGTTTTGTATTGCTCAAAAATTGCCACTCTACTTGATTTATCATCTGTCTCTTAGGCCAGTTTTTTTTTTTTTTTTTTTTTTTTTTTGGTGAGTAAATTTCATATAATTTTGGTGGTTGCACTCACACGTTTCCACAGCACTTGGTGTCAAGAATTGTTGCTTGTTTAAAGGTTTGAGTTCCCTTTATGCATTTGTCTGATCTAGTAGAAGGATTTTGTTCTCTTGCTTCTGTGTATGTGATCCCATAATACATACAACAAAATGATCTTTACATTGTTTTTATTGTTTCTGTGTTATTTTATTGCTGAATTTGGATTGTCATTTGTGTTTCAAGAAGGTGTATCATGGGTGCTAGATTCCTGAATTGTGATGCATTGAACTGTAGGAATTGACAAAGGCAATGGAATAAGGATGGAGAAATAGTTTAGCATATTAGTGGTCAAGACACTTGTGTGAGCCTTTTTCACAAAATTTGAGCAACAAAAGACATGGGTCTGTTCAGGTTTGTCTTCCATTTCCGCTACATCCAATGTGGACACCCAATTCAAAGGTCTCCCAATTATTTCAATCTCTCTGCAAAATTCATTTTTTCCTCAGTCTAATTTTGTACTAGGTTGAAACCCATTTTTGTTCATACTTCACAATTGTTGTAATGTGTAGCCTGGAACTTGACTCTGATGTTGAAAATTGTGATACTTTTATCAAAGATTTGCATTCAAATCTTTTAAGATGCACACTCAATTTGTGTTTTCAAGACAGTTGCATCAGTTTTTAAAGTGTTTTGGTTTTATTACCAATGATGAGACACTCTGCATCACATGCCCCATAAGTGGAGACTCAAACTTCCTGTTGTGGAATGGGAGGGCTGTATGCTTACTGAGATTATGCAAATTTCACATTACAACAATTGTGAAGTATGAACAAAAATTTTGCCAATTTGACAAATAGAACAATTCTGAAGTATGAATGCAATTTTTTGCCAATTTCACATTACAGCAATTGCAAAGCATGAATGTAAATTTTGTTGACTATTAGAATATTAAATGGTGCAACTATCAATTTCTGAAAAAGGAGAAATCAAGGTCTTTCTAACACTATGAAAAAAGGGGATATCAAATTCCAGTAATTATGAGTCAGTTGTAAATCATCAAAACCTGCCAGAGATGCAGTTCAGATGCACTCAAGATCTCAGGAACATGGGCTGCTGAACCCAGCTTTTGTGAAGATTAGAATTTTTGCTCCCGCTCAAACTCTTGCTAAATCTTTGGATTTAAGGGCTGAGTTGTTGGACCTAGTGTTAAAAATCTTGCCACATCTGCTTTCGTCTGCTTATTTGAAAAAACTGTCAAGGATCAAGAGCTGTTTACTTTATGATGCTTCTATCCATTCAAACTTCAAAGCTGGTTTGGGATCATGAGATATGGCTGAGCAATTGGTAAAAGAAAGGGTCACGAGATGATTGCTTGCTATAAGACCAAATTGATGAAAGTTTCTTGTGTGTTGTTTGTTGTTGGGGGTTTGGTTGAGGGTTGACAGTAGTGGGAAGAAGCAGTTACCCAGATCGGAGGCAGCTATGGCAGAAGCAACAGACTTAGGACCCATAACCCTGCAGCTGGATGGTCATCACCTCACCTTTGAAGACTGCGTCTGGTTACCAGGTCCTTCTTCTTCTCTCTCCTCCTGCATGAAAGAAACTCCCATCTTTTGTTTTTTGAAATCAGGAATAGAAAATGTTTCATTGCCAATGAGTTGCAACAAGATTACAAGGGTACCAGTACAAACCTTCAGGAGACAATTGGTAGTATTCTCTTTTTCATCTTTTGTCCTGAATTTTCTTCAGGTAGCTTCACAGATATCACTAACGACTTGTAAAAGTTTTCAGATCTTGTGCAGTAAATGCTATTTGGAACTCAATTTTAATATTTCGCATTGACTTTCACTAAAACTTATTCACTTTTAGTATACCACCAAAAAGGACATCATCAGATGGAAGTTTGGAAGTTGGTTCCCCCTTTCATTTCATGCACTTTGCTCAGTACAATGGGTGCCTGCCTCCCCCTTCCCCATTTGGGGTTTCTCCACTTTTAGGATACCCAGCAATTGAGGATGAAACTGAGGATTGAGGGTGAAATTAAGGTCCAAATGGGAACCACTTTTATGATAACTCTCTAATGTGGTGGTGGGTCTTAAGTTGGATTTGAAAACTCTTTGCAGATTATGATGCTGAAATCCCAGCCCGTGGTGATGCAATGGAGCAGGAGCTTGTGCAGCTTCGACGTGAGAGACGGGTTATGGTATAAATTTTCCACAGCAAAAATTGAGTTCCAAGTTCCAACTGCACAGCTGCTTCAGCTTAGACTTCGCATTACCAATGATGGCCACCATGAAAAAACAATCTTCCAAGATTGCCAAACAGTGTAGCCAGCTGGAATATTATTTCAGTAGCAAGATTTCTAATGCACTAGGTACTTACCGGTGATGAAAACATGATTCAAGGACTCATCATGGGGTGGGTACCTTTAAAGTGAACTGTGTGTTTGTGTGAATCAGAAGAAGGAGCTTGACAGATACAGTGCACAAACACAGGAGATGAAAAATCTGAAAGAGCGATGGAATCTACTTGACTTCAAGTACCAGCTCTTGCTGGACATGGTAGGGTGGCTGACCCAATTATTGCACAGTTAAGAGCATGTCTTAAAATATTCCCCTGACACACAAATATCTCTTGCTAAAACTTAGTATGTCGCACTTATCCTATGTTGATCATGAAACCCAATTTTCACTCTCTGCAAATATGATATGTGAAATTTTGTGGTCTTCAACTGATCGATGGAATTTGAGATCACCATTTTCGATTTACAAGATGATTGCACACAACATTGCACATCCTCATTGCACAGAAAAAGTCCTATTGCTGCATTTCGCCATGCACATCAAGACCTTACCATTGCACACATTATACCAAGATTGCTATTCGATTTGTAACAACCCAAATGCTCTTGTACAAGGACAGGAAACGCCAGTGGCTGACAGTAGGGTTTTTGTTTGCAAGGATAGGGAACAACAGTATGCGGTAATGGGGAAATGGGTGTGCAATAAGTTCTAGGGTTTTTTTTTTTCATATTTGTGATGTAGCTGAGTGAGTTTCAGCTTTGTTTGGACTTTGCGGGGCGTGGGTGCAGTGGACGATGAAATCGTTGGATAGTAAGCGGGACAATAGTACATCTCCCCGACGAGCGGATCAGCGACATCATTCTCCCCGACGACACCATCATCGACACTCCACGGACCGAACAGAGCGTAATAAGGACGGTTCCCAGCAGCATTCTCCATCAAAAAAAGAGCGTCATTCGCCGCGGCATCGCCAATCTCAAAATGGCCGAGAGTCTCCCGCTCTGGAGGACGACGACTGACTCGCTCCCAACAACTTACTGATTGCTCCACAACCCTAAAACCCTAAACCCTTAAACTATCCATGTCTACATCCATTAACTATGAGCTCGGTTGCAGCTTCAGGGAATGGCACAACTCAAGCTTTATAGCCCTTTGAGATCTAAATTACTGCAACATCTTATATGATCTGCACCAATCTCCTCTGCAAACGAGAAATAAAAAGAAATCGATTAGATTTGTTGCATTGCATCATGGTTATAGACAAAGATCATGAAACCCCAGCTCTGGGTGACAGACATCTGAGAAGAATCTGATCGGCCTCTTTTGCCTGAGCATACTTTCACCCCCTCTAGAAATCAAACAATAGATTTTCTGGACAACCTATGTTGAGAAAGAAAGAAAAAAATTGGCCTAATGGTCATACCAAGAGTTTCTAAGTTCCTTGTAACTGGGCCCTCACTATCAATCTCTGAAAGCAGAGAAAACCTTTTCAGTGGGCTTCAAATGCTCCACACTTTGCTGGCTGGCATATGCAGCTCAACATCTTCACACTTTGTGAAGCTGGCTGGCACATGAAGCTCAACATCTCCACACTTTGTGGAGCCGACTGGCACATGAAACTCAACATCTCCACACTTTGTAAAGCTGGCTGGCACATGAAGCTCAGCATCTCCACACCTTGTGAAGCTGGCTGGCATATCAAGCTCAATATCTCCGTACTCTCTCCTGGTGCCCGGTTCTTCTTCTTTTCAATCCCCAAGTATGAGCCGGAGATTTCTTCAGCAAAGCCACTGAAGCTTGAAGGCACCTATTTCACAGGTTTCATGGGGCGCAAATTATGCAGTCTTGGCAGCTTATCGATACGGCAGTCGGGATGAACAGAAATTACATCAATCTGTTGTAGCCCACAAAATTATCACATACTAATCATATTTGCACATTCTGAAAATTGGGTTTTATGGCCATACATAGGATAGGTGCTACATACCAGATTTCAGCATGACATATTTTTGCAATGGGAGATATTTTACAACATATTCTTAAATGTGCAATAATAGGATCAGCTACCCTAGTACAGGTCAAATTCAATGAGTTAGAATCATCAAGGCTACAGGAACAGAGTTTTGAGATTGACCCAAAAAATTCACTTCCACAAAGCTCTGGAATCAAAGTTATCAATGAGGTCTCACAATTAATTCTTTGCACTTGTCACAGTGAACTGTGAACTGTGGGAAGAATGGTGACCAAAAAAAAAAGTGAGTTAAAAGTTGAAATCATATCATCAAGAGCAAAGTATCTGTTTTTCTGATCTCTGTAAAATATGTTGAATCAATATTTTTTGGACACATATGAGTTCCATGGATCAGGTGTTGATTTACCCTTTCTTTGGGGCAATAGCATGACAATTCTGATTAGGTTTGCTTCCCCCAGATCTCTAGGAGGTTGTCATTCAATATCTTCTCCATGTGATCTTCTTCATTCAGACACCTCAGTTGCTTCACATTTGGTGCATTGCAATTAGTTAGGAATTGATATTGTTGTCCTCTTGCCTTTGTTACTCTCATATCTTGGTAGTAAAAACATGTCAATATACAACTTTGTAGTAAATTGTTGGGAAGCTTGTCCACCTCTTTCTAGGTACATAGGCTATGTGACCACCCAATGATTCACTTACAAGTTTGTGCACCAACAAAGTGCGACATAATATGTTGGTTCATGAATGCAATCACTCAAATGGCATAATTTTCCATATGCACCCATAATCTTGTATAATATCTGTTACAAGATTATGCTGCAAAAAGTAAACAAAATGAGATTCACTATAACCTTCACAAAAATATTTAAAGTTTCACGCAAAATATTCAATGTTTCAAGAAATGTTGAATTTTTTAGCATATTTTTATTAATGAAAGGAGATTTTTTTAGAACAAAAATCATAATCCCATGATTTATCACATTCCAAACCATTGTTAAAACTAGTGAGATACACCATATGGTTAAAAATTTAATCAAATAGAACAAAATGTGTAATTTCAAAATACATTTGATGTCATAAACAATCTATTAATCAATGGGGATTCACAAATAAAGTGAAACATTTAATGGATATGTACCAATGTTGTCCGGTTTTATTTTTATATCTAGATATGAATCCGGATATTACCAAATATGCATATATCCATAACCTATATCCGGTCTAATTTTACTATTTGCCATTATATGCATTCGGCAATTAACACCACAAGTATTAACCAATCTCTATGGATATCCGAATGTTGTTATATGATATCAATATTCATACCATGACCTTAGTGGTGTTTCATCTCCTAGATATGGATAGTTGCATCATGCATATCCAATAAAAGAGGTGTTATATAACCTATTTGGATAAGGTTAGAGTTTAAGGTGCTAGAGAAACAAAGCATTTGTTAGGGTTTAAGGGCCACTTCAAATGAAAAGCAACTCAAGTATGTTCAATACTCAACATGCTTGTCAACTCTTTTGATGTCTATTTTTTTCATTATTATTTTGTTGTACATCACCCCCTTTTAATCCTCTTATCTTCTTCTCCTAGTTTTGTTTGATGCACATGGTGAGTTGCATCATCTTCTTCTTGTGTTGGTGATCATATGTTAAACCTTGGGTTCAAGTCTTTTGCTTTTTTGTTGTGTTTTTCTATAGTGCAAGAAAAAATTATTTCAACCATCATGTTTTTCCATTGTGCTTCTCTTTTGTCTTGGTCTTCATCTACCTCCTTATAGTTTCCATTTGCTATATGCATCATTAAGAGGCCCCTTTGTCTCTTCTTCCCCTAGTCTTGTTTGGTTGCGCATGTGTCTGATGGTGTAGTGCGTGCATGATGTGCAACAACATTGTTATCATCTTCTCTTTTCATGTTGGTGATTGATTGTTGTTGGAAGATCCTTCTTGTGTTGGTGATCACTAGTTGGAAGGTTTAAGGTCTTCATTTTTTCTTTTGATTGTACTTTTCTACAATGTAAGTAAGAGCGCCTTTGGCCATTGTGTCCTTTGTTGTGCATCCCTTTCATTTTGGTCTAGATATTTCATTGTGGTTTCCTTGTGTTGTGCATCATCAAGTGGTATATTCTCTTTTCTTCCCCCCTAATTTTGTTTTGTTGTGCAAGTTTGAGGTGCACATGTGGTGCACAACAACTTATCATTCTAGTGATCATTAGTTGGAAGTTCTTCATTTTTTCTTTTCATCATGCTTTTCTACAACGCAAGTAAAAGTGCTTCTAGCCATCATGTTCTTATGTTGTGCATCACTTTTGTCTTGGCTTTTATGGTTTTCCTCTTTGTGCATTATGAAGTAGTTTCTTTTCTTTTCTTCCCCCTAGTTTTGTTTTGTTGTGCAAGTTTGTGGTGTGTGCATGGTGAACACAACAACATTGTTGTCGTCTTACGGTGATTAGTAGATGGAACCTAGGTTATGATTTGTCTTTTCATCATGTTTTTTTATAGCACAATTTTTACAACTCTTGAAGCTCTTATGGCCATTGTGCTCTTCTATTGTGCATATCATGTGTCTTGGTCTCAATATACCTTATTGTGGTTTCCTTATGTGCATTATTAGTGGTCTATTTTTCCTTTGGTTTTGTTTAATTGTGTAGATGAGTCCAAGCATAGTAAAATGGACCAAAAAGTATGTTCGCCCAAATCAAAAATAATAATATGGTAATTTTTCAACATAAACATAAGAAAGTAGGTTCAATTTTTTTTTTAAGGTTTCATTATGGAAGCCTCTATGCTTCCATTGAGTTTCAATGAGTTAAATACAAAATTTGAAAAAAAATTAGTATAATAAAAGTAGGTAACAAGTAGGAATGAAATAATAGGTTAATATCATGTTCATTCCTACTTATACATTAGTCGTTAAATATATTTTCATTCTACTATGATTTATTTTTTAATCCACTAATATATTTAGCATGCCATTGCCTTAAGAAAAAAAAGATCCAATATTTAATCTACTTGTGCTTGAATTTTAATATATTTTGCAAGTTGTGACATTTGCTTCAATTTTGATGAATATATACAAACCTATTTTAAACATGCAGTTTTAAAATATAGTTGTAGCAAAGTCAAAGAATTTCATATAATTAAACATTAAAATAATAATATTTTAAAATTTAATATAACAAGACATACTTGATAGCCACTTTCCATTTATGCAAGGTAATTTTTTGGTCTACTTTGCCAGGCTTCCGTCTAGGTTGATGGTGTGGTGCAAATGTGGTGTGCAACATCATTATTGTAACTTCTTGCATGGTGATTAGTTGCTACAACCTAGGTTTTCATTCAACTCCTCTACATTTTTGCAATAAGGTAAATGTTTTTCCACCCACGTGTCTTGGTCTTGATTCTTGATTTGCCTCCTTGTGATTTCTCTTTGATATGCATTGTTTACATCATCAATTGATATCTTATAGTTCTCTTCTTGCTTTGGTTTGGTTTTTTTTGCAAAGGTCAATGGTGTGGTGTTGGCGTGGTGCACAACAACATTATCATAGTTTTCTTATGTTGGTGATCACTTGTTGGGAACCTAGGTTAGGTCTTTTGTTTTTTGTTTTTGCTACTTTGTAGTGCTTAATAGAACATGTAAAAGTTCTTCTAGCCACTGTGTTGATCCATTTTGCATTTGTTGCATCTAATTGCATTTTTACATATGTTGCATTTTATAGTGTGTTATTGAGTTTTTAATTTACCTCCTTGTGCATGTATCTTACATGTCCTGAAGTTGGTTTAATGTGTCGTTCATATGCATATAGGTTATTATTTTGTGATGGATGAAACAAATGTGTGCATTATTGAATATGTTGGTGGGGTTGAAAAAAATAACTACAATACAAGGATTACATGGACATTTAATCGTGTGCAAGGTAACATGTCAAATGTTGCGAGTGTGCATGTACAACATTTTATTGTTGTATGTCTTGAGGTTACACAACTTGTAGTTATACAAGTTCAAGCTGCATCTTGGAAAACACATAATCGCAATTCTATTTGTTGAGGTTTTTTTGTTGTTAATGATGGATTACTTGCGAATCTTGTAACCCCCCCCCCTCCCCTCCC
>Ga0209208_10011541_pt1 | contig 11304 bp, 8 predicted proteins | sample S1TSphfallax_3_FD_187694 | JGI IMG/M metagenome (GOLD analysis project Ga0209208, IMG submission 187694) | Host-associated microbial communities from peat moss isolated from Minnesota, USA - S1T2_Fd - Sphagnum fallax MG (SPAdes) (version 2) | ecosystem: Host-associated > Plants > Peat moss >...
GACTCTCGACGTTCATAGAGTCGATCGAGAAACCACCCAAAACGTTGTTATTATATATAAACGGTCGCCTGCATCAGCTAATTGAACTGTGTAATAGATTAATGTCGCAAATCATTCTTGCTAGCTATTAGAAGCACAAATTCTTGTCGCTGTTCTTTGAGCTACACGAAGATTATATGCTTCTATTTAGTCAAAAGATCTCTGGACACAACATTGGTTGTTGTACGGGTCTCTTTCTTTCTTTCTTTCTTTTTGTGAGATCAGCAACAACCGAATGGAAAGCCACTGACAGTAGGGTATTGTTTCTTTCTTTTCTGTTAGATCAACAACAACCGAATGGAAAGCCATTGATATAAGGTCTTGTTTCTTGCTGCAAGGTAAAGTACTCAGTCGAATGTCAATATATTGACTGCAGTAGATGATCAGTCTAGATCATTCTAGATAGCTAGTTGACCTAAACGCTCTGACATCTGACACAAAAGTTGTAGCGCGGGGGTCTTAATCATTTCGCATCAGTGATCATGATTGTTGAGGTACTACGAGTCCCCATCGATCATCATCGGGTGCAAGACTGTTTGTGTCCCGCGGGTTCATTTGTGGAGTCTTGGTTTCCGTGGGCGTAGTAGCGCACTTTCACGTACTAGCTAGCTAGCTAGCACTAGTACTAATAAGTACACCTACAACAAGACAATTGGGTATGGCATGCTTTAATGGTGCCTATTACTTACAAACAGAAGGAAGAAGCCAATCTAGATAAATGAACTCTACAACATGCGTCCACAAGAGAAACTTAGGCCCCCTTTAGATTTAGGAGTCATGGTTGTTAACCCTTGGGACCAACTTTGAGCATTTTTCGCTTCTTGTTTGGCCTCAAGTTATTAATAAATGCTAGAACATTGATGTCAGGATATTAGTAAAATGATGGTAACATTGGCCCCCAATGGTTGCAAATTGGCTTCCCAAATTCATTGGTATCTTTTTTTTTAGCCTTCTAGCCAAATACAAGGCCATTAAGTTCAGCATTTGTTAGTAACTTGAGGCAGATTCAAAAGATTTTTTTTTTTCCAGGCTTGACTCCTAGTGTAAAGCCCCATGATTTCAACTTTTGCACCTCTAGGAATGCCTGATTTGAGTTGAACCTTGGCCTTTTGAGTCCTAGTGTATAAAGTGGGCCTTAGAAACCTCATTTGATTAAGTACTTCATCTTCTAGAAGAAGTTGTCTTAACTAGAGTCTCATAAATGCTCATCAATCTTTAGTTACAGTTCACCTGACCCATACCATAGTGAGTGTTTTTTTTTTGTTCAATTTCCAGCAGGTAGCCAAGAATATAGAAGGATTTCTGGTTTTATTTAGACACTAGAGCTCTGTCTGTGTCAGAAGAGTATGAGAAAAGTAAAAGACATATGTGACAGAGCCTCTTGATTCTGTCAGAGGATTTGACTAGGTTAGAAATGCCCATCACCAATCACTTCTTTAGATCTTCATCATCTGTGCTTCATTTTGAGTGATTTAAAACGCTATGGGAGTGCTACCTCAAGCTCTAAAAATCATCTTTTGAAATGCAAATGAAAAGGAGTAATAAAAAAAATAGTAAGAAGAAAAATAAGCTTTTCAACTCACAAAATGTCTTTTTTTTTCTTTTTGGACCTCTCCTACTTTCAAAGCTTCTAACTTTTCCATTTCTTCTTCATTTTAAACAATTTAAAGTGCTGTAGGAGTGCCACCTTCAGTTCTACAAATCATCTTCAACTCTAACAAACAACAGAGTAACATACAAGGAATTTTTTGAGTGATCAAGAACTGGCTTTGCAATGTTTGGTGGTTTGTTTTTTTTGAGTTCTTGATCTCCTTTATTTTGAGAGTGGGGCCATAACTTTTTCAATTCTAATCTGTTTTTTACTATTTTTAGTGCACCAGATGTGCCAATAGGAAGGGTTCAAATTTTGTTTGGACACAAGAAACAATGAACCCTCCCCTTGGATCCAGCTTGCCCTGAGTGCTTAAGTGATCATTCATGGGCTGTTTTACTCTAGTTATAGCTTGATCTCCTTGCAAAACTTGATTCGTGCTATTGGTGATGGGTTCAGGTCCTAGGTTTCTTGATTTCTCCTCTTAGGGCTCCCCATTGTGCTTTCTGAGCTTTTGGTATGATTTTTTTTTTGTTTGGACTTCTATCATTTCTTTAATTTTTTTCTCTTGTTCCCTTGTTGGATGTTTTTTCGTTATTTATTTATTTATTAAGTACAAGAGCTTATGAGCTGATCAAGGAATCTGCCTGAACACTACTTTGTACATTGTAGCACATTGGATGAAAATTTGAGAGTATTGAGCATTTAAGGTTCCGTATTGAATGATAAACCAGTCTCTTTGGATCATCAACTTGTTGAAGTCTTTTTTCATATTTCAACTTAACATACCATCGTACATTGTAGAGTAGTCCACAACCCTGGCCTATCATAAGCTTCAACTATTAAATTTCTGCTTGAATTAAGGCATAATGGGTCCCAACTCCCCGACTCTTTTGGGACTTCCATTTCTCAGCTTACAAACAAATAATTTGTTCTTGGTGAGAGCTGTCCTTTGAATCTACTTTGTTGTAAAGAATTTGTTATTCATGACAAACTGGGAAGACTCCAAATAGTAAGTGCAAATCAGTGTTTACAAGTTACAGATTTTGGGTTGATTTCGGTTCTGTGTAATCAGATCACAAATTCACATTTCCTTGTTGAACTAGAAATCGGACCATACACCTGCTACAAGCTCTCAAATAGGGGATACGGGTGGAGCAACTCTAAGAGAACTATAAACTCCAAGGTGCATTTTAAGACTTTGATCATCTTCAAGTATCTTGTGTAAGCAAATGTGAAGTTGATATCACTTTTTCCAAAGTATAGGAAAGAAAAAGGGTTGCATAATGGATGAAAAATAGCACATTGGATGAAAATTTGAAAAAAAGAAGACTACATAAGGAATGAGATGAGATGTTCAAGAAAAAAAGATGTATAATGGATGTAAAATTGAAAGGAAAAAAAAGAAACACCCTCCACCCCCACCCAAAAATGAGAATTCCCAAAATAAGTCCAAATTAAGGGCCTCAGATAGGGCAATAGGAGGAGATCTGGCATTAAAAAAGCAAAGGGTCCTTATTGCAGGCAAGTAGTTTTGTTTTGCTTACTTCTTTTTTTCCTTATCTGCCCTTGGCCCGATTCATCTTTTTCTCAAAAAAGAGGGATGATGCCAACACACATTTTGGTGCTGCCCATTATAGACTTTGGGTCCTGGTAACAAGAAAATGTGCCACAAAATGTGCATAACAGGACCCAAAGTCTCTAATGGGCAGCACCAAAATTAGACTTACACTCAACTCTCACCTTGCACACCCATGGGCTTGTTAACCCTTCACATAATTTACCCTCCAAATACACTAGGAAATTTATGAGTGCTTTATATTGGGGTGATAGGAGATTCAAATGCCACATTTCATTGTATCCTTGACAAGCATTGCCAAGTACACTCATGTTCATTTCCAAATATTAAGTCTCCAATCTGAGTAGGGTATTGAATTTTATTTCCATTTGCAAATAATTAAAATCAAAAATCAACTAATACTAGGTAGTAGTGTCCACAAAACACCAATTTTGAAATTTTGAAAAATAAAAATGAAAATAAACAAAGAATTTTACATAAAAGTGGGAAAATTGCCAGTTGGATTATGGAAGATAATAGTGCCCTGAAAATGTTGAAAAAGCAGATTACATTTAGGCTAAAGTTCGCATCCCGAACACAGGATTTGGTTTATTGGCTAAGCAGCATCTAATGGCAAACACCCAAGGAATTCTATGTTTGAAAAAAACTGATGGTTATAATAAGACACCTAAAATCTTATTCAATGTAACATCCAACCTATAATGATTTAAATTTTTTCTTTTTTTCTTTGGCTTCATATATTCAGCTGAAATATTATTATTGTTCACATATAGATGTTTAATTATGAGAAATTTCATAATATGACACTTTTTTTTAAGCATTAAGATCATATTATTGTTAAAGGCAGTACAATGTTTTTCTTTTCAATGATGCGCTTCAAATTACTTCTGATATATATAGATTCAAAAAACCATTAGTCGGATTTGATAATTTCAAATTTTCAAAATCATGGAATGTGTCCTTAGTTTCCAATGGGGCATCATTCAATCTTCTTGGCACGTCCAGATTTATCTTTTGTACATATTGAAAGTTAAATTTCACGAGATTTGTATGTCTACTCTGACTCTATCATAATGGGTTTTACACAAGTTAAAGGATTTGTTTAAATTTTAATATTTGTTTTACCTTTGAAAAACTCAGTATGCAAATGTTGAAACTACATTCATTTTTGGTTGCATTTAAGGCTTAGGTGAGCAATTGACCTGAGTTATCTACTTATAAAGAGCACCTAAGCTCATAAGTACAATTGTGAAGAACTAACAAAGAGAAACAAATAGCAGGAACTTGAAGCAAATCATGTAAGAATGTCCGAAAAACAATTTCTTGGAGATTACCAAGTTTTGGGCTTACTCGTTAGGATTTTTTTTTGTAAATTTTTAAATGTGCACAAGTGCCAACCATTTTATCCTATTTTGTGCCTAAGTGGTTGCTATTGTGTTTTTGGCATATGGATTAAGTGACTTCTAGGTCAGTTGTTGACTTTATTTTGGCATACATGACTTTTTCAAAATATGTTCAAGTGACGATTCATTTTTATAAAAATTAAGTCCAACTAGCAACCACAAAGAAAACCAATGTAATGAATGTGGCTACATTGCTTGTAAGAAAGGAGTAATTAATATGGTGAAAGTGAAACACATGAAGTAACATTTGAAATTGCATAGCTAAAAAACATGAATATTTTCAAAGGAAGTTGAACCCTAGTTTAATGTGATATCAAACTTTGGCTAATGCAACTGAAAGCTCCACTCACAACACTCAAATGTTAGTAAAACTCATGAAGAAGTAAACATAATCACCATGCTTGTCCAAATCATGAAAGCAAAAAAAAAAAAAAGGTGACAAAAATCCAATAAACACAAGGGCTTAAATGATAGCACCAATCTACACATTGTGATCTTTTGAGTTGTAATAGCCTCTTAATAAATTCTCTCAATGAATAAAGAACTCATGTGCAAAAATGCGAACAATTGTGTCCCCCAACCAATTGTAGAGTTTGTCTTTCATGAATGCAAGAATGGAAGAATGTGTTTGTCTTCCATAGATCCAAACATTAAAATAGCAACTACCCCATCCAGCTTGATATACTCACTTAGTCATCGAGTCAACAAGCCATTGTTGTCACCCACAACTTCGTGATTAAATTACTATTAAAAGGTTCAACCATTGCCTTAAATGTTTGCGCCAAAAGAATTACATTTTTTTATCTCAAATGATCTTATGTTAGAATATATTTGTGCGAAAAATATATATGGCACATTCATACTAATATTGAAAATATATTCAAACAATGATTGAAATGATTTTTCATTTTTCTAAAATTTGTAGCACCTCCTAAACATTGTGATTCCATATGATTGGAATAAGTTTGGGAACCATGTGAAAAGTTTGATAATTATCATACCACAAATGAATCTTTTTAAAAGCAATGACCATACGTATGTGATAAATTAAATTTTTGATAAATAACCACTTTAAAATGGAAAATGACAAGATATGTGAAGTGGGCCATTTTTGTAAATTTCATTTCAAACGGTTTTTGGTTGACTAATTCAAACCAAAACCTAGTGCAATCCAAAAAAGGAAACATGATCTAGTATACTACATATACCATAAATATACCCATTATTCCTTGAATTTAATCTTTTAATTTTATTTCTTTTTTTCAAATAATATTAATGGCATTAACTTTGTGAAAATATAAATATAAAGCTTAAACACCAAAAGTGCAACCCAAAATTAAATGCAACACATTTTGCAAGTGTATACTTTATGAACATGTCATGAAACACCCAAATTGACCCCCTTGTAGTGTGCTTTCACTCAAATGAATTTATTGTTTACTTTACCATGTATTTGCCTTGCAACCCTAAAAAAAAAGTTCCATTTGCACCAAACAATTGAACCCCTCACCTAGTTCCTTTCTAATTAACCCTCCTTGCTGCAAGTAATTGGGTAATGACAAGGATCAAATTGTTTGTATTACCACCTAAAGAGTGAAAAGGATAAGCAATCTTCTCCATACCTACATAACATATACATGAACTAATATCCAAGACCAACAATCAATAATAGTCATTTCATATGCACTTAAAGAAATAAACTTGCCTCTAACCTTAACATTTTGAGTTATTTTTAGAACTTGCTTGTACATACAATTTGCCATCTCCCAACCTACCTCCAACTACAACACTTTGATTTTTTTAGAATTTGCTTACACATATAATTCGCTTCATCAAGCCAATAGGAACATTTAATTGGACAAACAACTTTTGCATTGTTGCATATTTTGTCATGGGTTAGCAATGATTGAAAAAATGAAAAATCAAAACAAATTGGACAATTATTTTTCCTATCAATCTAAGTTGCATCATGAATGACTTGTTGCAACATTGTTTTAGAACTTGGCAAAATACAACTTTTCATTATTTTTTCAAAAAATAATGTTTTTATTTCCACCCCTAGTATGGCTAGCAAAATCTTGTGATGACCTACATGTTTCCATAGACAATCTAATTTGGGAACAAATAATTTATCTTTGCCCTCAATCCAAGTGCACTCCTTGCATTGGATTAGCAACTTTTCCATTAGAACTTAAGACACATTTTGCCCAAAGTAGCTTTATTGCCCATCTATCTTGGAAATGTTTATTCAACTCAAAGTCCATTTAACTCTTTTTCTATATCTCAATGTTGTCTTCTATCTAGTAGGGTCCAAGATTATGTAGTCGAATTACTCAACAAAAAGGATGTCCATGGGAATTGCATTATAAAAAGCAACAACATAAGCAACATCCATGGGGACAACTACACTAGAAAAAGGAATATTAAATAGGATATTATGTCCCCAAAATATAAATTTAAACTTAAAATTCTTAAAGGGATAAAGTTAATTTGACAAGATGTTAAAAGTTCAAGGACTACAACTTGACAATAGTTGGTGGTCACAAAAATATGAACAAACAAAAAAATAATAATCAAATAACAAAGCTTCAAAGAAATGGATTTGATATGAAGAACAAACTTATTAGCCCATCATAATGCGATTTCTATGGTCACAAAAACACGTACACAATTTGAAAAAAGGTTAAGGATTTGAAGATGATAGATATCATTTTATGTGATGATTGACCTTGGTTGTAGTAGCAAGCCCATTGCAAATTGGAAACTATGAACATCATTCATAAATGTTTCAACTCGTCAAAGTCCAACACAAAATCATAATCGAACTTAATGAAATGACCACAAAACCACTTGTGATGAAATCTCAAAAATCAATGGTCATATAAACACAAATGATAAACAAGAAATTTGAACTCCTCAAATGAAAACTATTATGGACACAAAGAATCATAAGAACAAAAGTTACAGGAAAGGTTTAAGTCTAATTTTCAAACAAGGAACAAGACAAGATTATGTGATTAAAAAACAACATAAAAATTAAAAACAAAAACAAGAGATGTGCAAGACAAACATGAAAATGGATCTTTATTATGCTAACATATGGAAACGTGAACATCAAACGAACATGACAAGTTTATGGTGCAAGACCGTGCCTAAAATTAATCTTGAACAAACTAAAGGAAATGAGGGGTCCTACATCTATTTATACCCCTTGAGAGACCTAACTCAAAAAACTTTTAAAAAGGCTTCTATGGGTGTATCGAACAAATAAGTTTTTCGAAAACCTTCCTAATTAGAAGTTAACTATGAGTTAACTAAAACTTAACTAGGAATTAACTAAGAGTCAATTAGGATTTAACTAGAGTTAATTAAGACTCAACTAACAATTACTTAAAAGTTAACTAGGATTTAACTATGAAATAACTATGAATTAACTTTGAATTAACTGGGACTTAACTTGAAATTGACTAAGAGTTAATTAGGAGTTAATTGAAGTTGATTTAGACTTAACTAAAATTTAATTAAGACTTAATTAGAGTGAATTAAGAATGACTGAACTAAAATTTAACTACAAGTTAACTAAGAGTGAACTGAAACTAAGATAAAAGTTAGGTACGTCCATGAACATTCAAATGAATGAACTCCATGGCATTGGTATCTGTGACAAAAGCTCAATGGTCACAAAATCATGAAAAAAAATTATTGCCATTGCCAATAACCATTTACAAGTGCCTTGTAATGGAGTTTTAATGCTCACAAGTTACAACACCACAAACCCAAAATTAAATCAATTTGCTCCTTGGAACAAGTTGTTTCAATTGTCACAAAATCCAAATTCAAACAACCATGAACATGTAGATTTAAAACATGATCAAAATCTAAAAGTTAAGAGTATTGATGATCAATCACAATATTGAACTTGAGATATCAATCAATTGACACAATTTTGAACATCGACCTATAACCCAACTGCCTTTCCACAAACCTAATCCCAAAACTCAATCAATCATTGCAAAACCCAACCCCAAAATTCAATGGCCTTACATAGAACCTAATCAATGTTGAAAAACAAAATTCAAACCAAAATGGTTTCAACTTTTAAACATGATGCCACAATCACAATCACAATGTGAATTTCGAGTACTATCAACATTCATTGTCAATCATAATCATAATTGATCCTAGGATTATCAATCAATCAATCAAGGAACATGATTCAATTGATGATCCTTGAACTTTCAATCCCAAGACAATGTTGATAGTTGTTCAATCAATGACTAAATCCTAGGATTGTTGTTTAGATAATGATCAATCACAATCACAATTAATTTTTTTGAAAAAGGTCCAATGTTGATCCATCACAATAATCAATCATCAATCCCAAGGGCCAAGTTCTAGCCCAAGACCATTGACGTAATATTGTTCATTGGTCTTAGAATATTACTCCAAAATCCACACACAAGAACTTGACACTTTAAACAAAAAAGAACACAATAAAATAAATTCAATAGGAAGTTGAAATCTTGTAGCCTTGAATTTTGAAGGTTTAGCTTCAAATGCATGGCATGAAGAAAACCAATTCAAAATCCAATGCAAAATGCACAAGGACATGAAAATCCAACAAATGTTTGGATTCTAGAAACTTACTTCACCATTTACAATTTGGAATCAACAATTACACAACAAGTTATCAATGTTCATATTGCACACAACTCAACATCACCATTACAAAGTTCAAACTTTCAAAATTTAAGGGTCCAAGCCCATTGTCCATGTTTTGTAGCTCCAAAGTCTACATTGCATGAATGACAAATCAATTATAGCTCTATGATCCATTTGTTGAGTGATTTGCAAAATCTTGATAGTTGATTCCTAATGAACATTGAACAATGTAATACATTATGCACACCATGATAATGTTGGCAAGTCTTACAACCATTGAAACAATGGAGGTGACGAAGGTGGATTGCACTTCAATAAAACAAGGGGCGATTTGTTTTGGAAAAACAAGATGACAATGCAAATGGAGGAAGCAAGAATGCACTTCAATACAAAACCCTAAGTCTCTGAATATAAGATATGTCCTATCCATCCTTGGGCATTTACAATTGAGATGGCATGGCCAAGAAATCTACAATGGAACACTAATGACAATCATCCATCAACACTCAAATGGATTTTACAAACAACCCCCTTTTTATAATTGTTTCCTTGTTTAATGTTCATAGCCCCAATTTTTTATGAGCCTTTTGACAAAAATTTGTACAAAAATTAAACATTGCTTGTATTTGTGTTTATTATATCCAAAATAGTTACTAATTATTTTTCAACTTTCACCATAAATATGAAAATGAGATAGTATAAAGTTGAGAGACAATTTAAGGCTAACACTTAGGCTAGTCATTATAGTTAAGCCAATGGACAATGATCATTTTATTGTGCAAAAGCATTTAGTGCCAATAGATCCTTTGCAAATTTGTTCAACTCAAACCACATTTTTTTGGTCCCAAATTGACATTAACATATTGTACTTCATTCAAAATGTAATGTGGAAAACATCAATGGAACAGCTCTTAGGCCCCTCACTTAGGCTTGTATCAATGTTTACCACAGCCAACACAATGTCCATTACTCACTCATCACCATCCCCACACAAGTGTTAAACATCCCCTTTAAACATCCCAATTCCCTACCCACAAACATGAAGAACTAGACCTGGGAAAACAAGAAATTATTTAAATGTCACCACCTAGGCCAATCATTATGGTTGGTCGATGAAAAATGGTCATTTCCTTTTACTGGCTTGTTGGAGGGCATTGTATCATCATGTGCATTTTTACATGCCAAAAGTGGCTTTCATATTGTTTGATTCCCATAATTCATCCACATTTCCATAGTTCATCCACATGCAGTGTAGAGGCCATTTTACTGATCTTGGTTTAGAAATTGAGTTTGCACATGTAAAGATGCTGAAGATACAATTGCAATGACCTTCGAAAAAAGGTTGTGAGTGAGATTTTCACACTTCCTATCGGGGAAAGTTTGTGATTCATCATGTGGGATTTGACAATTGCTTGTATGTACTCTGAATCAAGATTTGAGTAAAAACTATTGAAGTCTTGTGAATCAAATTTTGGGCACAAATAGTTTATGAAGGGGAGGGTGGACAAAAAAGGATTTCAACAATAGTGGGTTGGTGATTATACAAGTGCAATTGTTGTAACAATAGTACCACAATGTAGTGAATGATTGTTGAGTTGCCCAAGTCCACAACCAGTTTGCATCAAACCACAATCAAGTCATGGACTTTTGCCCCCACAAGTATTCTATTCATGCATGTCAAGTTCAGCTGATCTCACTGGTGCTTTCTTTTGACAAAACTTTTCAAAACGATTACAACCTAAAGTCCAAACGAAGTCCAAATGGACTTCTTTCTTCTTCTTTTTTTAAGTATTGAGTGTTGGGTGAAGCTGGAGATTGATCATTGCATGCCTGAGTGCTAAGCTCCATAAAACAAGACAAATTTCAGGGAGCAAAAAGATCACACAAAAAAACCCATCATATGGGGTGTTGGGCCCTACCTACTCTTGACAAAAAGACCAACAATTGTGTTTCCCAGCCTACTACTACACCAACACCTGCATCATTGCAGATCTTGAGGACCCAGTTTCTGAAATACTATAAACATGATT
>Ga0209208_10011542_pt1 | contig 11302 bp, 7 predicted proteins | sample S1TSphfallax_3_FD_187694 | JGI IMG/M metagenome (GOLD analysis project Ga0209208, IMG submission 187694) | Host-associated microbial communities from peat moss isolated from Minnesota, USA - S1T2_Fd - Sphagnum fallax MG (SPAdes) (version 2) | ecosystem: Host-associated > Plants > Peat moss >...
CCGGATCTGTGGATTTGAACAATTCAGAACCAAAAAATTACAAATTAAGTTCCGGGTATTTGAAAATTAGCAAAATCAAAAAGAGCCCCCAGTTTGGGTGGGTGAAAAATCAATTAATAGTGCCATAAAATCAATTAATTATGTGGCACTAATTAATATTTTTAAAAATAAAATTGATTATTTATATTAATATTTTAAATAAGTAATAATATGGTTAATATAAGAGCTTTCACTATATTTTTATTCTAATTTAATTATGATCCATTTATATGTATTATATGTGAATAAATTATATATCACACATTTTAATTAAATTTTATTGGTAAAATCATGATATGTAAAAAATATATATATAACTTCTCTTGAACATATCTGTAGTTGGGCCAAATGAACTCTACCTAATGGAGAAATAATTTTGGACAAGAATCGATTGGATATATGTACCGAAATAATTTGATCCTCTTTTGTGAAGGCCTACATAAAAATAAACTACTTTTGTATTATAATTTTTAGAATCAAATGAAGGTTTAAGAAATGAAAGATATTTATTTATTCATTATTGTGTTCTCCATGTATAAATCATGTGCTTGAAAAAAAAAATTCCAAGACATGGTCGTTGAAAAGGTATTCAATAATGAAAATCAAATTATGTTTTTCAAATCAATTTATATTTTAAAAAGAAAAATATATAGTTGTGTATATTATTAAAGAACATTAAAATTAAACTTTAATCTTCTCATGTGGATGAAATCCTAATAAGATATCTAATATGAAAAGTGATGTTTTGTGTAAAATTTTAAATGGAGTAGGGTAAATAGAATTCACATTATTGTTTTGTCACAATGAATGGGGTTGCTTGGTGGTAAAGGAATTGATCTCCATCCTTGGTGTTCAAGGAAATTTTACTTTAAAGCATAATATGCATCTAATGGCCACCATGTAGTTTTATATCCTTCTTTTATTACTTCAGTTGCCAAATATTCTGCATTTGGTCACCATATTCTACATACGTAAACACTGGGGCCGAAGATGATGGAGTTCGTGGAGTTTTCCATTAAACTACTGAGCAAGATAAAGGGAGAAAGTTCACTTTCAGAGGTTTCAAATCTCTTCTTCCTGTGGACCCAAAAGATGCGGAGGTGAGTCCTTGGCACATGATTTTTGATTTGAATGGGTCCTTGTTGGGAAAGAGTATTTCAAAATTAATCATCTCCTATCTCCATTGTTTAACTTGGCTTGAAGTTCTACCTTATTACTAGGCAAGAATGTTGTACCCAGGCCAATTTTTAAAGTAATTTTCCTTAGGCATTTAGAGTAGTTTGTTGTCTATATATGGACGTTTGTTCTACTTGCCAAGATGAATGCCTACTTGAAAAAAAATTTAATTACACTCGGGTTGCCCCCATTATGTATAGTGATCAAAAGCAAATTTAGTCATAGCAAGATTATTGACCAAATTTTTTTTCAAGTAGATCGAAAAAATTCGATTGTCGACTACGGTGAGTAAATTTTTTTGACATGTAATATGTTTTTCAAAAGCTTTCAATGAAAGCTACTCTTGGCACCAAAAGTGCCTGAAAATTACAACTAAATTTGAAAATGGGGCATTTAATCTATTTTTCGAAAGTTCTTGTCAAGCTTTATGCGAGGCGATTGAAAATTTAATCGCTATAGACAAAAAATTGTAATCATTAACAACCAAAATTGGATTTTGATTGCCAAATTGTTAGTGACCAAAAAAAATTTTGGAAAGTTTTCAGTGAGCTCTACACATGGTGACCAAAAATTTGATTGCTAGTAACAAAAAATGTAGTTGCTAGCAATGAAAAAAAAAATTTGGTTGTTAAGCAATTAGCAATTGAAAGTCACCTCACATATGGCGACCAAAACCAATTTTTGGTTACCATATTGTGAGGTGACTGAAAGTTTTTAATTAATAATTATTTAGCAATTGAAATCATGTGGCAACCAAAAGATATTTGAGTCACCATAAGATTTACGACCACTAAACCTACTCCCTTTTCAATCCCCCATAAGCCTACCCCAAGCACCCAAGATGGCTTTTGACCTAAATTGACTTTAGGTTAACCTAGGTTGACCCTACATTGACTTGATGCCAAGCTATATCTACATTTAAATGCATCCATCACGTTGTGATGAATGCATGAACACGATGACAACCTTGTGACTAGTAAACAAATATAATGCCTCTTTTTCAAAGGCCTTTTCATTGTTCATTTCTTCAATGAACTCACAATCATCACATGGTGAAGAATCATGTATGTGCTATAATACTAAACCCAAAAATACCCCAAAAGGGGTCACCATAATGTGATGTCACCCTATAGATGAATGTAGTGCATAAATCTTATGGAAATCCTTTTGTAGGATATGTGTTCTACAAAAAGGACTTTGATTTCAAGAAATGATAACAACTACATTGTAAATAAAAGTTTCAATTTTAAGAAGAAATGATGGCAATGAAAAAATCTACAAAAAGTGAAAGAAACAAAGAAAGGGATAGCTTAACATTGACACATTCAGTCATTTAGTGGCTTTGTATGAAACACCACCAAAAAACTTGAAATATTTATTTTTTAAAGATATAATTTCTAATTAACACTAGCTTTTAACATTGTGTTGACATCAATGACACATCACCTACCACATCACTTTCTACATCACCAAAATGTTAATTAAGGAGGTATATGTGGATTGCAACATTTTTTTAACATTAGGTGTAGCTTGGCTTTCAATAGTTTTTGTTTTTTTAGCATTAACCCATAACAAAAGCCAAATAATAAATTAATTGTTAGCTTTAAATTAAGACTCAACCAATATATTTAATATTTACCTTAAACAAGTGTTTGGTTTGGTGCTTAAGGTTTAAAGCACATTGATTTTATCTATGTGCTTTCTACACTTTGCAAAAACAAATTCCTTCCTTATTGTAAATTCTTGTATTATTTCTTAATGTGTTTTGTTCTTTCAATTACATTGTTTACACATAATTTGAATTTTTAATGGTTTGACATTGATGGGCATTGAACAAAAAAATCATAATAACTTTTAAAATTTCCCTATGTTGCCCCACCAAATAGACTTTTTATCCTTCCTTATAAATTGTATCCCATGCAAATTAGCATTATCTAAAAAGAAGCAAACAAACATATGATAGTGATGATCACCAACCGCATTGATGTTTGCATTAGCTTCACATGACTGGCCATTTACACATCTTGAAAATCATTGTTGAAAATGTTTAAAAAATTATTATTGGTTGAAAGCTTTTGTTGATGGGGTTGGGTCAAAATACTAAAATATAAAATTCCATGAAGATTTGGCATTTGATCAAAATATAAACTTGGTTGATTGCACATTTTCTATTTAAGGTCTTTAGATTTGTATTATAACCAATCTCTGTATTTAAAAGTTGTGTATTTTTCATATAATTGTTATTACATTATGTTGTGTTTTCATCATATGTATGTTGTTCATTCAAATATTTTAGGGTCATTATGGCATAGTCAAAGAAATAAATAGGAGCAAGCTCAAATGAGAATAATTGGCATTCAACAAGCAATTTTGGGCAACATATATAATCTTAAGTATAAGTGGTCAAGGAGTTGCCATCTCTTCCTCTAGGAATTGGGATGCTAATAAACTATAAGATATGAAAATATATCTTGCTAGAATTTTAATACAACAAAATTGAGGTCAAAGTCATAATTAAGGCATTTGTGTTTGACAACAATCAACCTTTAATTGAAAGAATCTAGAAATTACTAAACTACCAATAAACATGAATTAATTTTAAAAATGTGATGCAAAGGATCTTTCAACATTTTCCAAGTCAACACTACACATACACCATACCCTATATTGAAACTTTGTGAAATGAAATTATTGTCATTTTGATGAAAACCAATGCAATCAAACAAAGTGATTTATTGTGAAGAACCAATTTTTATTGAATAAACAAAAACCCCTTATAATCACATTCGCACATAAAGATAAACTATTTTTAAAAAAACAAAAGATATTAGTTAGCATCACAAGTTAGGTTATCAACACTACCTATACCATTCAATTAATTATGAACAAGTGGTATCTATCATCAAACCCAAGGTTTTTTTTGCGATTTTTTGCACCTTGGTGGAAAAGAAATGGAGGTGGGAATGATATAAATGGGTTTTTCTTGGAAAAAACAAGCCCAAGTCACCACATTATGAAGAGAAAAAATTCTCAAGTTGCCATATGTGGATAATAGGTTCCAACATATCGGCAAAATATAGGAGGAATCCTATGTTTTTAAACTTTCCTCTCCATCCTATAGCCAAATTTGGCTAAGTCCTCTTGTGGATGATAGCCAACCCACCTACCTCACAAATTTGAAGAAAAAAAACACTATGATCTTAAACCTTTTTGTTCAAAAATGACACTCCAATTGATTGTTTTGTATGTTCCAGGCATGAACATTTTGAACAAAATAACATGAAATAGGACTTGATTGATGCTCCTACTTTTGAGAAACTTTTAATTTGGTGTAAAGGAGTGTGTCAATTACTATGTCCAAGGTGCAAGGGAGGTAATGTAGGTTGTTCCAAGGATAGGAATGCTTTTGAATGTAATCTCCAATCAATTTCCTCCTTCACATATCATTTGCAACTCACTTAAACGCTTATTTAACATGAAAAACAACAAAACATGCAAACACCTTAGACCTCACAAACAGAATTTCACTCTAAGTATTAATGAAAAAAATTCAGCTTCACCAAATCACAACATCCACATGATGGAGATAGTTTCTAGCTAATAAGAGTGAAAACTTGAACAACAAATGGAATGGTTCCTTGCACATTATATAACCAATTGATATCCAATTTCTCATTTAACCTCATAAGATTTTCGATCATGCAGTTAATGTTTTGAAAATTGGAATCACTTCTAATTATCAACTTCTAGCATAACAAATACTTGAAAAATATACTTGGAATAAAACAATAGGCTAGACCAAATGAAGAAATTTCGAGTTCAATTTGATTTCCCCATTTCAAATTCAAGCTCATGAAACCTCAAGCTTATCAAACTGGGAAAAAATCCAAACATTGGTAGACATTAATGTTGGATAAGTTTGGTAAGATGAAGAGGTACAATACAAGCTTCAGCAGGCATTCCAAAAATATAGAGGAGATATCCAAAAGGAGTCACATGACAAGGTGAACTTCAAAAGATAAAGGTAACACAATGAGGAAGAAAAAAATAAGAGATAACTTGCCACTTAAACCTTAGGGGAAAAAAACATTAAAAAAAAAGAACCAAAATTTGAACTCCAATTCCTTGTTAAGATTTCTAAGCTCCTCAAAGTAATTGCCTAGAAGTTGTCAACTTCTAATCAAATAGTGAACCAAAAACCATAGCTTGAAAGCCAAAAATTCCCCAATGTGAACAAATGGCATAAAAACCTGCACTTTTCAATTCAACACCAAAATAACCTGCACGAACAAATGCGTCTTGTGCAAAGGTGAAATTATCAAGGATAAATTCCTAGTAAGACAAATGGATATTGCAAGTTGCAACAAGTGACAACCTTGTAAAAGTGAACCCACCACAACAATGAACCAAGTGGGAAACACTCCCACGGTGTAAGAACAAAAGGAGGGCATCATAAAGATCAAAGTTCAGCCTGAAAACTAACAACCTTATAAAAGTGAACCCATCACAACAATGAATTAGGTGGGAAATAACTCCAAGGGTGTAAGAACAAGAGGAGGGCATCACAAATATTACAGTTCAACATCTTAGAGGTTATAGGGAGCAAGCATAAAAAAAAGCTTGAAAATGAAACCCACAAACCCAAAGACCTTGAAATGAAAATGACAGAGACACTTATAGCTTCAAATGGGTGAAAAGAACAATCACCCAGATAGCAAAAGAATCAAAGTTATGGCAGAGTGCCCAAAAATTTGAAAGCCCCAAAATTTCTTCCTTTAAAGTGGAAGAACAACTGAATTAATCTAGTGTGCTCCTAGAACCTAACTTGGAAATCCTTCCAATTCCCCAACTTCCATGCCTTGGTCAAAAAGTCTTTTATAGATCCATCCCATTTCTCCCATTTTTCTCCCTTGTGTATCCTTGTAGACTACTCTTGGTAACCTAGTTTTTGTTGAAATGACTTTATCCTTCAAAATCCACCAACCATTGTTTTGTAGATGCCCTTTCTACCATTCTAACTTCTAATGGGACATCCTCATCCTTCACAAGCTTTTTATTAGTAATAGTGGCCCAATCCATTGGTGGGTGCACACCTCCATCAAGCGCAACAACCTCTGTATTCCAAATTAGGACTTGGAAACATATTCCCTAACACCATTGTAATGTGTGCCTTGATTTTGACAACCAACTTTACCCATTTCAGCCCCTCAACCACAAACTCTTAGACTTTCTTCCAATTTCTAATCTTTAGAACCACTTGGCAACCAGATTATAATTCCACTGTGTGTGCCTATTTCTTGTATTCACAAAGTAGGTGAATTTGAAATGCCTTCATCCTCGACACCAACTTTGTGATCAATGTTTGACATCTTATGTTGTAAACAATACCATGCAAGTGGAACTTGCTGCTATGTGGAGGTCGAAATTAAATCACATATGAGTCTAGTCACAATCAATACTTCTTGTTGGAAAATCTTATTATCTCAAATTTAAGATTCCAAACATAGTAAATATGCAAATGTTTTTTCATAATTTTCATAGTTCATATGTGGCCAAGGGCCAAGCTACCACTCGTTAATTTTCTTCCTTGCCTATTTATACCCACAACAACATTTTGTAGGGTTAAAAAAGTTAACATTCATTCATGTGTTTGGTGGTGGGATTTTGATGATGTGCAAAGACCATTCTAGAGTCTTTTGCATAGTGTTCTGACAAACAAACAAATTGGTTTTGTGGTTGTTGGATATGATATGCAAGCTACAAAGCAATGTACAATTTTGTTTGATGCCAACAATTTGTAGTGTAGCAATCAAAAATGAGGAGAAGAAAGAAAACTGGTGATTTGCTGCACAAGCAAAATGTACACCTTTAATATTCATAGGTAAACAAAATCCTTAGATATTCAAATGGAACTAAGTGCTGGAAAAGCTAGAGGGCTCTACATACTAACATTTGTGTTCCTTAAAGAAAAGCACTTGAGGAATTTAAGAAGATGAAATAAATGTGACCAAAAGTATGATATTATCAGGAATTGAAGAATTCACAAATGAACCTAAACACTTCACTTGAATCAACATACTATATGCTTTCAAACCATCAGCTCTAATCAAGATAGATCCCCCAACTTGGTTTTGGTTATGGGGATGTTTCCTATTTCATTCCATTATAAAGGACATAGACACTGTTTAATAATACTGTAATCAACATTTCTATTCAATACATACCATAGCCAAGTTTGTTGTGTGAATAGAGGGAAAGTTTGATGACACAAACTTTAAAAGAATCTACTCAAGTTGTACATAGACAAGTTGCCCATTGCAAATCAAATTGGTGCCAACTAAAGGTGATAAAAAATTGGTTCATTGGGCAAAAGAAAAGGTGAATTGACTTTCACTATTTGGCTTGTTTTTTATCAGCCCCCCCTTGTTACAAAAATGTTCTACAACAAGAGAAGTAAGTCCATGTGGTGGTTCTTCTTTTCCATCCCTTCATAAGAGAATTTTTTCACCATCTTGTGACCTGATAAAACAATATGTATCAAGGTCTCAAATATACTGCCACCCCTATGTTAGACTTTGGTTCTGCTTTTTTTTTTTCAATATAGCCAAAATCAGGTCCTTCTTGACAACCTTAAATGGAAAGATTCCCATGTGCAACAACATCCTTTAATGTTGTCACCATTAGCTTCAAAATCCTGGTTTGTCAATTGCCTAATACCACTTCTGCACCAATATTTCTGACTGCAAGATTCAATGCTGTTATATTAGAGAGACCAAAATTCATCAATATGCACTAGCACCAAAGTTAAGTAGTTGTCAATGTCTTGTTTGAGATTCTAGATGGTCCTAAGGAGGGTCTCAGCTGTCTTTACAATTTATCTGTTTATTCTTACCTTTTCCTGGTTCTTTAGCTGATTCAATACCTTTTGCAACTCCTCTTAGAGAGTTAGTTTCCTACATGTTATCAGAAAAGTAAGTGTGCAGCTTGGGAGATCAGGGATTATTTACATTTCAGTTCTGGAGTCAAGATTATTTAAGGGAGGTTTTGAGCTATAGAGGATAACTGTTGAAGATGCTGAATCTTCATTGAAGGAAATTTCTGACAGTTACCATAGAATTTTGTTATGTCAAGATAGAATCATTGCTTTGTCAAAAAGATTGTGCCTCTTTAAGAGGGTTGGAAGTATCTCAGTGACATGTCTGAAGCCAAGTGGCCCTATAATAAAAATATTTTTTGGGAAATTCAATATGTCCATGGAAAAGCATGGACAGATGTTATGAACAGACCAAAGAGACATTAGATCAACTAGTTTGCAAGATAATAACATGCTTCTATGAAACACAAACTAGAAAGGACTATTTGACTACAATAAAGAATTTGAATCTATATTAAGCAACTGCAAATCAAACTGGATCAATAAAGTGAGACTGCACCCACAGAAGTTCGCATCTATGCTAGAGCTTCCAATCTAGAGATTTCACTGCTTACACTGGGCTCAATTGTGGATTACTCAGGTGCACGTGAAAGAATTCTCCAAAACTGCAGATACCAACAACCTCGACTACAAATTTGTACAGTTCAAGTTTAGATGCCTTTCTTGTTGTTGGAGTTATTTGACACCAGTGAGAATTCTTTCTGCAAGCTTTGAAGGATGCAATGGTTGAATCAAGGCACAATGCCTGCACATTTTGATGAGCACCACCACAATGTACATCTCACCAATGGCCAAGAAATGGTGAGCTCTGCAGTGTCTGCACCAGCCAAAAACAAGTTTAAACCTCTCGCAAAGCAACCTGATGCATGAAAAAATATGGCTAAGTATGGGAATGGGAAGCTGGGCAAAGGATTTGCAAGGAGCTACAACACTGTGAGTGAAATGGGTGCAAAGAACAATATATGATGGATCTACAATGTGCTTATGTCAACCAGAAATTCGAAAGTCATTGCAGAACACTAGAGATTGAGGATGGACATTGGATAACAACTGATTCAAATGTATCTTGTCTCTGCTTATTCCTCCTACTAGAATTTGACAATGGCTCAAGTTTTGAACAAGGATTTCTTTGCACAACCTGCAACCAAGCTCATTTCCTTATGAAAAATCTGGTTGCGCATCTATCTCTTATTTTTTAATTCTAGGAAAATACTCTTCAAATTGTCAGCAAAAATTCCTGAATCATGAGATAGAGACTGCGTGATGATCAAATCCTGAATTGCCAATCCTGAATCTGAGGTGGTTGCAGATCTCATACTTAAAGTGTGACAAACCCTAGTGTTCTTCATGCATTTTCAATGGAGACACCAGCTGCCTCCCTGACACATGCCACAACTAGGGGAGTTCTAAACTCCAGAAACTGGTCATTGCAGTGCACTGGCTTGATAAGATGTATGTTAGGATAAGCAAACAATCAACTACCAATCACTGAGGGATCTGTCTATGTCGTTCATGTTGTGTGCACCTGCAGAAAAGCCTGGGGTCTGAGGGACATCTAGAGGCAAGGTTAACTTGGAATCAACAACAACAACAACTGCTCTTGCACAACAATTACCCTCCTTCACCAAGAACACAACCATTTGCAGATCAGGCTCTACCGCAAAAATCTTGTGTATGCTGAAGTGCTATTTCCTTACTATTTCCGTTCAATGGGATCAAATACAGCAGCACAACATACTCTGTGGCCAATGATATTATAAATACATGTATTGTCTTCCAGAGTTTGTGTTCTGATGAGGATTGAAGGCTTTGACTGTAGGTCTGAATTTTTGTTGTACTTCTGTCCTACTGCTTGTACGTCTACTTGAGGTGAACCAATTTGAGAAACTCACCGAGCTGTTGTAAAATTATAGCCCTTGATCACCCCAAGGCTTCACAGAGCTCCTCCTCAGATGCATCCCTGGTGGGATATATAAGTACATCAATCATGTTGCGAAGTACTGCTCTGTCAAAAAGTAGGGTGCATTCAAACTCTCACTTGGTTTGCTAAACATTTTCCCTGTCAAATGCATCCACCAAATATATCAGTAGCCCATCCACCCGCAGTTCCAACAAAGAATTCTTCAGATCTTGACTGTGGACCCTGAAGACTCTGCACAGAAAAGAAAAACACCAATCTGGCTCATCAGTCCCCTTTTCTGGTGAGGCTAACAAATTTTGTCCATCCAGACTGTTGATTCAACACTCATCAATTCAGCATGATTCAGCCATATGGTATGAATGCTGTTTTGTTTCTGCCTGAATCAAATTTAGCTGTGATCCTCAACCTGCTGATGCTAAGCTCTTCAGTTGTCTGAAACTGGGTAGGAGCTTTTTGTTCCCAATCTCTGAAAAACAATACATGGATCACCCATGCATGATACACCAATTTTGGAGCTTGGAAGGTGACAGATGGACTATGTTGTTGGGGATCATTATGGTAATCATGATAACTGGCCTAGTCAAATGATGCATGTTTTTGAACACATTGTGGGTTAATTGAAGCTCTTTCGCACATTTCTCTCTGCTGTGGTATTGATACTTCCTTCACCTGTAAGGCCCTCGTACCAGCCTTCTAATTTTTTAGTTTGTGATGGTAAACTATGATTTTGTTTTTGGCTTTCAAAGTCCTCCCCTAACAGTGAATCTCTGTTTTGAACTACTGTCCAGACTACAGGCAGTTTGGACAGATCATTATGTTCTTATGTTTTGGGCATCGTGGTACATTTGTTTTGGATTTTCTAGGCCAACACAGGTGAGCTTTTCAGAAAGTCCATAACCCTTCGGCTTAAACTTCTACGTGGGTATTCTTGTATCCAGTTAGCATATCATGAACTTTGTAGGCTTCATCCTTTAAAGGTTGGTGAGTATCTTTCAAAGCAGCAAAAGGAGATTTCTCTACTAGGACTCAAATATCTAAAGATTTAAATACTGAATTACATCCTTATAGTGTGTGCCCCGTGCATAATGCACAGGTGTGTTATTTCAACAATGTTCGGTTCATGTTTTTGGTTTTTTTAAAAAACTTTTATCTTTTCAAACAATCATTGGTCCCCCCCCTCTCGCCCCAGTCCTTCGCATTTCCCACTCCGGTTTTTTACCCCGTCGACCCCC
>Ga0209208_10011543_pt1 | contig 11302 bp, 11 predicted proteins | sample S1TSphfallax_3_FD_187694 | JGI IMG/M metagenome (GOLD analysis project Ga0209208, IMG submission 187694) | Host-associated microbial communities from peat moss isolated from Minnesota, USA - S1T2_Fd - Sphagnum fallax MG (SPAdes) (version 2) | ecosystem: Host-associated > Plants > Peat moss >...
GACCTTTTTTTCTTCCCAACTCTTTCATGAACTTCCTTGAGGAAAAGTGGTTTCATTTTCTCCCTCTTCATATAGGGTTCATTTTCTAAAAACAAAACAAGCTCCACTACAAGGCTTTGTAAAGAATATGTGCAATGTAGCCTTAAAATTATACCTTAATACCTTGGCCAACTCGACACTAATTATATATATTTTAAAATGTTAAAAATTTCAAAAGATATTTCTTCCAAATAAAAAAATATAGTGAAAAAATAGTGAATATTTAAGAATATTCTATTTGTTGAAATGGATTAATTATTTGATGGACAAGTGTTGAAATGGCCATATGTAGAACATGGATTCAAGGGGGGTGTGGAATGGGTGATAGCCGGGTATCAAGTAGTAGGAAGGTTAGAAGCGAAGGGCGGTTGAGTTGATGTTAGAAAAATGCAAAAAACAAAAAAACAAAAGGAACTAAGAAAGTGTCGTGAGCCCGGTGGAAGGCTACTGACTGACTGCTGACCGCCAATTGGTATCTAGTTTTAGTGGAGGTTTCTCTCTGCCGGCTGCTCGCTCTCCATGTCTCCGCGTGGAGGGAGAGAAAGCTTTGACTTCTCCACGTTCTCCCGCACACCACCTCACCTCACCTTACCTCACCTTCCGCCAGCGCAACCAAATTCCCCCCAAGAATCCACCATCATCAAGCGTTTTGCGGGAGTTTGCACCGCATTCGTACCCGAAGACGACGTAGATGGCAGGCACTTTGATTTTGCATGAACTCACTACTGGATCGATGATGGTCCATTTTTCAGGAGTTCCAAGATAATATTTCCCCTGGGGTGGTGGTGGTGGTGGAGGTAGTAAGGGGGGTATAATAATAATAATAATAATAATATTGAGGCGGCTTCAGCGCAGTGCATCGCTTAAAACCATCATCAGGTATGAAGTTTTTCTCTGTAATGGAATTCTGTTTTTTTTTGTTTTTGGTAATAAATCTTTAGAAGCAGCGGCTATTGCATGGTGAAAGGCGAAAGGTTGTTGGGTATTTAAAAAATCGGGTCCTGATTTCAATAACAGTGTTAGGGTACGAAGAAGAACAATCGTATGTTGGAAAAACCTGCAGGACTCTATTCTCGCTTTTATACTGAAATTCTGCGATTTGGGTCCTGTTTTGGGTCCTCTTTGGATTTGTTGGAATTGGGTTTTCTTAGAGCGTCTCTGACAGACAGACAGACAGACAGACAGACAAAGGGGCTGGAAATTCGGTTGTGGTTCTGGAGATTTCACCCTCAGCGTCTTGATGATTGTGAGCCACTGAGTTTACCTCAATATCCATCTGCTGCTGCTGCTGCTGCTTCTATTCTTCAAATTGAGCCAGAGCCAAAAGCCTCAAGGATTCCTCTTGCCCTAATTTCTATTGTCTGCACCATGTGAGCTTTGGCAGGTTTTAGATTGGAGTCTTTCTTTCACACCAGCAAGTCTGAGGCAATTGCAGAGCTTGACACTTTGAGCCGAATGATTTCTGTGGGGGTTTCAAGGAAACCTTGATCCCTTCTTGTAGAGAGAGCTATAATTGTGGAAGTCAAGGTGGAGGAGGAGGAGCAGGTCTTGATATATCCAAATCTCTTCAGCACGTTTTCAGTGCAACCCATCTGCTGAATATTTAAGTGGCAGTGGGCAGAAAGAGAGAGAAATGTGGATGGGACAGGTTGCAAACAAGGCATTGGAGGTTTTGGTGCCCACTTGGGGAGAGATCAATGTGTCATTGACAGCAGCTGTGGCATTGGTCATACTTGTAAGCCTTTTACAACATGCAAGTGCAGCAGGGAAAGAAACAGCAAGGCCTGCAGAGAAACAAAAAGGGATGCATCTGCCAGCAGTATCAGAGCTTGAGACAGTCCTGAACAGGTCAACTGTCCAAGAAAGCAACAAGGCAATTAGTGTTACTCCTTACCACTCATGTCTTTTTCTTATATTGCAGTCACTGGTTCTGCTGCAGTTATTGTGAAAGAAAATTGTAACTTCAGGGTAAAAAGTTTACTACAAGTGGTCAGACCCTTCTGTGTGTTCTAGGAGATTTCCATGAGATCCATAGAAAAGTTGTGCTACTGAATCTAATACTAGTGGGTCCATAGAAATTCAGAAATGGCTTCTACTATTTTGCTGCAAACTGGCTGCTTGAATTGCTTTGATTTGGGTGTCCACATTTGCCTTTAACAAGAACTGTGCTCACAAAGAACTGGTGGGATCCTCATTGAGCAGGGGGCTACAAAAGAGCGGGCAAGCTCCTTTGTGTACTTGATCAGGGTAAGATTCTGTTTTTTTTACTGTGTTGGTATTTATATTTCAAGGTTGTGAAAGTTCAAGGTTTACATTCAGACGAACTTGCTTAATGTCTCCTATATGGTTTGTTACTTTGTTCGCACTTGGCATCTCTACATTTCTGGCTTTGCTGGTTTGGGGATGAGTCATTTGCAATGTTTGGTGTTGCAGTTCTAGAAAAATTGCTGAGATGCAAACAGTATTATTCCTGATTGTAACCAAATGCCATTTATCTGCATGCAATCACTGGCAATCAATATGCTGACAGCTATTTGTCTGCATGTGGGTGACAGCTGGAACTTCTAGCAGCTAAGAACCTGATATCTGCAAACTTAAATGGGACATCAGACCCATACGCCATTATTACATGTGGTTTGCAGAAGCGCTTCAGGTACTCCTAAGAAATGTCATTCCAACAGTTCTGGTACAGTTGATGAAAGAAACCTTTGTACTAACTGGAGCAGGTGTGAATACCTATGCTCAAGGTACTGCCTTTTTATTTGAAGGTAAAGTCTATGTGTCTTTGTGGTGCTGTTATCTTGGGAGTTCACCTGTCCCTGAACTATCTTCAGCCTAGGGTGCTTGGTACAACCTAGCTTGTCCACACTTGCACAGGGAATACTGTATTGCTTGTGATGTTTGACAAGACTTCCTAGAATTATGTGTAGGTCAGAGCAGGCACATTCCATCCTTTTTAAGAACACCTTTTCTTCTGCTGTTCTTGAGTTGAGCTCAGATACCTTTGTGGATTAAATTTGAGAATTCTTCCAATGACAAACAATCCTTGTTGCTCTCTTCTCAGCTCCATGGTTCCAGGCTCCAGAAATCCAATGTGGGGTGAAGAGTTTGATTTTTACACTGAAGAGCTCCCTGTTCAGGTATTTGGGAATCAACCACTCTGAGGAATCAGATGTAGTAACTATGCATCTGTTGGTAGACATACTCATTTTGATTTCAGACATTCTGAAGTCAGAAAAAGTGGTCTGTCAGTTTGTACATAGCAGCCTTGAATTGTTAAATACGTGTGCAAGAACTAGTGAATGGATGCTCAGAACTATTCATCCTGGAGCTCTTCAAGCCTAACTTTAATTCTGGAAGCTTAGTTAATTGTAGGAGATGACATTCATCAACCTGAACCCTGTGATGGTCAATTTTCAGGTAAAAATTGCAATATACGATTGGGATATTGTGTGGAAGAGTGCATGCCTGGGATCAACTACTCTGGACGTTGGTACAGAGGGCCAAACTGAAGCTGTGTGGCATGTGCTTGACAGTCCATCAGGCCAGGTACCTGACTTATTTGGACTGTTGAGTATTGTATGGGCTGCATTTGGATGTGAGGTTTCTTGCATTGAACAGACTTTATGCCAAATGTTCTGAAGTGTGGCATTGACATGTGCACAGGTTTGCATACAGTTGATGACAAAGAGATACCCTGTGAGCGCTTCTGGGTAATACTTTGTGCTTCAACATTTTGAGTTTCTCATCTGTTTACAAGGCACATGATGGTAGTATGATGAAATGCACAATGGAGAAGATCAGATATTGACTTTCAAAGTTGAATGAAATCTCTGGATGTAAGTTATGTGACGGTGGGATTAGCACTGATATTTAAGTGAGTGGTATCATTTTGGACATTCAACTGGTTTCTCAACATGTAACTGATATTCTCTGGGGATGTCAGGGATCCCTGCAACCCCATCTATTGGGCTTTATGACACTGGAAATCACCTGTGTCCTCAAAGTGTCCTGGGAACACTTCATGGAGCATCAACATATCTGTGCACTTATCATTGGCTGTTTTCACACACAGGACTCTGAATGGCTACCCAGGTCTCATAACACACCGAAGACTTTTGTTAGAGAATCCTGTTGGCACAGAGGTGCGGCAGAAGCCTGGACCTCTCCAGACAATTTTTGAGCTGCCACCTGATGAGGTATACTTGATGTCACACCTTGTCCAGGTTGGTTACATTCCTATTTATCATGCATTGCAAGATATCTGGGCGAGAAATGGCAAGAATGTTTTATCATCTGTCTGTAGGACACAAGTCTTGGTCCTGTGATTAATTCAGGATCTAGCTTGGATGGTGAGCTACTAATCAATATATGGTTTAATGTTCAAGTGCTATGCAAGCATTTGTGCCTGAATACTACCATCATAACTGACTGAAGCTGGGTGAGACAGGTGGTTTTGCACAGCTTTTCCTGTGCACTTGAGAGGTCCTTTTTGTACCATGGACGGGTGTACTTGTCAGCTTGGAACATCTGTTTCCACTCAAATGTCTTTGCTAAGCAGATGAAGGTCAGCCTTCTTCAAATTAAATTTTTGACATGTCTTGCAGGCTAGATAGTACTTATGCTTTCCCTGTCTACTTTGAGATTTTCTACCAACAAGAAGAATCGCTCTTGACTATTGAATGGGGACCAGCTGATATATCACTTGGACTAGCTTGGAATACTGTATTCTAGATCAGAACACCCCTACATATGACAATTGCCTCATGGGCATGTGTTTAACATTTCTCCAGACAGTTCAGAGGTTTTCCTTCTTATATTGTGTATGGTGGTGCTACTGTGTTGTGCAGGTTATCTTGCCTTATGAAAACATTGAAGAGGTGAGGTTTTTTGTACCATCACATGCATGGAGGATTTCTGTAAATTTATTGGTAGAATGGGTCTGATGTTAAAGTGTACTTTTGAATTCATAGTTCATCTATAAGCACGTAATAAGGGTATGCTTGAGAAATCTGGGTTCGTTAGTATTATGGTTTTGTGGAACATGTTTTCTAGGAAGGGATTGTGAGCAAAAAAAATTTTGTTGCCTTCATTGTGAAATAGAGATACCATGTGCTTGATTAGCATATCTGTGTTCCCTATATGCCTGCTAAAACCCTTTAGTTGGCCTCTCTAAGCCTTAGGCTTAGATGCATGCTTGCACAGACAAGCTAAGTTGAAAGGAAGCTCACCCTCACAGGCTTGTTGCAGTTTGGATGGGGATACTATTGATTTTTTTTTATTAATGCTAGCCAACATGATGGGCTGACTCCTCTTGCCTCCAGAAATGCAAGAGAAATCAGGATGCAGAGATGTTTGTATTATATATTTTTTGGGTGATTTGAGTCTTGTTCACCACACATGATTGTGAACCTTTTGAGTTGTAAGGAATATTGCAGATCAAAAGGAGTCAACATGCAATAATAAACCCAGCAATAACCATTACCTTGCGCTCAGGATCTGGTGGTCAAGGAGTACCTCCCCTAGTTCGTTCTGATGGTAATATCCTACTCCTTTTGGTTAGGGTCTTTGTTGCAGCTCTGATTGGATGTTCCTGTGTGGTATGTGATGTTGACCTTTGTCTATTGCATATTTATCTCTTTCACCACTCACACTTGTCTATGTGAGTATATATATGTTGGTTTTCATGAATACACACTATTGTGATTTCTCTTGGTGTAACAGTTTCTGGCCATCAAAGGATGAATTTTTACAGGTTTTGTCATACATATTCTGCAAGTCCAACGTGTTGATGTCAGTAAGGGTAGTTTAATGTTATGTCTAATCACAACAGGATAGCTCCAAGAGAAAGACTATGTCCTGTCCGTGATTTGTATAGTAATGCTGTTGCAGGCAGAGCTAAGTATAAATTTGCCTCCTTTTGGAACCGAAATCATGCTCATCGAGCTCTACAGCGGGCGCACAAAAACTTTGCCACAATGCAGGCTGTAGCAAAACAGGTATACACTATACACACACCCCCTCCTCCCCCAACTCTCCCTTTTCTGTAGAGAACCTGCTACTTAAGTTCAATGACTCCACTGTGGAAATAAGTGAGACTTTCATTGGTATCACTTCTAAGAAACATCCTCTATGTGAAGTGCAAACATTTGACAATTCCATGGACCTGTCAGTGATGAAAGAGCTTAGAAATTGGATAGTCCTTGCTGTGAGCTGTGAAAATTTGAATGGAGAGAGGGAAAGCAGATGCCAGGGAACTGACTTGTTGAGATCACAAACATGCAGGAGCAACAGGTGTCCTCAATGAGGACACGTAGTGGATCCTCTCGAACATTTGATGAAGCTGCAGTCAAAATTGATACATCAGAACCATCTGAAGTTCCCATTGTCATACAACCATTCCTGCAAGAGGATGTTTTGAACAATGTTGTCAATGTGGGTTTGAATACTAGACCACCTTTGGACTGGTTGTGCAGTTAATGTCACAGTGTTTAGGGTTTAGGTTTTGAAAGAGCACTTGCCATTCTTTTCCTTTGGTTTACTGATTTTGAAGGGAGTGCTTCTGATTATTTATAGATGGATGTGTCATGGGACAGGTTGAGTTGCCTTGCACTGCTGAGGAGTATTTCTCCCTTTGCTTAGGAGATGACTCCAAGTTGATGCAGTCTTACTGTGACCATCAGAAGTCCACTAAACTGCAGGCAAATACCTCTCAAAAGCTCTGTTGTGCAGCAGGATCCATGTCCTGTTCTGAACAAATTTTGGTCGGGATGGAAAAAAAGAACTTCCATTCCTAATAATGAAATCACAGCAGTGGTACCATAATGGTGTTAGATTTAGTTACAACTTTGCTCTGAACATCACCTTTTACAGCCAAACCTGACATAAAGTTGTCCTGTTACACAAAGTTATGTGTAGAAATGCCAATACTATGCCTGATGATTCCATTCTTATGTGATCACTATTCAAATCCTGTTGGGCCTAGTTTCACATAGCCAACCTCTTCGGCTACACTGTGCATGCACTGAACTTCTCCTAAAACTTGAATACTTGCAGTTTAAAAGTGTTGGATGCACATGTGGGATGGCTAAGCAGATGGAGCAATGGAAGGACTCAGAACAATATGGCGGACAGACCAGAGAGGTGACATATCGGTCAATATGCAAAAGTCCCATGTGTCCTCCTGATACTGCAGTTACTGTATGGCAACATGCTGCATTTTCAAGTGACAAGCAAGTTTTGGTGAGCACATGTTTCCTGGTTGTCTCTACCATTTCAAGGGAAGGTGAGAGAAATGGCAATTTGTTGGGCAGTACATCACCATTGCAATGGTGGCCATGTTTTTTCATCTCATACTTGTTGTCCAATACTGGAAAGCCAGCAATTGAATTTATCAGGATTTCTTGAACCAATCAAGAAAATTGTACCTGCAGAAAGCTATCTGGTTTGGAGTTAGTAACTCAAGTTTCATCATTCTGTTCTTTGTGGGAGCATCTTCTCACTTTTCTTGTGCTTATTTTGAAATTGATCCTCACAGATCTTTGAAGCAGTTTCACAAATACATGATGTTCCTTTTGGTTCCTATTTTGAGGTACATTTGCTGGCCTTAGCACCCACATGCATCATCACAGTACTTCACAGAAGATATGTCACTAAGTTGGGACAGTAATATAAGCGCCTCCCCCCCCCCCCCCTGCAATCAAGTGCATTGACACCTTCCAGGGTTGTGTGTTTTTCCATTAAAGATGTTAATTCATTCACACATTGCTTATGGCATAGGTGCATGCAAAGTGGACATTCTCAACAAAATCAGCAGCCAGTTGTATACTAGACATCAGAGTAGGTAAGTGCACTCCATAGTTTGTCTCCTCTCACATTTTTCGTGGGTGTTATATATGGCTCCCCTGCCTCTCTTTTCACTTGGAGAATATTTACTTCCCCTATGTGCACTATTCCATGCCCATATTGTGTCTTTCTTGGATTGCTATATGTTCTGCAATTCTCACCAAGTATATGGAGACCAACCAAGCAGCAATTCTTTAAACCTTCATATTCATGCTGTGGTCTTTGATTTGTCAACTACTGTGGTTGCTTGAGCAGGAGCTCATTTCAAAAAATGGTGTTTGATGCAATCAAAGATAAAAGCTGGAACTGTACTGGAGGTATTCTCTATTGATGTACCTTTTCAATGGTTTCTGGGGAAAGCAATATTTTTTGTGTGTACCAAATATTGTTAGCTGATAGCTCTTCAAATCTAGTATCTTTTCATTTTTATCTCATGAGTTATTGGGGGGGCGGTGAACTAGTTTTGAAGGTTTTGGCCATCAATCTGACTGCAGCTTATGTCAAGTGTGCAACAGCAGCTGGAAGTGTTGTTCTAGATATCATCATGACCCTTCAGAACTACTTGCTTGATAATTGCCAGCAAATTGAAGTATAATGATGTTTTGTGCTGTTTCTCTTGGCAGATGAAAGGAGATGCAGAGTTAATGATAGAGCTTGCAAGGAAAGAAATAGTGAATTCCAAGTTGACCTCACAACAGGAAGATGAGGCCTTTACAGCAAATTTAGAGGGTAATGGGGATTCCATAAAGAGTGGGACAGTGGCTGAGCCTGCTGCTTCTGAATTAAGGTCATAGTCATGAACTTCCCGGAAACATGGGTTCCATGGAGTCCAAGACTTCATCCTTCTGAATTTACAACTACAGGCTTACTGTTAATCTGGTATACATGGGGCGAAAGGCTTCCATGCTTCTCTTAGGCTTCTATTAATGTAATTTGAAGAATTGTCTATGCATCCAAGGTCAGTCTCAAAAATCCCTGTCTGAGTCTACAACAAATACCTCATAATGTAAAGCAACTGGCTGTCAGTTCTCACCTTCTTGATGTTCAGTCTTCTGAAGGTGAATCTTCTTTTGGTTTTGGCCCTTTCTGCTTTGATGATATGTTAAGTTTCAAGGAAAACATCCTTGGTTTTATCAAATCAATGCAGCACTTGCCGATAGATGATGAATTGGTTTCTGTAATCCAACTATTGGCAACCAAGCACCTTGAGGAGTAGCAATCAAATGTCAATCCATTATGAGGCCATTTGACTGTGAGTTAGCCCAATTTTATATTCATCCTTCTTGAACCTTTTTTATACGATTTCATGCAAATTCATTGCTATTTGTACTTTGTAGTTAGTGGGAGTCCAATGTGGACTTAGAAATTTTAAATGTGGTGTGAAGGAGGTTGCAGCAACGTGGTGTTCCAACCTCATGTTCTTGTTAATGTGACAGAGGGTAGCTCATCCAACATACTGCATTGGTTTTTGCAGGAATCAGGTGTTGATGTATCAAATGCTGATGGATTTGTAATACTTTTTTTTGGCTCATCAATAAGGGAGAGCACAGGCAGAGTTGGCTTTTGGGTTTGCTTCCTTGATTTATGGCTAGAGCAACACATGGCCATCTGCTGCCTACGATGTCACATCAACTTTCTGTTCAAATGGAATATATACTAGATATTGGATCTTGATGGATATGAAGTGAGAATAATTACAACATAGAATTCATCCACCAGTTATGACAACACAGTGCTCTGGTATGGTCCTGCATCACCAGGAACACAGTCCAGTATTCAACTTCTGGGTGTCTCACCATTTTTGCTGGTAAATTTCCTCCTTTTTGGTATTTATTGCCTTCCATTATTACACCCATGATTTTTATAGTCTAAAGTGCTGAAAGGTCCTATAACTACTAATCTTTGGGAAAGTCTGCCCTTCTAGTTTGCAATAATAGTCATACTCAAGATCACCCAAGCTCCAAGGTGTCATCATCTAGGAGAAGCTATGTGAACACCTCCAAATTGCCCTGGCCCTCCCTTGCCCCCGCTGAACTATTGCTTCTATTTATCTTCAAAGATCATCATCCAGAATGCTAATCATTACAAGAGGTTTGGTTCTTTGTTGGTTGGAAAAAAAATTATTTGTGCTTCCCATTTATGAAATGCGGACTCAATTAGTGAATCCAGTTTTTTTGCCAAATCATCCATTTCTGAAGGTTAGAGAGGATGTTCTTTTTATTATCTTTCTAACTATTGAAAGAGGTTTAGTACAAATGATTTAGCAAAATCGTTTGAACTTCCCATATACAAATTGCTTTCTCAATTAGCGGACCTAGCTTTTAGGCAAATCTGTTTGTTTCCAAAGTTTTAGGGGATACTCTTTTTATTCTGTTTCTATTTTGTTTTTTGAGACTTCAATTAGGCTTGTCATCGCTTTTGAAGGAAATTTTTGTTGCAACTTAAACTCTCAAATCAAAACAAAGGAGATCTTTCACAGGCAAATGTTGACTCATTCAGATGTAGAATGCATCATGTGGAAGTAATGCCCAAGCATTGTTGGTCAAGTCATATTTGCTTTTGTTCTTTCATTTTGAAGCTTGTCTAATTTAGGTACTGTCATTGTCTTTAAGTTGGTTGGTAGATTGCTTACATTGTTAGGAGATGTTTATGATGCACGAGGTTGGGAGACAATGAGTTAGCTCCAAATGTTGATCATAATATCATCAAAGTTTACAAAAAGATGCATGTTGGTTATCAAGTGTGAGTTGAATGGGCAATTGGCAATTTGAAACAGAAGTGGGATGTTTCGTGAAGAAATTTCATTTTACCAAGCCAAAGTACAACCATTTGCTCTGAAGTGACCTCTGTAGTACCTTGGCAGCTTTGACACTAATTAAATAATTTGTAAAAATGTCGAAATCTTCAAAAAAATTAAATTTCAAAGAACAAACTTTTGTGAAAGAAAGTAAAGAATCTATTGGAATTTTTCTTTTGACACAGAAACTTCAAATTTAATTGATTATTTGACAGACATGTGTTGAAGCTGCCCTTGTACTACAGTAGTGAACAATTTAGAGAATCAAGCAAAATTTAGGATGGACAGAGACTTCTAGTTCCAAGTTAAAATCATTTTACATCTTTGCTTGAATTACTATGATCACACCTAGATTTCTAGCACTCTTTCAGATTGGCAATCTTTCCCTTGTGTTTTGCATGATTGATATTTAGCTTTGCAACCAAACAAAGCATTTCACTTGTTGGATGACATTTGAAATTGCTTGGCCATCATTGCAATGGTTTTTTTATTGTTGCTAAAATATTTCTACTGTACACATCAAGTTCTCAATCAAATCAGATGTTTAATTTGGATTATACATAGAACTCGTTAATAAGATGTGTAGGTCCCATAGTTTCAGTTGTTTGTTGGTTCAAATTT
>Ga0209208_10011544_pt1 | contig 11300 bp, 7 predicted proteins | sample S1TSphfallax_3_FD_187694 | JGI IMG/M metagenome (GOLD analysis project Ga0209208, IMG submission 187694) | Host-associated microbial communities from peat moss isolated from Minnesota, USA - S1T2_Fd - Sphagnum fallax MG (SPAdes) (version 2) | ecosystem: Host-associated > Plants > Peat moss >...
TTTTTTTTTTTTTTTTTGACATTTCTTGACCTATCAACATGGTACATGAGTTGAACCGTCAACATAACATTTTGAAACCATTATTTATGAGTAGCATTTTACATTTATCATAATTTATTAAAACACATGCAATAATTAAAACCCCACATTTATATTAGAATGAATTATTGATTTCTCACATCTCTTCAATTATCTAAGTTGAACCATTCATTTCCAATATATTAAAATCATTGTCCATAATTGGCATTTTACATTTATTATAATATATTAAAAAAAATGAAACTCAATGTTTTATAAGTATACTTGAATGGTTTGCTGAATTTTTCACATTTATTGAACTATCAACATTTTTACATGAGTTTCATCATCCACATTGAACTTATTGAAACCATTATTCAAATGTTGCATATTATATTTACTAATATATATTGAAACTTTCAAATCACAACACCAAATCATATGTTTCTTTCAAAAAATCAAATGGTGTTAAATTAGTCCATAATCAACATAACAAATGTGCATGAGATCTCGTTAATGCAATAACCCCCAAAATTGGTTTGCCCAATCAAACATGGATTTGTTGCCATGACACCAAAACACATGAACCACCTCATCAAAGAACATTATCTAAGAGGTAAATGAAAGGTCATTTTTTATTGTGTTTTGACTTTAACAACACTCGTAGCAAATGTCAAAAATAATTAATTATAGGTCAACATTTATTTTTAAATGGGATGCAATGGACTAATAATTAATTCAATAGACTGAATCACTATGGGAACTTAAAAATGGAATAAATTCAGCCCATTCTAGCCATTTCATCTTGTCTAAAGTTATGTCATTATAAAGTCACCATGTAATTATGATGTTTCATTATTAGTTGATAAAATTCATTATTAATTGAAGTAATTGATTATAAAAAATAGGGTTTTTTTAACAAAAAAACTTAAGTTATTATGCCTTATAATATTATAGGTTATTTTTAAATTATAATATCATGTATTATTTTAAAATATTATAACTTACATTAATTTCATGTATTATAAACTAGCAATAGTTTGCCCACCATGGATCTTCATCCTCCACCACCATCAAGTTTTTTGCCGTTCATAATTGAAACAAGCACCAAGGAGCAATTACAATAGGTTCACTACCCAATGCAACCTTTAAGAAACCTTTGTTGTGAAAATTTTGAAAGTTGCATTGGGTGATGAATATGTGGTTTGAAATAAAAAAATATTGTGAACTTTAAATAGTTGATTTAAAGCATGTTGCAACGATTTCATGTTCTGGCAAATTAAAAATGTCATCACATGATAATGGTAAAATATGTATTTTTGTAAATATTAAAAAAAATAAATGTAAAGGTTGTACAACTATTGTTATATTACTGGTTTTCTATGTTTGACCAATGATGAAATTGACATTCAAGCACTAACTTATTCTAAATTGCACGAATGCAATTTAACTAGAACATGAGCTCTTGCAAGTTATAGTATTTGCTGCACAAATTTAACTTTGTCATTTCACCTTAGTTCAAATTATTTTTGTCAAATGTTGTGAAGAAACATGGGTGACCTCAAGAACAAATGAAAGTATGTTCCAAATGGTCAGCTTCACCCAATTGGGCTTGTAGAAGGACTAGGGTTGATGGGAGCTAAGGGTGCAAAGGAAGTTGATGGTCTAAAACTAAAGATGATGAAGATGGAATATATTAGTTTATAAAAAGGAGTATGCTTGAGTTTGGCAACGTGAGCATAAGCTTTGATAATCCCAAACACATGTCGAAAAAGAGTCACAACAAAAAGAAAAACAAACCCCTTTGCCATGCATCAAAGTTGCATCTATTAATATGTTGTAGGGGGTGAATGCATGATTGAATGTCTCGATATTGGCAAAAATTGCACTCCCTATAAGTCCATCCAAGATTCTTTAAATGATTCAAATGGACATGGTTTTTACTTTTTAAAATGTTATCGTTTTAATCTTTGAATAATACATGTTCAATCACCTACAAATCTATGTGAAAACTTGTATTTAATGTAGTTAATGTCATTTTTGAATTTGGAAGTCCTAAAAGGAAAACCCACAAAGTTTTTAGGAATATTGCCCCATCTAAAACTTTCAAAGACATATGTTTTTGGAACAAAAAATTTGAAAAACAAACGAAAATTGAAACTCATATGGACTTATGAAAATATGGTCAAAGCCCTTAACTATCAAACAATTAAGGTTTTCAAATAAAACATTCCCCATATGCATTTATCATCATGTATTACATCATATAATGAATCCCAATAACAAATTTGGAATGTGAATCCATATAAAATTTTCCATTTTGTGATGGTCTAGATAGATGACCATTCCATATTTTTTGACTTCAATAGTCCATCACTACTAACAAATTAAATTTTTATCAATAAATAACCACACAATTTTTTTCATAATGATCATAATGAAGTTACTTTGGATCTAGGTCCCAACTAATAAATCTAAGGATATATTAATCATCGTATGGATTTGAATAAAGGGTATCCAAGAAAAAAACATCATTTTGTCACAATAATGAAACACTCGATTGTACATCTACCCCAAGACAAGGCCCCGGATGCATTGTAGGTGTTGCAAGGTCTTTTGTTATGTTCATTGCAAATTTTTTGAAGGCCTATGATGTTGCAACACATAATAACATCATTCAAAAATTTGTGTCCCATGAAATTATCATTAGTATGGTGCCTCCTTATTTGGATGATACCAAGTTGTTAAAACATACCCAACAATTGATTGAAAACTTCAAGTCCGGATTATCGAGTCATGTGATAGGCTTGCAGTCCAATAAGTTGTCAATGGTTAAGCACATTGTGTGCACCTTTGCATCATCTCAAGTGGGGAGCAACATGGGTGTAACAAGGGTTTTGGGTGTTGACCAAAAAAAAATGAAAAAGGGTTCGAAAAAAAATTTGTTGGTAGACACATCAAACCAAACTTTTTGGATTGATCATAAAGGGGTGAAAAGATCAAACTCTTTGGTAGCACATTTTCAACAAGTGGTGATACAATGGTGGACCACTAAAACTACCAACCAAAAGGATATCATCATGTTGAAAACTTTAATGAGGTAATTTGAGATGCATCTAGTTCATTATTCAAGAATCTCAAGCGATAGTTTGTTTTCTAGCCTACCTTCAGATTTTTTCATAAAACACAATTATGATAAAGTTCATAAATTACTTTATTAGCTATGTATCAAATTGACAAATAGTTGTTTGTTCATAAATAACAAAAAAATGAAAGTACTTTGTGTAGTGGTTTGGAAATTATGCATAGGTGATAAATATGTGGTCAAAATTGTTGATGTTCAAGAATAACATAAAGTGATTTGGTCAAGTTAAACAACATGTTCACAATAGTAAAGTGATTGTTATGGGTATTTGTTATTGTTTCAATAGCAAACAATTTTTTGGCAAAATTAAAACAATGTTTGGAACCAGTCAAAATGATTGATTTGTGAGTGCTTTCCAATCAACTTGAGTGGAATCTTGTTTTGGCAAGGCCAAGAGACTACTTGAAAAAAATATGATTAATTGATGTGGTTGCTTATTAATTCTTAAGTAATAGTAAGTGTTTTGGTAAGGTTAAGATGTTTGGAAAATGTTAAATTGATTGATGTGTGTGCTTATTGATGTTTGAACAATAGTAAATGTTTTGGTAAGGTTAAGAAACTACTTGGAAAAGGTTAGTTTGATTGACGTGGGTGCTTGTTAATGCCAAAATAACACTGAGTATTTTGGTAAGGTTAAAAAACCACTTGGAAAAGGTTAGTCTAATTGATGTGGGTGTTTTTTAATGCCAAAATAACATAAAGTGCTTTGGTAAGGTTAAGAGACCACTTGGAAAAGGTTAGTTTAATTAATGTGGGTGCTTGTTAATGCCAAAATAACACTGAGTATTTTGGTAAGGTTTTAAAATTACTTGGAAAAGGTTAGACTAATTGATATAAGTGTTTATTAATGTTCAAATAACACCATGTGATTTAATAAGGTTAAGAAAATACTTAACAAAACTTAGACTAATTGATGTGGTTGTTTATTGGAAATATAATAAGGCAAAGTTCTTGGATAAGGTCTGGAGATTACTTTAATAATATTATACTCATTAGTTTGGTTGCTTATATAAAAAAAAGATAGTACAATTTATGCTTGGAATACATAATGTGCTTGTAGGAAAACATGAACTTATTTCATAAGCTTGAGTTGAATCTTGATGTGACTATATTCATTAACCTTGAATGACAAATAATGCATCAAAATTTTGCCATGAATGATGTGAATGAATTTGGGAAGCTTGAGTTGAATTCTACATTGACAAGGTCAAATGCTTGAAATGATTAATTGTGACCTTTGTTATGCACTTTGAAGCTCATGTTGTACTTGGAACAAGAATTTCAAATACAGCTACCATAAGTTTTAATCACTCCTTGATGATGTTACTTGATATCAAAGCTAAAGTAGTAGATCAATCCTTTGCATGATCGAGTTAAATTTAGATTTATGGTTGTTTGAGATACCTTAAATGAATGAGCTTGCATTAAAGTTCAAAGGTGAAATTCATGTGAATTATGTGTAAGTGATTCCAAATTCACATATTTCCAAAATATCTAATATATAGTAAAAAGAATTATGCATTGACACAATTTTTTTGAAATGGTCCAAATTAATATATGGTTTGTTTTGAGGTTTATATTATACTTGGAAGTATTATTCATTCAAGGAAGTAAAAGCTAGAATTATACTTTGACATGGTTTGTTTGAAACAATCTTGATTAATTTAATATGGAATTTTGAGGCTCAAGTTGTACTTGGAAGCACTCTTCATTCAAAGAAGCAGTCTTGCAATTATATTATTCATGGAAGTACATAGGTTACAATGTATTAGATCATACTCTTCCAAATGCATATGCTACAATATACTAGCATAAGCTTCAATTTTAGCTTGATCCAGTTGCTTAATATCAAATTCTAAGCAATATAGTGCTCGGATTTAAGGTTCATGTGAAGTGTTTTAGCAAGCTTGAATAAAGTTTTGATATACTCATATATGTTTTAGGTACCTTATAGTGAATGGTAGAAAAGGCATTGAAATTTGAAAGTTGATTCTTGTGATTGTGAAATTAATTCATATTTAAATTATAGATCTTGCATTCACGAGGTCTGGATGAAAATTATTTTTTTGATTGTCAAACCTTGTAATGTATCTTGTGAGATTTCAAAAGGTTCATGAATGACCATGTTTTGTGTTTTAAATGAGTTTTTTTGAAATGTCTAGTAGCTATTTTCAAGTTCAATTAGGGATCATTTGTGTAACGTAGTTTATATTGTCCATGTGTACTCACATGTATCTTTCTTTTTCGCAATTAAAATTCTTCACAAAATTAAGCATCTAGGTGTTCTTGTTATGTTGACAAAGTTTCAAGACCTAAAGCCTTAGTTTGGTAAAAGGCTAAAGGAATGGAACACATGTACATGTCGATATCATACTAAATTGAATGAACTTTGACTTGGTTTGAATGCTATGCAAGTATTAAGGGAGGGCATCCACGATGATTGTGTTTGTCCTTGTCAAAATGTCGACAAACTTGAGTTGGACAATATGTCAAGTCACGAACCCCCTTATAGTACCCATTTTCAAACATAAAATACATTGATTTCAATGTGGAGTTGAATATTATGTTCCAAAGAGGATACCGTTGAGTTCCATAGAAGGAGTTATATCATGGGTGATTGCCATACTTGTGGGATTGAATTGTTAAAAGTATGTTTAAAAGAGATATGCATTAGTAGGAAGACACAATGGTAGTCCATAGGCCATGAAGTGGTGGGTAAAACTTTTGAAGGTCGAAACAAGAAAATTAGTAGGGTGTTGTATAATGACACAACCCCCTTGAATTGATAGAGTGTCTCAAGCCTCATCTTTCATAATTTGTGGTACACAACTTCATATCCCATTGGAAAGAGAAAAAAATTAAAAACATTATATCAAACACATAGCTAAAGACATTGTAGTTTCATGCATAAATTTTTCTAAACTTTTTGGAATGAAAGTCCATAATGAAATTCAAGATATGCATTGGTTTTCATTTCAGATCATTATTTTAGTTCACATCACCTATCTTCATAATCTTGACTATGATTTAGTAATACAAAATTTCAAAATCCTTAAGGAAGTTCATTATTATGCATCCAACGAAATGGATCATGACACCTTATCTGTGCAACATGCTTTTAAACTATATTGGAAATTCTTCAAGTCCAAAGGCTACCAACCCAAAATGCATGTTGTGTGGTTTGAAAAATGTTATGGGCAATTCAAAAGTGCTCAAGCTTGGTACTTTTTGGGAAGGTATCATAACCACACAATGTGTGAGTAGTTGCCATTAAGTTGCTAGATGGTTTGGAATTAGTTTGTCATTAGGCATGGCAAAGGGGGCTTGTAGATGGAACTTGTGCCTTACTTATTATAAAATGGAGCTTATTATAAAATATAATTATAAAAGGAGCAATTCAAACCTCAAGGACAACAAATTCAAAATGACAAAGAAAGAATCAACTTCTTATGAACATAAACAAATGAGTTTCATGCAATTCATGTTAATGCTAAAAGGATAGTCAACAAAACTTTTTGGGGAGTTGAAGTCAGTGATGTTGATAGAAGTAAGGATTTTATTTGTGTTACTATAACAAGGAGCAGAAAAGCCCATCAAGTTTGCTTAGTATCAAGTCAAGATTCCACAATGTTGGAATATATAAACCTTTCTTGCTTCTATATGAAATGCACATATTTAGCAATTGACTTTTCATGTGAACATGTACATGTTCAATCAATCTTGCTAGTTTTAATTTCATTTCAATTAAACTTTAATTGTGCTAAAGAAATTGTTTGGATAAGGTTTTCATATTGATGTCATAATTGTAGGTACACTGAACTTTGAATGTGTTGTGTAATTCAAAGACCAATAAGAAAAAAATATTTAAGTTTTTTTTCTTGTGATACTTGGTGGATGTCATGAAAAGAAAAGAAAAACCAAGTGTTTCAAAAAGTGAAATGTTTGTAAGAACAAACATGTTTTTTTTTGAAACATTTACATTTTGGTAGATGCAAAATTTCTTTCTATAACATGACCTTTCCAAATAAACTAAAAACATTCTTACTAAAATTGGCATGTGTAATCAAATTTATGTTATATGTATATATTGTTGATTATATTCAAAAAGTTTTTTTTAATAATAATATTATATATTTTAATAAAATTTTGAGTTGAACTAGAAACCAATATGAAGATGATAATTAGAATAGTAATTATACTTTCTAGGCTATTAAAAAAAAAAAGTTCATTCTGGCATTCAAATCATCTAATTGTTCCTTGGTTCACCATTTTGCATGATTTTGTTTGAACATGCCATGAAAGGCAAAGTTATCATGTGATGTGTTCAATCAATTACATTGTAGTATGTTCTAACCTTTTTAGCTAGAAAGGATAAATTTTGGTTATGATAGGTCACAAATTGAAAGCTTTAAAGTTCTCTCACCCACTAAATATGTGTAGTAGGTATTTTCACATTAACCATTTTTTAAGTCATTGTGCATTTCAACCCTTAAATTTTTAAACTTTTGTTTTGAACCCATTAACCAATGTTGGTAGGTTCTTTGATTTGGAGTGCTGAACCCATGTTTCATGTCCTTTTGACCTAGATTCAATGAAACACCTTTTTGGTGGAACTAACACAAACATCTATGTTAGTAATTTTTGTTATAATTGGAACTAGAACCTTGAAAATAAACTAGTGAAAGCAACTTTAGGTTCTTAAGCTAGGCACATTGAAGTTTTTTGAAATGTAACAAGTTAAACATTCTAAGTAGGCAATTTGTTTTAATTTCTTGTAATATTTAGTACATTCACAAGTTTTAGTTTTACTTACTTGTAAAACTCAATACCTTTACAATTTTCAATTTAAACTTGTGCAAAAAATTCTTATCATATTTATAAAGTTTATAGTCTAGGAGTATTTGGAACCAATCCATGTTTTCAATTTGGGCTCAAAGGTTTTTAAATTTGGAAAAAAATTGCCAAAATTGAAATTGCAAGTTTAGAAATTTGAAGAATTTAGTTTAGACATGCACTTTGAGAAATGACCAATTGTTTTTCAAAGTGTCAAAAATTGGATTAGAAGTTCTTTAAAAAAAGAACAATGAAACAACATTGCAATTAACCCAAATGCCCCTTGAGTTTGCATCACAAACCTCTCATGCCATGATTTGGCAATGGTAGTCATATGACATTTAAAAAAAAAAGGTTCATATTGTTTAGACATTTGTACTACTTATAGATGAATGTTGTGTGTTTAAAACACATATAAAACATGTATAAATAAGATGAAACAATTTAATTCATAATAAAACCTTGCTTCTTTCTTATATGCGCTTCATATGTGTTTTAAATGCTCAATATCCTTGTCTATAGAATACAAACCTATGAAAATAATAATTTACATGACTACTATTACCAATCATGACTTAAGAAGTTTGTGATATTAATGCATTTGTAATTTACATCACCATTTTTAACACCTTGTGTTTCACCTCAAACTAATTCAAACATATCCAAATTGTCAACATTATTTGACAAATTACGTAGATATCCAGAATTACAAGCTTTTATTGGAATATCCTTGATCCAAATTCCATCAAAAGATTTCAACCTGCAACCTTTTAAAAAGAATCTCCATATGTAAAGGAATTTTCAAATGTTTATTAAATGAGTTCCTAATAAATTATGTCATTCAACCCAGGTTGAAACATTCACTTATGTTAAAATAAAATTGTTAAGCTTTTAAAGCGCAATGTACAATACTACAATATTCAAATAAATATCTCTTTTCAGGGGCTAGTATGTGTTAGTAGTATCAACCAACTTATTTGGACATGTTTCAAAACTTGTGCATGCCACCCTAAGCTCATGTTTCCTTCATTCCACTTTAAAGCACAAAGCTGCTCCCATTTCTAGATGAAAAATCCAATTTTGATTTACATGTGTACAAGGTGGCTTGTCTCATGCCATTTGTACTTTTTTGTAGCATCAACTTTGTAATACATATTACAACATGACAATTAATGTTTCAAAGTTTTATAAATATATATAAACTTTGAAACTATTAATGAATGGGGATTGTGATCCAATTTTCAGCTAACTCTAGCAACCACCTTAAGTTGTAATGAAACATATTTCCCATCATCTAAAGGGTTTAGTAGACCATTGGTTAAGTATATCATGTAATGATATTCACCACAGCCACAGCTATGACAACAACATTCTAAGTTAGATGTGTTATTTAGAAGGGGTGCTTAGCAAAACCACAATTTCAATGAGAGCATTATGAGCCAAGTGTGCTCCAATAGGTTATGAAAGCCATTGCTCAAATAAGAACATTATGGGCCATACGTTTTGAAAAAGGTATTTATTAAAACAATTGTTTCAATGGCAACATTATAAACCAAGCTTTGCTTTGAGAGGTGTCCATATTCAAGTGATCAATACTATCATTCCAAAGGTAACTTAACATAATTTGTAAAAAGAAAAAAAATTGTCTTTACTATGACACCGAGAGTTGACAGTGTTGATGACTCACCATCTACATTTAGCTTATATTTTCTAGTACTGGGAAATGTAGAAGTTACCTAGTTGAATATGTCAATTAATGTTTCATCATCTGTAAAAGCTGGATATATGGGTAGTTCTTCAAGACACAAGTTGAGGGAAATGGATTTTCATCACTATTTGAAAATTCAATTGGTCACCCATTAATTAAACCCATTGTTGTACATATTAACAATCAAGGTTGAATTATTCTTTCAAAGAATACATATAGTTTTCATGCTGGCACAAGATGTATTTCAGTCCATCATCCTTTAGTGCAAGGGAAGATTGTGGAAGACTTCATTCTGTATTCTGTTAGCATATTCCAATAGAGACAACACAATTTTCAAAGGACTGGACTGATAAGCACGAAATATTTCCAGTGGCTGATAAGTGTAGATGTAAAAGCAACTCCACTGGTGCTCAATATGTGACCTCGCAAAGTCAAATTGGACGAAGAAAAGTCAAAACATGTCGATTAGGCCCAGTATTCTTGCACACTTTGCTGAGGCTGGTAAAAGGCATAGCACAACCTAACACTTGCCAGAGAAGAGTGTAATAAAATATGCTCCAAATTCTGATTGGCCAATCATAATGATCATTCACTTGGTTTATTATTAGTAGTCTCCCACCTATTTGCAGTCCTAGTTTTAGTTTTATAGGCGGGGTTGGGAACCCAAAAAAAAAAAAAAAAAAAAAAAAACTGAACTTTGGACATGAGAAATATTTTTGCATATTTTCACTTCGGAGCACCACTAGAGATTCTAAGCATGCAACTTATAAATTCATGGGTTGAAACTTGGATCTCCACTATCAACAATACAATAACAGCATGTACATTATATTTGGGATAAGTATGGCAATGAAATAGGTAGTGTGAAACTCAGGTTGGTCCTGTAAATGTGATCACAAGACCCAATGCCCTTCCGAAGGGTCAGTAAAAGGAAATGACTGTTTTTTGATTAGTCAGGCATCATGGTTGACCCCATGTGGTGAGCTTTAAATAGGCAAGCTCATGTTACAAGTGGGGATGAGGGAGTAACACTTTGTCATGCTTACATGTGGGGATGCAGGAATAATTAACACTTTCTCACAGTTATGATGGTTGAGGATGCCAGAATAATTAACAAGGTTTCATATTATGGGTGTGATGTGGGAATACTTAACATTTTTTCACATTTATGAGCCAGGTATGGGGGAAAATAATTGACACTGTATGCTGGATGTGATTATTGTTGGTATAAGATGCCCAAATAAGGGGGTGTGGAGGGAATGCTTACATCTTACAAAGCTACTTTCACGTTCAAGATATCCAAAGATATTCTTTTAAGTTTGGAGCTAAAAAGATTTGAGTTTAGAGCTAGAGAATTTTCAGACATTTCTTACTACACGGTGATAGTCTTGACATGATATGTTCATTTTTGTATTTGCTATGGGCTTGGCAACTCTTGAACACCTTTTAAGATGTAAGTGAAGCTTGGAGACTCTCACACATTGCTAGTAGACATGTGTGATCCCATGGGTCCAGCTTTCAATAAAGATGTAGTGTTTGCCCTTTCATTCTCTTCTTTCATATTTCACTTTCCAACATGTAAAGCACTCTCAGATA
>Ga0209208_10011545_pt1 | contig 11300 bp, 7 predicted proteins | sample S1TSphfallax_3_FD_187694 | JGI IMG/M metagenome (GOLD analysis project Ga0209208, IMG submission 187694) | Host-associated microbial communities from peat moss isolated from Minnesota, USA - S1T2_Fd - Sphagnum fallax MG (SPAdes) (version 2) | ecosystem: Host-associated > Plants > Peat moss >...
GGCAGTTCTACCCTAATATCTTCTTATGGATGATCACCACTTTGGTTACAGCACAAGATTGGAAGTAAAACACTGCTCCTCCTCTTAACATCATTGCCTACAAGTAATAATATCAAGTGTCAGGTCCAACTATTGCCAGAAATTATCATAATATTTATAGTTTTCTGTAGAGGGGGAATGACTGGAAAATGTTCAACTGGCCAATGTCTTTACTACCAGCTGTAAGAAATGTGTTGCAAAGAATGTACCCTCACAATTTTTTAAAACCTGTCTGCACTTGGAGTGTCTCAAAACTTCTCAGAAAATTTAATGAGATACAAGAAGGATGACTGGACACCTTTGGTATCCATAACATGCCATATTATGTATATACACATTAAGGTCTGGGGTGACAGATTATGTCATTTTCTTGATCACATTATATAACAGAATCTTCCCATGACAATCACACACTCATAATATTAACCAATTTCTCTGTTGAATTTCTTTAAGAATTTTTGAAACTGCCACCTCAGACCTTAATGTCATGGAATCTTCTCACCCCTTGCCCATTATGTGGGGTGTGTCACCAAGGTCACCTTAACACACTCACTTGGCACATTACACAACATAATGGGCAGGAACTTGACCGTCCCATAATTATTGCCAGTTTTTTTTTTGTAAAAATTTGTACTGCTGTGTGGTTGGTGAGCATAGCAGGAGTAATGTAACAAAAATAATCTGGTAAAAAAGATGCCCCTGAACAAAATTCCAAGTCCAGATCTGGCAAAAGATTTTTGATTTATTTATTTCAAAATTTGGTGAATTTTTTCCAAAAAATGGTGAATCTATCTATGAAGGAAGTAATTAGTTAGTTTGGTATGTTTTGTTTGTCACATTGAGATCTCTTAAACCATGGCATCTCTTGTTGCACTTTTGGTACTATTGCAAAGCCCTTGATGAGTAGGGGTGCACCATGTTGGTTTCAAAATGTTACAACCTGGAGAAGTTATTGAACAATTTTTTCACAAAAAATCTTTTAAATCAAAACTAAAAATTACAGAGGAATTTGGGCACACTTTGTGTATTGGTGGAAAGCATGACTAGGATTTAATAAAAGTGATTTGGAAATTTTATGACTGAAGGTGAGGGAGATATTGATTTTAAAAAATTTTTGGTCATTATAAATTCTAATAAATTATGAAAAATGGTTTGGGAAGGAAAAAATAGTTGAATAATGAGCTCACACTTGGGCCAATAGAGCATGTTACAGTTATACATGAATCTATGAAAGAAGATTTTGTTTGTTTGTCACATTCAGATCTCCCAAACCATGCCACATCTTGCAGCATACTTGGTATCGTTGGAAAGCCCTTGAGCTAACTGTTTTCCCCTACAGTGAAAAGGCTATTGAATATTCAACAACCTCTTCACTGAAAATTCATTTAAATCAAAACTAAAACTTATAGTGAAATTTGGGTGTGCTCTTGATATTGTTACAAAACCCTTGATGAGTAAGATTTAGTGATTTGGAAACTTTTAGACATGAGATTCAACACACTGTCTCAGTGTAGGGCAGCAGGAAATAGGCCTCTCTACCACCCAGCCAAGTGGTTGCAGTTCATGCTACCATCTGGACTGTTGGCAGTGAGGCTGCTGTGCTGGACAAACTGCTATATCCCGTCCCACATAATGCTGAGGGCCACAAGAGATATTGGATTATGAATATTTTTTTGTCATTTGAAACTCACTTAAAATACAAAAACGGTTTTGGAAGGAAAATTTTGTTGGGTAACCAACATTTGGGCCAGCAGCACAGGCTACACTAGAATATGTGACAGAATAGTTCCTTTCATTTTATTTTTTCACATTTGACCATGGCATGTTTAGCCTAGAAGCATGCCATGTTACTATAAAATAGGTTCTATACCTGGTTTTTTATTTTCCAAAACGAGTCCCCCAAAAATACATGGGTAAAAATCTATTGGCACCTCTATTTGGTCGGAAATACAAGCTTGAGTTTGCTATCATTCATCTATTCTGACCATCCCAAATATTAGACTCCACGGTTCATATTGACACTGATTAAACTATGTTTTCATCAGTACTTTGTCAGTTGAATCCTCTTGGTTCAGAGCATTTTAGTTGGTAATGCAACAAGCAAAACCCTTAATCAATGGGCATTGCATTATCAAGTTTATTTGAGGAGCATAATGGACCCAAATACTAAAGAGAAGGCATAAATTTTGTGTTGTATCAACATATGCCCTGACCACTTGAATGCATAAGAGCTGCTCAAACGGAAGAGGCATGGGAAGGAAACAATCAGATGAGAAACTTACCTTACTCTTCAGTATTGGTGAGCTTTGCAAAGTAATCTTTATTTGTGGTATGGGCTTCTGACCCTTCCATACATATTCACCCAATTGCCATCCAAACAATGCCTGCCCTAATTTTCTGAAATCACTACTGTAGCCGTGCACACTTCATCAAATAACGGCCCAAGACACCCCACCACATAATCTTGGGGATCACAGTAGACAATTGCAACCACTGTCCCAGTATTAACAGTCCCAATGACACCACCTCCTCAATAAATGAAGGCAGTTTTGCAACTGCAATTCCACCCATTGACATTTATCCCCAATATTGTCAACTCTTGGAAATCAATTGATCTGCCCTAATTCGCATACACTACTTCAACACTGATCATATTTCAAGAGGGAGCATAACCATGGAATGTGGACGTTGCCTTGGATTCCTAATCTAGAAATCCCCTTCCACCAGCTTCTCTATCAATGAGAGCTTGAGAGGCTCCTTTTTGGGTGCATCAGGGCTAAGAGAGGGATACGAAGGGTAGGAGAGAAGGAGATCATAGTCTGTGGGCCTGGCAGATCTTAGTATTGAAAGCTCTCAGGGGATGGACTCACCAGTTGAATTTCTTTGAGTGTGCACGACACAATTTGGTGAGATGAAAGAGATGATTTCTTTCTAATGCTTGCATTGTTCATAACTCACAGGAATGCATGTTACCAATATTGCTGCAAAAAAAACATTCCACCACAAATTCATCTTGTAGCCAACTTCCACACACTCTCTGAAACAACCTATAAGAGCTTTGAAGCTTCAGTGACCACAGACTTGTACAAACCCACATTGCTAAAAAGTGTACCACATGTGATTCTTCTATCCATAAACAGAATTGAGGCTGCAAAACACCAGGTAGGTTTCTTGCATACCTATGTCAGAGTGGAAACCACAAGCAAGTTTTGCTCTCTGAGAATCATGGACAGTTATGGAAGCTTGATGAAACCAAATTATTTTGTTTTTGTTTATGTGCAATACCTACTGACAATGCCTTTGCCTCTCCATGTGTTTGTGTCTTGTCAGTCTTATTCTAGAAAGCTGGTGCAAACCACTGGGAAGCAACCTGCAAAATTGCATGCAGAAGCTCCCTCAGAATTCAGAGAAGTTTGTGATCTGCAAGTGAGAAAACAAAGAAATCTCCAAATCCTCATCTCTAATGTCACGGAAGTGCTGCTCAAAACTTAGGTTTCAGAATGATTGTGAAGGAAGAACAGAAGCGTAAGGAGCATCAACTTTTTCAAGGCTCCCTGCAATTATTATCGAAATGCATCCTGAAACATTTGAAGGCTCTTGAAGGTAACAATATTGAAACATGCTGGGGGATTTCAATACAGCTACAAGCTATGTGGCTTGGTCAGGCTGTGATCAAGCTGCAACAAAAACCAAGGTTTAATCAAAAACTTGAATCTAACAGTCCAACAAAGTGTGTATATCTATCTTCTCAAGCTTGTTTTAGCCTAATGTAGATCATACTTTGCAGTTGGAGGGGACTTCAGTTGTTATCATGCTAGCCTGGTGTGCAATGAGCTGTGAGGTTGATTTCATTCCATTCGAATGTCCAGATTGTTTAAATGTCAACATCTTAGGTATTCTTGTATCAGGCTAACATGTAAATGAGGTGTCTACAGAAGCAGTAGAGGTTTTAATTAGTAGCATGGACATGGTGGTTTGTCAGGCCAACATTCTGTCGTGTCAATTTTGTTGTATTATTCCATGTGCCTCGAAACACCAAAAGTTGCAATTTTGTAGGATCTGGAAAAGTAGCACAGAAAATGGCATCCTTGTACTATGCAGGTGTGCCCCCCTCTTGCAAAAGTTGTCCAAGATTTGGCAATACATTAGAGAGCAGATGATGCTAACATTTAATTTGGAATTTTATTTATCCCAGATCTGCCTTTTCCTTGGAAGGATGTGGCATATAGGCCTTAATTTAATCCTGAAAGTTGCCATGTAATGTGGTATTCAAGGAAGTGTTGGTTTTAAGCTCATCACTATTGAATTACATTTTGGAGGTGGGAAGACAGGAGGAGGAACATGTGCAACTTACCCAATGACTAGATTTCATTGTGCACAAAACAAACTGGGTGTGGCTGCTTGAGATTCAGCTTCTGTACAACAATATTTAAAGTCATGGTGCTCTTGATTGTGCATCCAATGTAGATTGCCAACCACCAAAAGTGATCTAATATGTGAGTTGATGACTATCTATGGGAGATGCATGTTTTGGAAGCAAGGCAGTGTTGATGTGTGCTCCGCCATGTCTTTCAAGACTATTTCAGACTGTAGAGATCCAATGCGCTTGACTACTCACAACTCCTTCAAATCCTGCTTCAAGCTCAGCTGTAAAAATGTCCTAGACACTATACTTGGCTTGAGGTTACAAGCAATAGAACCTGGGAATCTTGGAACTATTTCTGGCAACAAATTTTTTTGGAAGTCCAAAGTTGACCTGAATCATCTGGCCACTATTTGCTTCAAATGTTGAACTCAGATTCATTTGTCCATTGAATTTGAGTTCAACATTGTGTTGCAGGCACCAATTTATGGAAGCTCAATGGAAGATCTATTGCAAAAGTTCTACTGAAACTCTACAAAGGTTTGAAGTCGAAAACTTGACAATGTTCAAGATTTATGGTGCATGCAAAAGGTTTGTCGTAGAAGCTTTGTTGTGTTCAAGCTCTATGGCATGGAAGTTTTGAAGTTCGTGGAAGAACTTGACCATGAAGAAGGAAATCTACATCACAAATGCAAGTTAACAATTGTCAATGATTTATCACATTGGTTTATCACATTGTCAAAAAGTTAGTTTAACGACAAAGTTAAGGAAAAAAATGTTCATTTTATAACTGTAATCATCATGATGTTTGTTTTTTCAATTACCCCTTTACTTACGTTGCTCAACTGGTAAATATATTAGGATAAATGTTTTTCATTCACTTTTATCCTTCCGCGGGTTGATAATTTTGCAAAGCCTATATGTTATCCTTTCCCTTGATAGAAATTTTTGAAGCCTATATACCTTTACCTAGATGATATCTCATATACTAAAATGGATGTACCAGCCCAACACAAGTCTTTTCCAGTGTTGTGTGGTTCTTTGAATATTCCAAAATCAAAGAACCAAGTGTTCTAGTTCTTTGAAGAGTTTTCAAAATCAAAGAACAATTGGTTTCACTTATTTCAAAAACCTTAAGAACCAGCAATGAAGATGAAAGAACCAGGGCGGTTCTCACTTCTTTGTTTTTTGAGAACTGTTAATTCCCATTATTGTGGGTGCTATATGAAAACCATTTCAATTTGTATTATTATTTCATAAAAAGGGGTTTAAGCGGTCGGTCTTCTTAATTGGTTTTCACAAGCTGGATATCAAAATTGCAACTTAAACTTTTTTAAAAACACTTGAGAAAATGAAGAAATAATAAATTTTAAATTTTAAAAATACTGTGCAAAAATATATATGTTCGCAATTTCATCTCTTTCAAAAGCACCCTCAAATTGTTCCAACTCTTTTTCCAAATTTGCATCTATCCCAATGAGTTCTATCAAATTAGAACATTGGGATTTACAACCAAATTTACAGTGATTGGGCCAATCTCTATTCATTGTAAAAATTAATTTTTTAATTTTTTTGCCTTTGGATGATATCTTTTTAGATTAGTGAGCATCATAGCTAAACAGAAAAAAAAAATCAGTTTCAATTTATGAACCTATAATCCTTAAAATTTATTGAACAAGAAATCCAAATGTGGAAAACATAATTTCATGTTTCTCCCACCATCTAAGAAGGCAAATAATTCCTTAACATTCATTTGATAACACTTGAAAATTAGGAGCTTTCTTTTAACAATTTTTTTTATGGCTCACTTATTATTGCTACCATTTCAAAAATATCCAAACTGTAATCTACATCCATTGTCTACTCAACAAATTCACTTTTAGATCTAACCACTAGATGTAAATAATGATAGCAATTCAAGAGCATAGGATATAAAGACTTTTCGTTATATTCCTCAACAATGGCTACTCTTTGTTCACAATCAATAAAAGAGGATACCAAACAAAGGCTTTTAAATTTTGGATCCAACATCAAAAATAACATATTATGAGCTTTTTTTTTCCTATTTTTTCAAAAAGGAAAGAAAAAAATCTAACACAATAGAAACCTCTTTTCTAATGTTGGAAGTTAAACAAATCAACTCAAGAGCCACATTATAATCTTTTTCCATTAGGGTTTGAAAAGAAGGTGCATTTTCAAGTTCTGCTTCTAATTTCATGCTAATGGATATGGCAAAATTAAATGCATAAATTAGCAACCAATGACCCTTAGATTTATTTAAGGCACAAGTATTTACAACTAGGGGAAAAATTTGATAATAAGTAGGCAAATGTGCTAATTCAAAGGAGGTGGCACTTGAGTAATCATCTTCATTAAGCTTTGTATATTGTAACAAAACATGATAACATCCTTGAATTGTAAAACATCTTGGAAAAGAATGACCTTGCTAACAAATTTGCAAAATCAAAACAAATGTTAGATTTTTTTTCAATTTATAACATTTACAAAAGAAATTGAAACATAATGTTTCTTGAAAAATTAAAAGTGAAATAATATATTACCTTATCTTCACTAGAATATTCAATTTTCTTTTTGGAAGGTTTGAATCAACAAAAGATTTGTTCCCACTCTTGTTTACCTTTCCTTGATTTTTTAGGCCAAGTTATACATTTTTTCAAATCAAATTGTGCAATTTTGATAGATTCATACTTCAATCCCTAACAAACTTTTTCATCTATTGATGCATAATATTGACAAGTTTTAGAAAATGCATGACAAAACAAGACCTTGAAAACTTTCCTACAAACCTAGAATATTGCAATTTACAATAGACTTTAAAGTTATAGTCATAGTGTTTAGGTTGGAGCCTTCATCTTTTACATAGGAAACAATCTTTTCTCTCAAATTATATTTTCCTAACAACTCAATCAAATCCTTGGCTATAGCTTGGCTAGATTGTCCATGGCTTCAAATAATCCAATTGTGATACGATTTGGCTACCAATCCTTCCCCAAAAAGTTAATCACAAGTGCAAAAATGTCATAAGTTCCTTTTGACATCCAAAGATCAAAACTTGATGTTGGAGAAAAATGTTTTGCCAAACATGGTAAAACATATAATTGTTTAGTTTTTTTCACCAACTCAGGCAAAATCTCTTTTGAAAATTATTTTTTGGAAGGCAAAATAACTCTTAGGCATAATTGCAAACTAAAACGCTTCAATCATGGACTCCCAACAAAATGCATAGGTAAATGATTTTTGACAATTAATAAGATCAAATCTTCCATGAACTATTTCTATTACACATCATATTTTTTAAAAAGACCTTTTGCAACAAAGAAGTTAAAAATTACAACACCAAAAAGATTAGGTCTTTTTTTAACATGTTGTCTTTCCAATTCCTCTTTTATTGGATTATTCACCTCCTTTTCAAACACTTTTGCAAATTTCAAATGATCTAAAAGCACATTTTTAAAAAAAATAGTTATTCCATTTGTTGCATTTGATAGAATTAAATCTTCTTATGCTTGAGTTTTCATACTAAACACCAACATTGGATTAGTGTAGCAAAAAATATATTTCATAGTTTGAAGGATTTTACATCAACTTTTTTGTTATCATTTACACAACAAAATGTCCAACATGTTGCATTTATATTATGACCATTCCATTTAGTTCTTTGAACGTATAATTTTGAAATTATATTTCATTACTTCATTTTCTTTTTTTTAATTTATATTTGCCTCTATATGTAAACTATTGTGGTTTTCAGATGGATTTGTTGTTATTTTTTCTTCCATTACAACATCCATGATTTTTTCACATTATGTATTACTTATTCTATTTCCATTTGAGATAATTGCTCCATGTTAAATTTCACAACACAATTCTACCGTCCCTTAAGGAAAATAACCAAACAATTTATGTTCTACCTTTACAATCAATCATAGACTATGCCTTATGCTCAATGCAAAACATACAAGCAAAGAAAATGAATGCACAAATTATACAATAAAAATGATTTGAGTATTTTTAGTTTTGTTTGAGTGAAATTTTATTTCACCAAAAAAAGAAACATATTCAATTTCTAGAAGAAAAAAAAAGAACATACCAAGAAAAAAAAATACTAGAAGTAGAAAGAAGAATACCAAAAACACAAAGAAACATCCTAGAACTAAAATGAAACACAAAGAAGGAAAAAAAGAAAAAAAATCAACATTGAAAAGAAAACTTACCTAGTTGAATGTAGTTGCAGTTGAGGCCAATTCATGCTCCACATTTGACACCCCACACCTACACAAAGCAAGAAACAGGGGAAAATACCTTGCTTCAACAAAAAAAAGCAATAGCAATGAGGGTGACCATGACCACAAAACAAACAACAACACCGGCAAAAACACCTTAAAAACAACAATGATGACGACTACGACCATGAAATAGTAGTGACGATGGCAACAACGACAATAAAGCAACAATGGCAACCATGGAACATTAGCAACAATGGTGACCATGGAGTAGCAATAATGATGGTGACCATGACCACAAAAAGATTAGCAACAATGGTAATCACAACCACAAAGTAGCAAAAGTGATGACAATCCCAACAATGAAACAAACAATAAACAACTAATCCTAACACAACATTGTAAACACATTCAATCAACAATCATCTAATAATTTTTCAAATAAAAAAAAAACCATGAGGCACAAAAAAGCTATGAAGCTCTTTATATTTTTCTCCTGAGAGGTGTTACAACCACATTAACCATTAACCTAATCACTAACCTAAATCTAATAACCTGAACTAATATTAAACTAATATTTCATCATCAAAAGCTTGATAATCAAATATGGGTTTTATGAAAAAACCTAATCAGTTTTATTTTTATTTTTAAAATGAACAAACACTAGTTCTCAATATCGGTTTTCACATGGGTGAAAATTGGAATGTTGGTTTTCAAACCAATTATTACTAAATTTTATATTTGTTGATTTTCAAATTGAGAACTAAATTGAAAACCAATTTAACAACGGGCCCCATTTGAAAACCGTCCAACATTGGAAAAAACTAACAACAAATTGACATTTTTTTTTCAGATTTTCATATTTTTGAAAAGCACAATTATGTTATGCCAAAGTTTATTTTTTGAAAATTTGAAAACTGGTGAATAAATGGGCATATACCCAAGTTGCTATCAAACAAATATATATATCTTTCCTTCTAGGAACCACCCAACATTGATCTTTGCCTTCTCTTTTGTATGTTGTTGATCTTTGCATTTTTTCCTTTCATTTTATGATTTTTTGAACTACATCCATGCCACCGATTATGAGAAACTCATTACATTTATTAAACTGTGTGGCAAGGACCATGCATTTGCTTTGATTTGCAGCACCTTGAAAGCAACTTGGACCTTATGGTGACAAATGAGTCATTTGCAAGAATATTGTCCATAAAAAGATGTGTTAGGTATCTCATTTCATTTCCTTCTTATGCAGTTTTTGGTTTAATTGCAATTATAATGTTATATTAAGTAATATAAATATATAAATAATAAATATAATAATATGAAGTGAAATATAATTAAACTAAAAAAAATGCAAATATCATGTCATGCCCCTCCTATAGTTTACATCTTTATCTTATTAAATTATGACAAATTTCTTGCACCAACTAGTTTTCTTCTGTGCAAAATTTTGCTCAAATGTGAAACCCAGCTACAGGTTGCAAATTGTATAAAGGAAAATAAGAAAGACAATTAAAGATTAGTCAAAAGCACAAAGTTTTGATTTAAGGTTTGTTGCATTTGCATTGGGTGATTGTTGGTCATTGCCACCTCTTGGGATTCCCAAATCTGCATATGAACTTGACATGCTCCATTGCAACCAAATCACCTCCAAGCTTTGTAATGGCCATGATTCACGCAATTTTTTTGAATTCTTGTTGCTTTCACAATTTTTCTCTTCCCTCATTGTTTTTGTAGTCACAAGGATTTCACATTTGAGTTAAGGGTCATCACTTAGGTGTTCGTCTTCATCAAATGTTTGTTGTTATCACATAAGTTACATTCAAAACAAGTTTCCAATATGGGGAGTGATTAGCAACAAGTTTTGAAGCCTTGCAAAGATGGATAGATCTTCAAATACCTGGTTAGGTTTCATTGATCATTTTTTATTTTAGCTGGGAGGATGAAATTGAACCACCTTGTCAAAGGACTAAGAGACAAAATAATCCCCATTGAAATGCCCATGGCACACTTCATGGAAAGCTAACACTGACCATCTTTTTGGATATCCTCCTCATCAACTTTTCTTTGTCTTGTGAATTTAAAAATAATGAAATGCAAAAAGAAAGTTTTTGAGATTTTTAGTTCTCTTGTTTTCATAAAAAAATAAATCTCAATATTTCGTAAACACTGCATGTGTTCTTTCGAATATACCTAGAGATTGCCTGCAATTATATTGTTGTAAACCCCACCATTGTTTTTCCCCATTATACCCACCACCTCTACATATCACTGGAATTTCTTAACATAAAGGCACACGATTTTCATGCTCTGTAACACCCTTGGCCATTACTGGAATTGGGCCCACCTCAGCTCTGCCTCACAAGTACATATGTCACCTCTCCTATAATCAGATAAGGTGCCTCCCAAGTTCATTTTTATTTTCTTGCAATGAGCCACTTTGACTGGCCCATCACTCAAAAGAAATCAAGGTATGGAGGCTCTCCGAAATAGAACATTCTATCTTGAAGTATAGAGTTCACCACCTTTGGCCCACCTATATAGGTGAAAGGAGGACAAGATTTGCCAAAGCATATGGGATAAAAGTGAGGTGATATTTGGAACTTTTTGAGAAACATGTGAGAACTTGGGAACTCTTTTGATTGTCCCCC
>Ga0209208_10011546_pt1 | contig 11300 bp, 4 predicted proteins | sample S1TSphfallax_3_FD_187694 | JGI IMG/M metagenome (GOLD analysis project Ga0209208, IMG submission 187694) | Host-associated microbial communities from peat moss isolated from Minnesota, USA - S1T2_Fd - Sphagnum fallax MG (SPAdes) (version 2) | ecosystem: Host-associated > Plants > Peat moss >...
TAAGATTTAATTAATGCAAAACTAAAAACTTGAAATCATATAAAAAGTATAAGAATCTCAAACTATATGACAAGAGGCCCATTTACATTAAATTTTCCTCAAATCTATAATGTTATCATCATGCCAAGGAATAGTTAATCAACCTTGCTTGCAAGCTACAAGAGTGTATCCTTTCAATTAATGGCAATTAAAGGTGGTGAACCAGTAATGCTATTCTAGGTAATTATCCATGTCACGAGTTCATCACCAACTTAAAACGTTCAGATATAAACCCCAAAATGATTACAATAAACCATTTTCATTTTTTTGCCCATCTTCTTTTTAACCTCCAATGCCCATTAAAATATAAATTGACATTTTGATCACATATTGTTGTTGTGCAACACAAATTTACGTTGTTTAAATTGATTAGTTACAAATTGGAGCATAATCTTATAATTGAGTGTGGGCATTACAAACTTGTAATGTTACAACATTTTTATTTTTGAATGACATACTTAGTTTTTACATGAGCGAATATCAATTGCATTTATGCCTTGTACTAAAATAGATGGAAACCAACTTGTCCCATTATAAATTCACAAATAATTTTTTTACTTTTTGGTAGTGTATATCATCAAGCTCCATTCCTTAAACTTCAATGAAACCCAATATACAAATCCAAGTAGTGTTTGGAAACAAACAAAATAAAAATTGCAAGACCAAATGATAAAGCATGTTCACAACAATTGTAAACAAAAACACATTAACTTGTTCACGACACGATTTTCACCACCTTTGAGTTGTAATGTATAAACCCATGTACACGTTAAAAATTAGAATGCACTCCTTTCAAATGAATCTTACAAACATTTTGTAAAGTTGAAATTTTAAAAATTTATAATTTGAACTGGTTAATAATAAAAAATTGTGCATGCTATCAAAATATTGGAAAAACATTTTTTTATTTTTTTTCATGTTATTCATTCTAGCTATCAACATAATCCTTTTTAATTATACATGAAAAAATCAATGTTATTTATTTTTCCAAATAAAAATAATACATGTCATGTAAATCATCATGTATTAACATTCATATATATTTGAATCATGCATAAAAATATTTGTAAATGACTTCCAACATCAAAAACTTATTATGAACACCTATGTGATCAAAGTCATGAATGTTGAGTATCATCATTGTTTATTAACCATTTCATGTATATCAATGGTTCATAACACAACACTTTTTGCATTTTACGTGCAAGACAAGGATGAACAATTCCACAATTGTGCACAAGTTGCAACATGAATGTTAATTCTTCTAAAAAAGAAATGGTTTTTAATATAATATTCATTTCTAATGATACATTTCAGCATGAATGTAAATACTACTTCTTCTTTTTTTTCCATCATCACACAATCTTTGCAAGAAAAAAACCTTCAATTAGTTCAAATCTTGAAATAATAATGGGTTTTTAATTTAAATAAAAAATTAACAACAATTTGAATAATATATATCCTATAAAAACTAATGATATTCTTTTGAATATTTTTTGCAATTCACCTAGGATCACTTTTTTTATTATTAAATTAAATGCAATTTTTCGTCAAAGAATATACATTTTGCCACAACATATAGAGGTGTTGGATGGTTCATCGTGAAAATCATAATTATGTCAAATGTCATGAATATTATATTATGATTTAGGTAATATTACAATGTTTAAATGAATTGAAAAACAAACCTAGTAAATAGGTTGTTATTTTGTTTTGCTTTTTGGCATTTTTTTGGAAATAAAGTGGATGGCTACCATGTGCTTGTGGTGCTAAGTTGTGGTTATCTTGAATGCATGTGTGTGCAAGTGTGGAGTTATGAATGCATAAGTGCAAGTTTTAAATGTATTTTGGCACATTTGCCCAGAGAAACTAATGTCCTCATATATGACCCCTTTGCCAACACTACACAAACCACAGTAGATGATATGGTGATGACATGGGAAAAGGTTAACATGTCATGATATGACATGGTATGACATGGGTGATGAAATGGCACAGCATGATATGGTTTTGAATTGGCACTAATGTGGCATGATATTGATGTGGTGTGGTATGACATAGTGTTGACATGGCACACATATGGCACTTCATTTGACATTGTGAATGTTACATTCCCATATAAAGGCTACCTTGATCAAATGGGAATGTGATGTTTTCAAACAAAAACATGATGTCATTGAATGTGAACATGACATCATCAAATGACCATGTGACATCAACAAATTTTTTTAAAGATTTTTGTTTGGAAGCAAAATCATGATCATCTATAAGATTTGATGTAAAAAAATTAGCTATAAATTATAGGAAATTTTAATTAAACATGGCTATGTAAGTTAGATTGATGTACAAATCTTTAATCATTCATTTATATTTTTGGGTAAATATTGTAAATCAAATAAAAAAATTGGTTATTTGTATTCTTTTTTCACTTTTGACAATTCCAATTTATAAATTTTAATCTCTAAATTTTAATTTCACTTTCTAGTGAAATCTTGCCAATATAAAGGTGAATACCCGTATCAAGAACATGATGTCCCCACATGAGAACCTTTGATGCCCATGTGAAAACTTTTCATTCCTATGTGTGATTGTCACATAATGGTTCAAAGACATGTAATTTGAAACCTAGTTTAGGACCCCCCAAAAAAAATCACTCTTTGAAATAATCATCCTTTTTGGATGATAACTTGGTGATTAAAACTTGGAACAAATGTTCATTCCTTGGATGTATTTTGATAATTTCTTGGACTTTTGGGTTGTGTTTCCCAACTTTCAATTTCAGCATTTCATTATTTTCACAATTAGATTTGCAACCTTGAAGGTTTATTGAAGCCAATCACCAACAACAAACTTGTCCCAAGAATGTTCAAAATGAGGGTGGGAAATTTGATCATGTTCAAATTAAGATTTTTTTTCATGATCATTTCATCTTATTGACTTGACACGTTTAGATACTTTGATATTTTGTTTGCGGTTGCTTAATTTTAAGCACTTCAATGAGTCACATTGGGTCACTAGTAGAAAAACATGGTTTTTCAAGCCATTCAAATTGACCAATTGGTCCTTTTTGACTAGTGAAATATATTTTTTGACTAAAGGTCCACCATATTAATGGACATTGTAGTTATTGATTGATCAATTTGACTAATGATGACCCGTACACCTTTTACCTACTAAGTTACCTACTTAATTATTTTATAATTACTATCTTATCTACTTACATAAATATATTATATACAATATAAGATGTCAAATAAAAAATTAACAAACATTAGTAAAGTTTATGAGGTTGTAGTCCATTGCTAAATATTTAATCTATCGTCATGGATGTGTGGGGTTCAATTTTAATACTTGCAACCTATGTTCATGTATAGGGGGTTAGGTTAGGTTAGGCAAATTGGGTTGGGTAGATATGTTAGGCTACCACCTAGTTACTTATCTTTTTCAACCTACCTACCACTAATTTTTTTTGAAAATAAAATTTGAAATAATTTATTTTAATTTGACCAATGAAAAAAACCAATAAAATGATCCATTGTTTTGCTAGTCAAAATGACCACCCAATCACAATGGACATGTTAAAAGTTACTTTGTGATGAGGTTTTTATTGTAATTGTTTAAATGGGGTATTTTTTAACTAAAAGTTTTGGTTTAAAAAACCATGTTTTTTACTAATGGATATTTCCATAATCCACATAAAATTTTAAACATTTAGTTTTGAATATAATGATGACATTAAAATGAATTTCCTAATGGTGAGTATTTAGAATTTGAATAATGAGATTACATTCCATTGCAAGTTTAATCATCTATTGCATTTAAGTGGATCTTTAAAGTTCAAGTTGTGACATACCATCTTTAGGGTTTGGTCTTTGGTAACATTGAACTAATTTTCTAAATGTTTGTTATTTATAAACAAAAACCTTTTAGCCAAATCTATTGTAGAATTTTTAGCCATCCCCTAAACATTTGCTTGCAACATTTCAATATGAATGCTTCAAGATACCATTTGAAGGATTCATTATTCTTTGTTTTGGAGGTGGATTTTTTATATTCAAATTGTGAGATATTGTTTTTAAGATTTGGTATATTTCAAAAAGATTGATTTTATAATAATGTGTTTGTTAAGGGTAAACGATTGTCTTATGTTGGTTAAACACCATGGATGTTAGGAAATGGTAGTACCATCACTAGATGGTAGTTACCATTAGATGACAAAACAATTTCAAGAAAATTTTATAATGAAAGTATTTTATAATGGTAGTATCGTTAATATAGTGAATTATTCTCAAGAGGCAGAATAATCAAAAGTTAATTCCATAATAAATTATAATAAAATAATGTTAATTACTATAAATATTATCCTAGTTTATCTAGAAAGGTATCTTAGTAATTATTTAAGTATTAGTGGTAAGTATTATATTTTCCATCTTATATTTACTAAATGATGAAGCCATTTAAGTTAATTAGTCCAAGTGGATAAAAGATGGATGGATTTCCTTTATTTAGGATGTGTGGGAGGGGTTAGGATAAGGAGATCTAAGGGGATAATGAAATTTAGGAGGATAAGTACTCGCCCAAGTTTGTGTGGTGAGCATCCTTCTTGGGTTTTTTATTTATTTCTTGAGAGGAACGAAGGATTTCATTAAAAGATTAAATCATTATTTTTCATTATGCACGAGGCATTAAACATTATATCATTAGGAAGATGTTTGTGTGTGACACTCTTATATGAAAGAAAAGGAAAAGAACATGAGAGAAAGTCATATTTGTCCTTATGTAATGGAGAATGGTTGAAAGTTTTATGGATTTTAGTTTTTTTCTTTTTGGTGTGTGTTTTACTTAAAGTGTGATAAAGGAAAGGAAAGTAGTTCTTTTTAAGTTTATATAGAACTTTATTACTTTTATGTATTAATTAGATTCTTTTTTTTTATAAAATTTATATGCCATCCATTATCTGTTTTAGTTTCTGGAGTAGGAAATACCGTGTTGCCACTAGAAGGTAGCAACAAAGAGGTAAACTTAATATTTGAGGCCTAAAGGGAGTTGAAAGTTAATGTAAACAATAAGCAATAATGATGGAGGTTTTATAGGTGTTATAAACGGTAGGTAATAACCAACAAAGGGTCTATAAGTGTTGCAAACGATAGGTAGCAACCACAAAGGGTTTATAAGTGCTTTAGATGGTAGGCATCAACCAAAAAGGTTTACAAGTGCTATAGATGGTAGGCAACAACCGCAAGAGGTATGTAGGCTATTCTGGGTCTTTTCAAATCTACAAAGGATGATAGTTGCTATGGGACAATAATTGGAACATGACATTAGATAGACAAAAAGTAATCCCTCCCTTCAAGTCTTTCCATTTTTCTTGTTATTTCTTTTTTATTTGGCAACCCTTTCCTTGTTGATGGTTAGGTTGTCGAACCCCACAATTTTATAATGTTGATGAATGTTTTAAAGGTGGTGTGGTTTAAGGTTTTTGTGGGTTGTTTGTAGGTGAACACACCATTTCAACCTTTTAAAAAATCTTAATAAAATTTGCAAGGGATGTTAAATGTTCATTAGCTAGATGGAAATGTCTAAACATCATAATAACTTTTATAATTGAAATAATTATGATGTGCATCTACAAATGTAATTTTAGGTGCATTTTTCAATCCTAATTTCAAAAACATACACATTACATGGTTTAACTGATGCACCCCCAAGCTCCTTGATATACTCAATTATGAATCCAAGGTGAAAATAATGAACAAATAAGAAACTGGGGTACGCTCCCTAGCTCGCAACACTTTGGGGGTAGAGGGACATGTTGGAGCTTCGGGAGGGACTAGGATGATTGACAAGCAAGTCAATTATACACACAGACCTCCACAACCCAAACAACAAGTTGGTTAGTGCATAGTTAAAGTATTTTTAGCACACAAACGAGCCATGGGCAAACATGGACTCACAAGACTCACCACAACCCAAACTTGGGGGAAGCCAACACCTTCCCCCTTGTAGTATTCTCTATGCCTAACCACAAGCCCTGCACCCAAATGTCATTTTGTCCTGAGACTCCCAAGTTAGGAATCCCAAAATTCCCAAAATTGAAACTTTTGCAACTTTGAAGGCCCATAACTATTTGTGCATACCTCTGATTGAGGTGAGGTTTAAAGCAAAGTTGTAGTGCTAGTCGAGAGATTTCTAACGATATGTAGCATGCCACCTACACACTAGTAAATTAGGGAGATTCTTGACTTTTAGTGGTTAGAAGTCAAATTGCCAATTTGACTCCCGACCTTTCTTTTGGCCCTAACTTATGTTTTAAATACCCAAATGAGTCATGATAGCCCATTTTAGACATCTAAATTCTAAGAGTTTTCCAATGGTATAAAGAGCTCTTCAATCCAATAAGTTTTGACCCCTACAATTGCCCTTTGAAAATTTGGGAATCCATTAGGACTCTAACTCCCAAATTGGGAGTTCATTTTGGAGTGTGGGGGTTCATTCCCTCACATTCTTTTACATTCTCGAGAGCATGAAATGTAACTTTCAAGCTTCACTCTTGGCCCGTACCTTTGCAAGCCCTTATTTTGATTGCGAACCCAAGGTTAGGGTTACGACATTAACCATTAGTGTGGAATATATAACATAATTTTTTTGGTCAAACATATATATTTGGGATGTAGTACATGTTCATCCCATATATTGTAATTTACATGATTGAATGAAAGCACATTAGACCCCCTAAAAATTGTAATCACAAGTATAACCTTTCCACATTTAGTTTTTTTCATAAATGCGGACATCACATCTTGGGTTATTTTTCCTTGTTTTAAGTATGTTTGATTGGCTATAGACTTAAACTAGTCAGTCTTTTTTAAAAAATCAACAAACATTGATTTTAAACTTATGGAATATGTTTCCAAAAAAAAAAACCTATCACAAAGTTTGAAATTAAATTACATATACATTTCAAAACTAAAATTATTGGAATAATTTTTGGGCGAATTTTTTGGTGGTGAATGATATTGATTTACATCAACTAAATATAAAACCATTTAAATTTTATTTTATTTGGGTTGAAAATCCATTTATTTCGTTTTTTGAATAATTCAAGAATTTTTTTTTATAATGTTTGTAAGACTTTTGAATGGTAGTTGGAAAAGTTTTGTGTGTTTTGGAAATTTCATCCAATATGGCTACAATGAAAAATGAGACTTGAGTTTTAGATGGGTTTGAAGGGTTGTTGAAGTATTGTGCAAAGTTGACACCTACTTGATATATACAATAGTGGGTTCACTCTTGAATTGCATAATGAGCTTCTATTGGAAATATTTTCATCACGAGTGAGCTCATTAAATGGGGACAAGGATCATCCCAATTTCCCATTTGTGTATTGTGTAGGGGAATGGTCAAGTAAGGCGTGACTTTTTGACCATATGGCATAGGTCTAAAAGGTGTCTAGATGTTCCCATTAACTTAGTAACAAATAACCCCATATCTATTTAATGCTTCCAAATTTGGCTAATGCCCATCTATTAAAAGAATTTAAAGTGCCAAATTGAAAATAATGATGCCTCCTCTATTCAATTGAAGCTAAAGACCCAAGTTGATGTAAATGTAGAAACAACATTGGAAAAAGTTTTAAGATCAATTTTCAACACATTTATGTCCAAGTGTGTAGGTTCAAAACTCTCAAGGGGTTATTATTGGAGTTTTGTTATAATAGAGAACATTGGAAAAATGTGGTTAAAAATGTGGGTCAAAGGTTGCCAAAGTCGAAAAGGGTGCCATCACCCAAAGGGGGTATGTTGCAAGTATTTCAAATGCCATGTCCATGGTGGATGTGTCACAAGAAGAGTTAGATGTGGCATAAAATGAACCCCAGGTTGCAATTCAAATGATTAAAGAAACCAACCTATTTGAAATTCCAAATCTAACATTGGTAGTATAAGGTTGATTGTGAACAATGTATTGACCAATTAAGATACCTAACTACCTGGCAACTACCATGCATAAAACCTAAATATCAAATATCACATTATTACACACAGCCTTGACATCCTCCAAGACACATTAGAGGCAACAAACTCTAGAATAATAAATCCATCTCATCCCAACACATGGATTAAAAAATCAAAGTGAACCTGGGATTCCTTCACACCTCCATCCATCTCCACTACACCTAGATGTTATTTTACAAGAGTTGCACACTTTGAAAGACATCCAAGATGTTCAAAATCATTACTTGAAACTTGTGGAGGCAAAATTTGATCAACATGTAATAGTCCCATGAAAACCACATGTACTTCTACTAATGAATCATCCACTTGGCTTATTTAACTTATTCCATACACATTGAGGAAGTTTGGTTGGGAAATTTTTTTTGTTCATGATTTCAAAGCTAAGCTCACAAATTACTAAGCTTGTCCACAAGGATGAGATGAATGGATTGACAATGTGTTTATAACATCATTTGGGCTGTAGATTCACAAAGAATAGGTAAACCACACATGATTCCACTATTGGATTTGCAAGATTATTGTTTTAGACCATGTTTCTAGATCATGCCATGTGGTTGGATACTTGTGCAATTTAAAGACATCTATATGTGCTCCTTTGAAATCCAACCTTTTATAAATACATTTTTTTTCTATAACATTGTTGTACAGAGTCACAATGTGATGCAATTGGTATCTTTGTTGGTCACATTGTGAACCTTTCAATTTTGAAAGACAAATCCATTGCATTGGTTGAATATATCGAATACAAGTTACTCAAACTTGATAATAAGAAGCTTAAAGCACAATGGTGGCAAGATTGTGAAAAAAAGATCGCCCAATATGTGAAAAACAAAATTCATGGCTTTGATGGAATTGTTGCTCCAAAAGTTGAACAAAGAAAATGGGGCAAGTTGGCACCCATTCTTAACATCTTCACAATAATTCTTTTGTTGTAGGCCCTTGCCCCCACCCCCATTTTCCTTGTACATATAACAACAATGAGGCCATAACCATACATGATGAAATATGTAACATGAAAAAGGTCATTGGTATATTTTACCTAGTGCCATGGTGTGTAAGGTTTCTTAAGCTTTACACATTCTCAAAAGGGATAAACATTCCTCTAGGCCACTCATTGCATGGTGCTCCTACATGGAATTGTAGGCAATGGTAAACAATCTTGGCAGTCATGCAAGAGGAGGGCCCCATGTTGTTTGTAGGCGAAGTGGGGTCATTGGGTAGGGAGGGTTGGCAACACCAAGTCCAAAATGAATTTGAAATTATGAAGGATTGTTCCAATTGGTGGGTAGAATTATATAGTTGGTCACAAAATGTTTAATTGTGAACCATCCAAAATTTGCAATGGTGAACATAAAAGATTTCATTGATGTTTGGCAAATTTATGAATGGGGTGCATTTGGCAATTTCTTCAATTCCACCTTTACAAAATGGTTGATGTGAAAAAAAGACGTTGACCTAGGTTGGGTTCACTATAAGAATTCATGGCTTTTCAAGTGGTCCAACTTGAGTGTTATGTCCATTTTGACTAAAGGCCCCTAATGGTTAAAGTGACATGTTGCTTTTGATTCATTCATTTGATTGAAATGACATTTTTGATTATTTGGTCAATGTGACATTTAGTCAAATATCACCAAAAGTGAACCTTTTTAGTCAAAATGGACATGGGTGTAGTCAAATGAGACATATTGTCAATTGATACTTATGGTCAAATAGGACAAGATGTGTACACCTTTACTCGAAAAAGAGAAAGGTGACATCAAATGAAACATGGAGCCAAATGGGACATGTACAACCATAAATGTTGGAAAAGAGAATATTACATATAAGTGTTTACAAGTTGTAGGTAAGTCACATATAAATAGGTAATTAGGAAGTAAGAAATTAAAGTAAGGTAGGTAGAAGGGTAGGTAAATAAATGATAGGCCTAGACTAACATAGGTACATCTATGTGAGCCTACATGAACGTAAGTTATATCTTAAGTGAACCTATGTTAACCTAGGTTGGCCTTGGTTTGCATAGATTTGGTAGTTAGGTAATGAGGGTTATGGTGTAAGCTATGTAGGGCCAATGTATGTAGGGTTATATATAATTAAGGCTTATCTAGGCCTCCATAGCCTTTACATAGACCTACATAGCTTGTATTTAAGCCTACATAACCCTTCCATAAGCCTACAATATAACCCCTACATAACCCTTACATATATAAGCCCACATAGTCTTTACAATATAACCCCAATAATATTGGCCCATGTATGTATGCCTAGGTACCCCCTATGTACCCCCTAGCTACATATATACCTCTTACATAGGCCTACATAACTTTCGCATAACCTAAATAACCATGCCTTATTTAGCCTTTATATAGGCCCCTATGTAAGCATAGTTAGGTAGCTATTACATAGACTTTACCTTGGCCTACATAGTGTTCATAACCCCTATATAACCCTACATAACTTTTACCTATGCCCAAACACAACCTTACATAGCCATACATAACCCCTACATAGTTATTACTTAACCCTACAGAACCTAACATAGCCTTTACTTAGACCCTACCTAGGCTTCTGTATATCCTACATAACCCCTTTAAAATAACCCTACATAGCCTTTATTAATTATGCCTAAACATCACCCTTACATATATTCTTACATAAGCCCTAAGTAGCCCTAGGTAGCCCAAAAACATAAATACCTCCTACTTAAGCCAACATATATAGCCTAACATAACCCCTACTTAGAGTCATAATCATCAACATTGTCATACCATAATGTACTAATGAACATTTTAAAATCATATGATTTAAATTTCATGATTTAAATTTTTTTTGAAAACTTTGATGGGAAAGATTGCTCTTTATGGTTTCTTTTATGTGTGCGAAAAATTTCATGGAAAACTTATTATTAAATGTAATATTTCTTAGTCTTTTTGTTGGAATTTCAGAAATGTGACATGGCTTTCCAAATCAAAATAATACTTAGATTATTATATCATTCATATGTGCATTGATTTCATAACATAATGCTAGATTGGGATATAAACCATCATTTATTAGAAAATTTTAGAGAAAATTATTTTCCAAATTTCCACTATGATGCATGAAACTTGGATAGGTATTGAAAATGGTTAAACTGTGACAATTTTTTGTGTAGACCGTAGTTTGCCAACACCCTTCTATATGGTCTCTTTATTGCTATCCATTACAAAGCTCCAACATTTTTCAAAACAACTTTAAGTCCTAGTTTGGATC
>Ga0209208_10011547_pt1 | contig 11299 bp, 7 predicted proteins | sample S1TSphfallax_3_FD_187694 | JGI IMG/M metagenome (GOLD analysis project Ga0209208, IMG submission 187694) | Host-associated microbial communities from peat moss isolated from Minnesota, USA - S1T2_Fd - Sphagnum fallax MG (SPAdes) (version 2) | ecosystem: Host-associated > Plants > Peat moss >...
ACTCCAGACATAAAAACATTTAAGTCCAAAGTCCAAATGTTTGTTCACCTATATAGGCACAACATTAGGCAAAGGAAATAAAATTAATGGGGTCTATTTGGTGCACGTTGCAATTCCTCATTGGCTGAGCAGAATTTATATTTTTCAACTATGTTGTTTGTCACCTATTTTGGCCTAGTGGCATGAATTGTGAGGACATAGGTAAGTGAGTAAAGGAAATTAATTGGTTATTACTATGCCTCTGATAGATAATTGGCACATCTTTGTCAAATATTTATTTAAAAAAAGAAAAAGAGGTTTGATAGTTTCAAATTTAATTTTCCAAAATTTCAAAAATGGAAGAATAAGCATGCAAAACACACCTTGTATTTGTGTATTTGTAATAGTAACCCAAAGGAGTCTGATTTTCAAGAATTAATTTCAACAAATATCAATAGAATTTTTAAAAAGAAAATTTGGCCAAAAACATTTGTGAATGATTTTTGTGCCAAAATTCATTCATAGGTACGGTATGTAATAAGGTAAGTTGGTAAGGCACTTGATCGACAAATATCAATAGAATTCAAAAAATAAAATTAAAAAAATTGGCTAAACAATTTGTTGAATGATTTTTGTGCCAAACATGAGTCATAGGTACGGTATGTAATAAGGTAAGTTGGTAAGGCACTTGGTGGGTACCAAGTAAAGTAGATGGATGTGGATGGTTAGACATATACCTAGGGCAACTACCCCTAGTTAGTTAGCAATTGGACAGTAATACAATGAAAAAGTGTTTTCTGTTCACACAACATCCATCTTGTATGGTGTGTTGGCAGGTTCTCAGGTGGCTGTTCGATTTCTCTCTTGCGAGTTGGTCAAGAGTCAAGACACACTCTAGTCAAAAAAAAAGTCGAAAATCGCTCTCTGAAAAATGGTGGAAATTTTTTGGTGGAAAGTAGAAATTTGAGTTTTACAATTGTGTGAAATCCTTGAGCTACCAAATGAAGTGTGGGCATGGCAGCTGGCTGGCAGAATGCTTTGTGGCAAGCGGACCTTAAATCGCGCTGATTGATTGCTGGTGGGCCATTGCCAGTTTGTGGTATTGTTTATAGTGCAGCCCAGAGATCGCTTCTCCATCAGTTGTCTTCTGTTGTGTATCGGTTGAATCGGTTGTAGCAGCTTGCCTGCAAGTCTTGCAATTTTCAGCAGTCTCGATTGTTTTTCCCCATCTTAGTGGCATTCTGTGTGCATAATTTTTCTACCTTCTGTTGCCTGCTTTCTTTTTGACAAATTATTCAGAAGGAGCTGCTGAATACTCTGCTCAAGACTTGCATTTTTTGCTTCTCTCTTCTGAAGCTGGACTAGCGGCTGCTGAATTAATCTCTAGCTGCACAACTAGACTTGCATTTTATCAGAACCAGATCAGACAGAGCTAGCTGCATCATCATCATGGCATTCGGTGTGGGAAGGTGTTTGTCTGCGCCGCTGATGGTCATCAACTTCATCTTGTACTTCATCTCAGCTTGCTTAGCAGGATGGGCATTGAACAGACTGATTGACGGCTCGGGCGTTGGTATGCTCTTTTGATCAACACCCGATTGCGACGTGTGAACCTTTTAGAGCTTAGAAAAATTGCTTAGGCTGTTACACTAGTGATCACACATCCTGTGATTATAACTACTTTGCAGCCGATGAATGTTGAGGAGGTTGGCCTCCACGGCTTTAGACCATGGATATATGTATGTGTCTGCAGCCTTAGACACTCGCTAGTCCGAAGACTCCGAAATGATTGTACATGACATATTGTGGTTGATTTTTTGCAGGTAATGGTGCGACTCGTTTCTTTGTACCACTCGCTTTAATCGCTTCCATGGTTGGACTTGCTTCTGTTTTGGCTGGCTCGCATCATCTCCGCGTGTTTCGCACTGACAGTCTTTCAGCTGCTCATGCTACGGCCCTGATCGCCTGGCTCCTCACCCTTCTTGCCATGGGGTAAGTAGTTCACAAATTTGAAATCAAAATCTCTAGAGCTAGCCTTCAATGCCGCACTAATTCTAGAGCTCTTATAAGTTTTCGTTAAAATCGATTCATTAGATTCAGTGAGTTCATATTATATCATCGATTAATTTCTGAATTCTCTAGTTGTAAAAAACTAAACATAAGAAATTATTTTCAAGACTTGATCTCTGAATCTCAAGTCGAGCTTGCAGCAAGCCAATGCTAAATGCAAATTTTACGCTGTTTTGTTTCTGCAGGCTTGCAGCCAAAGAAATTCACATGGGTGGACCCCGAACCAAAAGACTGGTGAGCTCCAAAAATAAGAAGCTAGCTGCTTCAGAATTTCTGATTTTTTATCTCCACCCCACACCTGCAAACACTCCTTTTCATTGAATCTTGCAGCAGGATAGCGTAAATCCTGCTGCGATCCTGTATTGATGTCCATTTTGCAGTGGTCATTTTAACCTCTTTAAAATCTTTTTTCTACTATGGATTTTGGACAGTGACTATTACTCGTCCAGATGTAAAGACATAAATGGTCTTTGAGTGTTTAAAGGAACTTTTCTGACGTTTGTGGGTGGGGATAGTGATCATTAAACACTATTCTATTTTAAAACAAAGGAGTTGTTTACAGTTTTGGGGGTGGAGATGCTCTTATGCTTCAAAAGGGCAAAAACTGACTGAATGCATGTGTGTGGGTGTGTGTGTGGGTGGGGAATTTTTCTTTTGCAGAAAGTTTTGGAAGCATTTATGATCATCTTGTCACTCTTTGAGCTGCTCTACTTGTTGTCTCTTCACGCTGGAATTTTTGGTTCAAAGTATGGTCCAACCTACGGTAATGGCTATGGTAATAATGCTGCAGGCACTGGTGTAGGTGGGCCCAAAGCTGGTAACTATGGTACTCCTGCTGCCTCTGCTGTGTGAAACACAGAATTGGTTTCATCAACATCTGAACTAGTTTGATCCGAACATCCGGACCTAGTTACCCATGTGTACATAATCATTTGTAGCTAATGAGGTTCATGATCTGAAGATCTGGTGAAGAATATTTTTCTTTTGTAATGTATAGGTTGAGTGGAGAACTCAAAAACTGTCTTGGGTTAGGTAGTGTATAACAAAATGTGCCAGGCAAGGTATATATATATATATATCTATTATCTATAATGTCACCCCTCTTGTTTGGGGGTTTGCAATGTTACCATGTAATATTAAATAAAAAATCCTGGAGACTCTCTGTTGGGGGAGGGATGTTTCATTCTTTATTGGTCCAAATGTCAATATCTCCAGGCCTTATTTAGATATATGGTAAATTTCAAAAGCTGATAAATGTGTAGTATTATTCGAATATTGTTTCAAAGTTTTATGTGGGATGAATAATTTTTAAAATATTGATAATTTTTAGTTTCCAATATAGTAAATAACACTTCATTATAACACTTCATTTTGAACTGACAGCCATTTTTGTAAAAATGGAATTGATCCCCTTCGCAATAGATTGTAATCAGGTTTTTTTGTCCAATTTGGTTAGGTAGGTGGATTGGCAATCATTCACAAGGGGAATGAATCAATTTGACTAGTCTAGGTCACACAGGAAAGTAAATAAAATTAAGTTATCCTGGAAATTGAATTGTGTAAAACATGATGGGACTTCAAATCTTTTTCCATCAAAATATATATGGTGACTTTGGCACAATTTTTCCAAATAAATCCTTTCTCCACTTTGTGTGCATAGTGTGCATACTGGATTTTCTTTTTATTTCCATGGTGTGAAAATTTGCCCAAAAATTAAAATACTGAAAGTTGTTAAAATCTTTTAAGGATTGATGTAGCTTACATGATAGTATTATACATGCATGTTAAAAACTCACAAATATTATGATGACAAAACTGCAATAGACTTTTCAAACCTGCAAAGAACAATTTTAAAAATTATTTCTTACTGATTTGTTGTTCGTTTGTAATTGTCTGTTGATAAGATCTAAACCCAATTTCTGCTAATAACACTATGCTTTGTTATCTGTGTTATCAGAGTAAGTGTTAATCTGCCCAGGCTAGACCTTATCAGAGATAGCTGCAACAAATGAATTACTTTTTGCACCGTATATTTCTCTACATCGAACTCTTAGTTTCCACTTTGGTATTGGACTTTTCCAACAACAAAGTGAACGTGGGAAAGATCAATGTTGCCATGGTCATGGAAACTTTTAACAGTGGAATATTGTGCCAGGTATCTAACACTGGTTGTCAAGGACCCTACCTGGCACATATAGGACCTCTAAGAGCAGTTCTACCCCAAAACTCTACATAACTCCTTTATTTCACAATAGAATACCATTTCATGATTACTGTCCCTACTCACAAGCGTCATAAAAGTCCCTTTAAACACTCAAAAACCATTTATGTCTTTACATCTGGACGAGTAATAATCACTGTTCGAATCCATAGTAGAAAAAAGCACTTTTAAAGAGTTAAAATGACCCCTGCAAAATGAACCATCAATATCGGAGAGCAGCAGGATTTGCACTATCCTGCTGCAAGGTTTGATTGAAAGGAGTGTTTGCCGTTGTGGGGGCTGGAGATACTCTTCAGGCAATACCAGCCTTGTACCCGCATCAGGCTTTAAGATGTTACCAGGTGTATACCTGCTTCATACCATTTTCAATCCTACGTACATACTTGTCTCATACCAGCTAAAAATCAGTCTTGAATCTGTAGCAAGACCAATTTGATAGATATAAAGCAGACACAACACCAAGCCCGAGCTGGGATAATTTCATTAAAAATACTTGATAACAGGACAAAGTTGGTATGTTCAAAAGTCAATATCAGACCAACACCAGTTGTATTTCTCCAACTCTATATGTAAAGTTGGAGCTGGCTAATTCTCACTTGCTAATGCAAATTTCCCAATGTTAATCTGCCCAAGAAAAATTTATAATTATAAAAATTCGCCATGTTTCCACACAACTGTTGAAGCAAGTAGCTAGAATATCAAAGAATTTAATAAATTTCTACTTTCATAGGGCTGGAGTGAACCAGCAACCACCAGTGCACAAGTTCAGGATGAGGCTTTAAATCGTTTTGGGGATGAACCAAAAACACATCTTCTTTCCCTGCCCAGGGATTTTTCAGCCCCCTTCTCTGCCTCAAAATTTTTCCCTCTTTCCTATTCCCCCCTCTCCTACCTACTGCCCCCTCCTACCTCCTTCACCTCATTTCCCACTCACTCCAATTCAAAAGCTCCGGAGAGCTCTCTCGAGCTCTCAAGCTTGAGAAGCACAGAGCTTTGAGGAAAAGATGTGAGACACAAGGTTTGAGAAAGGTGGAAAGCTCAATGTTGAAGGAATCTGGAGAGGAGCACTTCATCTCAAATGTAGATTGAGAGAAGAAATGTAAGCTCCCTCCTTTCTTTGCATTTGTTTTCTTCTTTATGGTTTTTTCTCTTTGTGTTTTCTTTTTCTTTTTCTTATGTTGTTTGAGAATAAGAAGATGCTAAGAGAAAGCGTTTGAAACAGAAGGGCAAAAGTGGGAGGGTAGAAGCGAGAACCAAAACTGAGAAGGCAAAGTGGGAGCTTGAAGGAAAATTCCTTCCCTTCTCTGCATTTCTTTTCTTTTCTTTTACTTGAAAAGAAAAAGATGCCAAGAGAAAGCGTTTGAAACAAAAGGATTTGAAGCGGGAGCCAAAAGTTAAAGGGCAAAGCGAAAGCTTGAAGGTAAGCTCCCTCCTTTCTTTTGGTATTTTTTTTTTGGTTTCTTGTGTGTTTGTCTTTTTTGTCTTTGAGAAGAAGAAGACAATGGCAATGTGTTGTCGTCTTCTTTTGTAGTGTTATTGCAACGAAGAGGCGATGACAACTTGTTGTCATCGCTTTCTTTTTTTGATGGTGTTCAAGCAGAAAAGGCAACGGCAATTTACTACCATTGCTTTCTTTTTGTGTTAGAAAAGAAGGAAACAATGACAATGTGTTATCATCTTCTTTTGTGATGCTATTGGAACAAAGAAGGCAATGACAACAAGCTGTCATTGCCTTCTTTTCTATGTCTAAGAAAAAGAAGAAAACGACGTGGCAACATGTTGTCGCCTTCTTCTTTGATGGTGTTAAGGTTTAAATTGGTGGTTTTTGGGTGTTTATAGGGTTTAGAGCACAACAAAGGAAGAGTTTGTTGCAAATGCACTTCAAGCTTAGATGTACTGTTGCCATCTATACACTATTCGTCATGTAACAAAGGCTACAAATACAACAACTTCTTACTGAGCTAAACACGAGATTGTAGATAATGATATGGTTTAAGATTTCCATTTTATATAGTTAGCTAGGTTTTTTCAACCCTTTCATTTGTTGGAGTACCCAATTTTTTAATTATGGTCTTTTGATATATTATAAAGTACCTTTTTTTTCATTATGTTTTTTTTAAATTTTATGCACCCATATTTATATATCTTTTATCAATATAATATGTTCTTCTAATCGCATTTGTTTGATGGGTATATAATTAATTATATATATTTTTTCATAATCTTTTTAATGTTTTAAATGTAAGATTCAAAACTTAAATATTGTTGCAACCCTAGCCTTAGGCTTGCGACCAAGGCAAGGGCTTGCGAAGGTGCGAACCAAGTTTGAAGCTTGGGAGTCACATTTTATGCTCCCGAAAGTGCAAGAGAGTGTGAGGGAATGAACCCTCACACTCCCAAGTGAACTTCCACTTTGGGAGTTGGAGTCCCAGTGGATTCCCGAATCTTCAAAAAATAATTGCATGGGTAAAAATTCATCGGATTGAAGAGTTTCTTATATCATTGAAAAGATCTTGAAATGTAAATGTCTAAAATGAACTCGCATGACTTATTTGGACATTTCAAACACAAGTTATGTTCAAAAGAAGGATTGAGAGTCAAATTGCTAATTTGACTTTCGACCATTAAAAGTCGAAAATCGCCCTGATTTCCTTATGTGCAAGTGGCGTGTGACATACCATTGAAAAAATCTTGATGAGGCTACAACTTTGCTTCAAACCTCATCTCAGTTTGAAATCTGCACGCAAAATTATGGGGCCCCAAAGTTGCGAGAGTCCTAGTTGTGGGAATTTCGGGACTCCCATTTGGGAGTCTCGAGACAAAATGACATTTGGGTGCTGGTCCCATGGCCAAGCACAAAGTATACTATAAGGGGCAAGGTGGTGGCTTCCTTTAAGTCTAGGTCGTGGTGAGTCTTATGAGTCTAAGTTTGCTCGTGGCTCGTCCTAACACTAAAAGTGTTCTAGTTATGCACTAACCAACTTGTTGTTTGGTTTTGTACAGGTCCATGTGAGTGATTGATTACTTATCATTCTTCCTAATCCCATCCCGAAGCTCTAGCACGCCCCTTTACCCCCAAAGTGTTGCGAGCTAAGGAGCATGCCCCAATTCCTTCTCCTTCTATTATTCACCTTTGCATTTGCAATTGAGTTTATTGAGGAGCTTAGGGGTGCGTCAAATAGGCCCATATGAATAGGTAACATTAATTTGTCCAGGGTTTACAAAGATCAAAATGAACATGGTGCAATATTTACATTATTTGCATAAGGCCATTTCAAATATGCAATACTCACATATAAGTCTTGTAAATAGTTGTTGATTTTTTTACATCCATTGCAATACCCGCATATAGGTCTTGTAAATAGTTGTTGGTTTTTTTATTATCCATTATTATACTCGCATATAAGTTTAGTAGTTTATCTTTTTAACATCCATTACAATACTTACATACAGGTCCATAAATAGTTATTGATTTTTAACGTATTTTATAATACATACATATAGGTTTCCATTGTAATATTTATGGGATTCATATGATAGAATAATTTAATTTAAATATCAACAAAAAATTTCATAATTAAGGAATTACTAAAAAAATGTTTTAGATAATATAATTGATTGATTATCATATTTAAACAATCATTTATTTCTTAATATTAATAAACTGATTATTTGGTTGAACCTTAATTATTTAGATAATTAAAACTTAAATCTAAAAATCAAATCAATAATTTGATATTTAATTTATTATCTTAATTAGATTTTTTATGTTGATAAATTATTCAAATCATTATTTTAGATAATTAGTCATGTTAGTTAATCATCATAAAATTAATTTAGATATATAAAAAGACATATTTTGGGTACCCAAATCACCTATTTTGAAGTGACGTTACATGTGGATATTGCATTTAAGGTTGATTCTCCACGTAAGGTTATCTCAATCACCTAAGGATTATTTCAAATGAATTTGCATGTAAGTATTGCGTATAGGCTTTGGTTTTTAGTGAAAGGCCACCCAAACTACATATTGGTTATTTTGAAATGACCCTACATGTGGGTATTACTTTTAGGGTTGGGTCTACACCTCAAGTCACCTAAATCACCTAAGGACTATATCAAAATGAACTTGAATATGAGTATTACATTTAAGGAAACATAAAGAAAAGGTATATCTATTACCATTTGGTAATATTTCCAAATTAAGTTATTTTAGTTTCTTTAAAAAAATATAAAATGACATTGCATTATTTTACATATGTTTAAACCATAAAAGTTCCGCCCAAAATGCACCTTATATTTAATTTAATTATTATAGACTTGTAAAAAAATGTTAATTAATTTATATGTCCTAAACTTTAAACCTAAACCATAATTTTAACATTAAGTGATAAATTTTACATTAAACCTTATAACCCCATGTATCATCAATGTGACCAATTTTGCATTATGTTCATTTTTATATATGTTAAATCATACTATAAGGTGAATAAATAATTTTGAAAACATGAATTTCATGATGTATTGGCAGGGAATCAAATATTTTAAAAATATTTTTATGTTTCATGGTTAATGAATTATCACAATATGATATGGGTATTGCCTTTAAACAAAAGTGGGTATGGAAATATTGAACCTTAACAACTATGGAACATATGGAAATTATGTTATAGATCTAAATAAGTGATAAAATAAAAAACCAATACAATGAACAAAGTCTAGAGTATAAACCCTAAACCTTGATATATATGAACCAAATTTCTAGACATTAATTCATAAGGCATAACCCTAAAAATCCAAATGATATTTTTCCATAAATCCTATTACAACCCTAATTATGCGAACCCTAACAAAAAAATTCTAGTGATATATGCCCTAAACCTAAAAAACTATAGAAAGTATACAAATTATGTAATGTAAAACAAAAAAAATTAAAAAATCATAGGGAATATTTTAGAATTTTTTTATTAATGACTTTAAACTATAAAGATTTACTCACCGAAAAAAAACCTTAATATTAAAAAGCAATCAAATAAATTTTGTAAAAAACCAAAAGAAAAGATAGGTCTCTTACTTTTGTGTGATCTTTCCAAACTATTTTTTTCCATTCTCTTTGAAAAAGATATAGAATGAAATTGTATTACTTCACATATGCCTAAACCGTAAAATTTATCCCCCAAATTTAACCTAGTTTAGGTTAATTATTATAGATTTGTGAAAAACTTGCTAATTAATTTATGTGTCCCAACCTTAAACCTAAACCATAATCCAATAGTACATATTTATAATAATTACATGAAAAGATGTATTATAATGTCCATTCCATAAATAAATTAAATAAACAAAATTTAGTAAAATATGCATTAACTAAACCAAAATGGTTGCAATTATGACATTATTTCCACTATAAATTGTTTATAATAACTACATATGGGGACCTATGTTCATTATCCATGAGTTAGGGCAAACCTTAATAAATTGATAGGTAGGATTAGGGGGCTTTGGGGGTGGGGAAAACGAGTAGGTAATTAGTTAGGTATTTGGCTATGTAAAAAACATAGGTAGGTAGGTGAACATGGTGGTAGGTAGGAAGGTGGGTGCATAGGTAAGTAAGTAGGTATATAGGTCAGTAGTTGGGTTAGTAAGCAAGTTAGTAAGTAAAAAGGAAGTTCAAAGAACAAGGTAAATAGGTTGTTAGAATAGGTAAGCATGTAGGTAGGCAAGTTAGTAGGTAGGAAGAAAGTTACATTAGCAAGGTAACTAGGTAGATAGGCAAGTTAGTACATAGGAAACAAGTTACCTTATCAAGGTGATTAGGTTTGTAAAGTACTTATGTCAATAGGGTGGTTGTGTATATAGGGTAAATAATAATGTAACTAGGTCAATAGCGTAGGTAGTTAGTATAATGGTTAGGTCAATAAGGAAGTTAAAGTTAGGTATGTAATTAACAAGGTAGCTAGGTTAGAAGGGTAGGTAATTAGTATAGTAATTAGGTTAGTAGGATAACTAATTATTAAGGTAGCTATGTTAGTAGGGGATAATTAATAAGGTACCAAGGTTGGTACAATACTTATGAGGGTAGGAAGGTGAGGAGGGTAGCTATGTGTGAGGCCATGTCTAGGGAAAAGAAGCCCAGAACAAGCCCCAGAAGAAAAAAGTACATTAGTCAGTAGTGAAAAGAAATGGACTACGATGAACCCCATCTGATGTCAAATGAAAAAACACAACCCATCTAGTGGACAAAATGGCCAATTGGTGCATTGGTGGCTGCTGGTTCACTCTAGCCCTTTCATAATGGGTCTACAACCAAATGTAACTAAATCTCCTTATGGATGATGGCTAGTGTCACAACAACACAAAATTGAAAAAAAATTCAATTCCAAAATTCACAAAAATCATAATTCATAACATTACCATACATGTTTACCATGCTTGCATTCAAAATTATTGCAAACAATCTAATATGTCAGTGTTCACTCTAAAGTTTACTCTAGTAATATTTTCTTTCTCAAGAATGTCAAGCTGACTTCAATTAAATAAACGAACTGTTATTGATTTTAAACCACAATCACAACAGAATTAATGACCCACCAATTGACTATCTTTGAACATTTCATTTTGTCACCCCGTTTTTTTTCATGCAAGATCATCCAACATACTTGCATCTCCACAATCTGTCTTCTTGAAATCACAAATTCTATTTTGCAAAAAAGAATTTGTAATATGTATTGTTTCAGCCTTTCCACCAAAAAGCTAATCCTTTTTTGTTGTGCAAAATTGAATCATTCAATGTTATTTTTGGCTCCTTTTATTGCGATCAAGCATATGAGGGTCTCACATACAAAATAAGTCTAACAATATAAAAGGAAAAAGTGTTTTAATTGATATCCAAGATGCATTAAGTTATTAGATTTTATTGAATATTCTAAAATGCAATGGAGTAGAAGATGAAAATAATCCAAAAATGATAATTGGGAAGGTATATACAACAATCAACATCTTGTCATGTTTAGTAATGACACCACACCC
>Ga0209208_10011549_pt1 | contig 11299 bp, 9 predicted proteins | sample S1TSphfallax_3_FD_187694 | JGI IMG/M metagenome (GOLD analysis project Ga0209208, IMG submission 187694) | Host-associated microbial communities from peat moss isolated from Minnesota, USA - S1T2_Fd - Sphagnum fallax MG (SPAdes) (version 2) | ecosystem: Host-associated > Plants > Peat moss >...
TTCTTTTTTTTTCTTTTTTTTTTTTTTTTTTTTTTAAATTTTTGTTTTTTTTTTTTTTTTTTTTTTTTTTTTTTTTTTTTTTGTTTTTTTTTTTTTTTTTTAAAAATTTTTTTTTTTTTTTTTTTTTTTTTTTGTTTTTTTTTTTTTTTTTTTTTTTTTGAGTTTTAAAAAATCTGTTTTCTTTGAGAATATTTTCCCTTGTTTTTCTTGTTTTTTATTTTTTTATTTTTGCTTTCTATACTTCTTGAAATTTTTGGTTTTATATTTCTTGTTTTATTTCTGGTTTATATTTCTCTCTTGTTTCTTTTTTCTTGTTATTTGATTTGAAATAGTTTTTTAATAAAAATTTTGGGATCTTTTCTTTCTTGTTTTTTATTCTTTTCTTTTATTTTTCTGTAATTCTTGAAAATCTTATTTATCTCTATTTTTTCTTGCTGGTTTTTTTTTCCCCCTCTTTTGGCTTTCTCAATATTGTTTTTGTGGGTTTTTATTTTATTTTTTTTTTCTTTTGTGTTTTGAGTGTTTGTGAGAAAAGGTAAACCCCTCCTTTGTGTGTTGGGCAATTGTTCGAACAAAGACCCATGCCACATGCGAGTGGGATCACTTGTGGAATGATGGACTTTGAATAAAACCAATATGGATGCCCACATTGGTAAAAGTTGTTTCTTTCAAGTTCTTCACATTCCAACATGGGGTGTGGGGTATCCTCCCAATGTAATGACCAAATTAAAGAGGGATGAAAATCTTGCCATTTCAATTTGTGCTAATAAGGTTTCTTATGCAAAAGGCCTTAAAGATGTTTGGGATAGCCAAAATTGGACAAGATCTTCATCCAAAAATAAGTGTGAAAAGGAGATCATTTGACTTGTGAATCATCATGAATTGCAAATGATTCATGGTTGGTAAGTTCCATCACATTCGATTTTCATTTCAAATTTGCATTGTGCTTCAAACATGTGTTTTCCAAAATTATACTCATTGGTTTGTGCATGTGTCCACTTTAGGATTTGAAGTACCACCAAGGAAGCTTTCATAGTTGATTTGGTGAAGATAATTTTGGCAAACCTGTAATTGTACACCTAACAATATGTTCAATTTGCACAAAATGCAATGGCACACTATGAGAATGCAAATGGATTATCATTAAATTTTATTAATGAGAGTTCTAGTGAGAATGAAGGTGAGCACAATTAACTTGACATTCCATTTTTGAATTATTACACATTTTGTACCATGTGTATGCCATCCATGAATTTTTCATGCCACAGTTTTGTAGATTAATTTAGCTTCCATGGATATAGCCCATTGGCATTGGAAATGAATGTATGTAAAGATATTTGCTTATTAAAATTTTGAATTTTATTTGTACAGGTTATAATTTTTCATATATAGTGTATGTGCAATTTGCATTAAACAAAAAATTGATTGGATGTATTACTAATACATGAGGATATTGCAATCGTAGTTTAAACATTTGTGGAAGTTGCATTAAAGTCTAAAGGCATGACTTTGTGCAATACTCTCATCATAAAAACAACTCCCTATTTCATAATTAGAATTTTAAGATAGTTTATATATGCATGATGAAAGTATTGCATTTACACTTTTGGTATGCAATACCTTTAGGACAAAACAAAATATTCATTCCATCAACCCTATCTTTGAACTTAATAAACCCATAACAATATTGCATAAACTTTTGATCATTTTTCGGTCCATGCAATACTTCAAACCCTAAACTTAACCTTAATACACCCAAGATGGTATTGTATAACCGCAACAGGAATAAGGTAAACCAAATAAAGGTATTGCAATCGAACTAGATTTCTTTACCTTAGTATTATGCAAGGCCATAATTAAATATTATTTAACACCCATTTTAAGGTATTGTGGAACACCAACATTATCCAAAAGATATGCATTACTTTAATAAAGGTAACGTAGATGTGAATATGGTTGGATATGATATTGTCAATGTGTCCATAGGATATTGCATTGTTCAATCAAATGATATGAAATATACCTAGGCATGAGGGTATTGCATAAGACCAAAATAATCTAGTAATTGCATTTTTGAACCAAATGAAATGAAATATATTATCTTGGGCATGAATATTGCATAATAACAAAATAATCCATTGCATTTGCATTACTTTTATGAGGGTAATGCATGTGTGAATTGGGTTGGATATTTATATTGTCAATGTGTTCATAGGGTATTGCATGGATGAAATAAATGAAATAAAATAGTTAGAAGTAGGCTTACTTGTTTATTACAAAACAACAAAATGATCCGATGCATTTGCATTACCTTCATAAGGGTAATGCATTGTTCAATTAGATGAGATGAAAGTAGTTTAATAAGATTGAAGGTATTGCATTATAGTAAATTTGTTGTGTTCATGCATTAGTTTGATGAGGGTATTGAAAAAAGAAATAAGTTGCAATATGATATTTTTCTTTTGCCCTAGTAATATTGCATTTCAATGAAATCATCTAATGATTATGCATTACCTGTATGAAGGCAATGTGATGATTAATTAATTTTGCAAGTTGTGCTAAAGGTATGACACAAGTTCGAAATCTAATAATTGTGAGGAAGTTCAATAAGGGTATTACAAGAACAGTTACATCAGTGGATTGATGTGCCTTGAGTAAAGATATCAAGTTCATTTGCAATAACTTCATATGTGATTTAATTGTTGAGTTTTATAGGGCTACAAAAAAAGAAATCTAGTTTAGTTGCAATACCTTCGACTGGGTCATTGCAACATTTTTTTCCACAATCATAAAGTTAGATAGGTAGGAAGGAGAACGAAGCAATCTACCTGGTTTATTGCAATACCTTCATCAACCTACATTGTCATTGCCTTGGTGGAGATTTAGTGCATAGGTACATAGGTTGATGGGAAGGTAGGTAGATGGGTGTGTGGTAGGTGGGGGAGGGAGGAGGCCAAGGTGCGTAGGCAGCAGTCTAAAGGTAGGTAGGGAGGTAGGTGAGACCTGGGCGGGCATGGGGGCTGAGGCGGGCATGGGGGGTGAGGGGAAAAAAAAGTTCCCAAAAAAAGAAAACCAACCTGGGTTGAGGAAAGGGGTAAAAAAAGTTCAACTTGTGGAATGTTTTCCTTTGGCCATGAATTTCAAAATGCTAAGAAACATATCATGAATTGTCAAACAATACATACATACAATACATACATACATACATCAATGTGTGTGAATTATGGTTCTCATGTTGGAAAAACTTTATCACTTGGGAACGTTAAATTGATTGACATTTACTCTTGCCTTTGGCTTTAGAGTAAAAGCAGTAACAGGAGAAATCATTCATGTGGTATATGCATCTTTGGTAGATAGAAACCTCTCCAATGTAATAATAGACATAGTGAGGGACTTATTGTTGTCCTTTGTGTAAATATCCACATGTTGATGAGCTACATTGCCTAAGCGCATGGCCATGGACAACAGTAAACTACATTTGGAATTGAGTGCAAGTTTTATGTGATGCTTTGGGCCAGTACATTGGATTTTAGTCAATAGATTTGCATGGGATTCAATGCTTTGTCAAAAGCACCAAACACAAAAATGACTGCTTTTGATTGGTTGATTATAATAATTGACCCATGTGTTTGCATTTAAATAGTCCATAATCTTCCCTTATATTGTCCCCCGTTTGTCATCTTTACGAGTGGGGATTGGGAAAGAATTGTAAGTTAGATGTGATAAACATTGCTGAAGGCCCAAACAGGGTGTATGAGGGGAGTTGCTTTAAGAGCATCTCCACCCGATGCAATAAAAATTGCATGTGCAATCATATTGCGTTAAGCGCAATCCAAGAGTGTGAAATGCACTTTGGGCTTGTAAAAATGCAAAAGCTCCAAGAATATTGTGTGTATTAAAAGAAATCAATCAATCAATCAATCAATTGCACTTGGGTGCCCAAAGGAAATGATTTTTTTAATTGGCCATCTATAATGATTGGCATAGGTGGTAACATTTAAATAGTGTCTTACATTATACTGTTCATTTTGTTATGTTTATTGATGCAAATGGGGGAAAATTTTATTGTAAATAATTAAAACTGCCATTGGATGTGGGAAACAGTGAGACCCGCAAGAAAGGGGATGCTTTAAGAGGGTCATAACTCTTCCATGCATTGGAATAGCTTGTTACATATAGGGAAAACAATATTCACACCAATTAGAAGCTAGTACCCAAATCCAATTCATCACCCTTAAGTTCTTGCATCCGGTGTTTCCCGTGTTAATGAATGCCAGCCATGGAGGGCGTTCCCATTAACATCATGCATCAATTCAAAATTCTCAATTTGTAGAAGTTGAATCCATGGTCTTGAATTAAGTCTCAGGGTCTATGTTGCAAAGGACTCTTGGGCAGTTAATTTCTTTTTGAGTTGTATTTCCTGCAAACAATGTGTTTTTCAGGAAAGGTGTTGTGCCATGAATGTCCTTATTCGGATTTGAAGCATTGACATAGCATGACCCTAGACTCACCCAACAGATTTGGCATCTCTTGTCAAAGGCGTCTTTGGAGGTATGGTGTGCTTCACCTCGGTTGAAAGCTTTGCAAACAGTGACACAGGAAGTTCTGCTCTAGACTCTAGCCCACAACAGATCTTGGAACTACTGAGTTACCTTATGCTCCTGGGTCCTTGGCTGTTTCTCACCCAGGCTAAATGGAAACAACTCCATTACCAATCTCCAACAGATCAGTACTGCTCTAGTCAGTAATTAGTGTCACTAGTCTGAAGCTTGGAATGAGGAAAATTCACAATCCTACTTTCAATTACTTTTAGCAGCCTGAATATCCTGCAACCGCAGGGTGACAGCCCTTTGGTGTGCATCAAGCCCCTCAACCTCAGCCATTTTGGCCACTGAGGGACCAAGTCTTTGCAATCCCTTGGCTGTTAGAGATTGAACTGTCATGTACTTGACAAATGAGTCAAGTGACACCCCACCATACATGCGGGCATATCCATATGTTGGCAAGACATGGTTAGTGCCACTTGCATAGTCACCTACACTCTCTGGGGTCCATCGCCCAAGAAATACAGATCCTGCACAAAAATAATAGCCCATTCTTAAAACTGTCTGGAAAGATGCAATGTCCAGTGAATTGAGTAATATCATCTTTTCTAGAGAGGCATTGAACCATCATCTCAAACCTAAACTGGCATACTAGTCTATGGAACAGCTTGCAATGTGAGATATATTCAAGACAGCAAAACAACTGACTGCCTAAAATCTATCAAGTCATCGTTGATGGTATGACTCTACCTGCATTGTCAAGGTGGTCCAACCACAGTTCCGCATCCTCCACATTTACAATGAGATGCTCGGGTGCATATATGTTCGAAAAGTTGCATGCCTGTGTTCCAAAACAGTTCATAAGCCTCAAGGACATTCTCACATGATGGACCCAAGAAAACTCCTACTGCTCTGCGTGTGCTATGGCAAGTTCAGAGGGAAGTTGTGACTATTGTATTCAAACGTGATATCCATACCCAAGGTTGGAACAATTGATTGTATGATCCTCGATTTTCTTACACACCATATGCTTGACAACAAGCCCTCATTGCCCTCACCTTATCATTGTTGCCAATAGCAAATCCAGAGATAAAGTGATACAGGACTGTATTTCTTACCTCTGCCATGTTCTTAACAACCAGAACAAAGCTGTGAGAAAGTGCTTTAGCAGCAATGGTCCCTCTGGGAAGGTCCAGACACTGTTGCACTATTTCCCTCTCAATAGCACCTGTGTCTACCTCATCACCTACTGCAACCAATACCACTTGGCTGTCTGGACCGTGCTCTGCCTACATGACATGCCCACACCAATATCCTGCTTCAAAAGAAGCAAAAAAACATGCTAACAAAAATTGTGTCATACTACTTCCACCTATTGAGGCTTCACAAAAAACAAGTTTGAATTTTTTGTTCAACCTACATCATTAGGTCCTCATGCAGAAATCCACCTTATGCCACCTCCTCTCCCTGAGGAGTTATCTATCAGATGTTCTTGTAGGTGCAGCAATAAAAAAACACAAGCATACCTGTGAGAGAAGATCTGCAGCAACATGAACAGGACTGGCATACTTGTCAGCAATCACTAAGACCTCAGATGGCCCAGCAGGCATATCAATGGATACCATTGCTTCACTATTCTGTAGACCGCAACCAAATGCCACATAAGAATGAACAAACAGGGAGATGAGTAATATATATCAACAGCAGCATGTTCTATTGTAACACAGATGTTGACATTTGTGCACCAAAGCACCATACTCCTGGGTAATTATGCATGTGCAGTAAGATTTCAAATCCACTGAAGACTGAGGCCAACATAATTCTCATCATACTCAATCACCATAAACCTTCATTCACAAATACTAGTCCTTGCAACAAGTCTCTAGAATTTGATTACATCAGGCAAACACACTCAAAATTGACAAGCCTAAACTAAAAGCATTGGAAACCCCCATACTTGCAGTGTCATTTTGGCTGCTGTGACATATTGATTCCCAGGCCCCAAAATCTTGTGAACCTGCAGGAAGGGAATAAGTTTTGCAAGTACCTCTAATTCTGGAGAAAAGTAAACATCAAAGGGAGACCCAAAACCATTATTTAAGGAAAACCAACCCAAAGTAAGGACCATCATCTTCAACAAACTAGGAAGATCCTGGATATCAATCAACACTTACTTTGGGGCAGGATTCTGTTCCCCATGCCATTGCTGCAACAGCCTGCAGAAAGTCCCAACACAATGAATGAGGGGCTCCAGATTCTTGAAAGCACAAATAGCTGGGGTTTGAAATTATGAAGAAATTTTGCGACTAACCCCCATAATAACTAATGGAACACACACAACTTGCTGTGCTACACACATTTAGCCTGATTCCAGAAGCTGAGAAATGCAAAAGCAGCATCTCATACTGATGCTTGTACACACCTGAGCTCCACCAGCTTTGAGTATATGTGACACACCTGCTCTTTTTGCACAGTAAACAACTTCCTGCAAGAAAAACCTTAACCTTTGACCATCAATGGAACTTGCAGGTCAAATCTCCAAACTATCAGAAGTTCAGGTTGAGCCAGAATTCTAAAGTTTATTATCCAATTAGTGTGTACAAAATGTTGGATGAATTGAAAAGGATTTTTTGTAATAAATTGCAAGCTACTCACTGGGCATAGAGAGCCATCCTTTCTTGGGGGGGTTGCAATAATTGTAGTCTTGCATCCTGCAATCTGTGCAGGCTGAAAAGCCAATGTACCACAACATCAGGTACCAAACATAATGACTGAGTATGCAGTTCTGCACCATTGTTCAATTTGCAATATGCACAGTCATGGATCTGTAAAATGACACAGAAAACTCCACAATCACACTTTGAAGGTAACTATCAAATCAGTTCTGGCCAAACCAAAAAAAAATGTAACAAGAACAAGTGCAGTCATAACCTTGTGAGTGTAACTCAGAAAGTATCAGACCACCTTCATCATGAACAGCAGTAACCAGCTGCCATTACACCCCACTGATTCCATGAGCTCATCACAGTGGTTGCAGAAAAGTATATAACAATCTGCTCAAAACTTCCATAAGCAATTACAGAATTGCATGAGTTTTTTTGCATTGCCAGAAGCAACAGGGAGACCTGATCATGACATTGGGTACCACTCAAGAGACAAAGCTAATATAAAAAGCAAATAGTATCCAGCAACAAGCTTGGGAGGGTAAGCTTGCCTCTGTACAAGCAAGCATCTATGGCATAAAGAGGTCTACATAGAGGGTGGTCGTTGCAGTCACCTGCACCCTGAACGTATCCTTGAAGCATACTACTGTTGACTATATGGATGCAGTAATTCCACAACTTGAAAACATATCTATGAGATTCCAGAGAAAAATACTCAACAGCACATTGAAGCTAACTGTATTTGAATTCTGGCCAAACCAAAACAAAATATGACAAGAATGAGTCTGCTCGTAACCTTGTGCCTGTATCTCACAAAGTATGACCATCACCTTCATTATAAATAGCATGAATAGCAGTAATTAGCTGCATTACTCCCCACTGACTTCATCAGCTCTGAAAAGTGGGGTCAGGAAGGTATATTATAATCTGTTTAAATTTCATGAAAACAACTAGGCAAGAATTTGTGTCCTCAGTTTCTGTCACATTTCTGGAAGCCATGGGAATACTCAGTGCACTAATACACATTCAAAAGCATACAATAAGTGTTTGAAAGATGCACCCTGCAGGGAAAGGGAGAGAGTATAATTTAGCAACTCAGTCGCAGATCCCAAAGGCTTAGATTAGAACACATACTACTGCAAGCATCAGGGCCGTGGATGGCAGGACCGCGGTGCCACCAGGAACATAGAGACCCACTGCATTGACAGCCCTGGCAACTCTCCAGCATTGCACCCCCTGGCCATAGCAGACATCATCCACCATCCGGAAAATTAATCAGCCAGAAGTGTACAAACACTCTCACATATTTACAAAAAGCTAAAGTTTCTTTGAAAATGACAGAGACAGAACATAAGCAATACTGCAGTTGAATGGAGTGTAAGAAACACTAACTGGCATAGTCTCAACTTGCAGCTGTTGTGTCTTTCGCTGTGCCGCATGGAAGACATAAATGTTGTCATAGGCCACATCAAAAGCTGCCTTTACATCAGAATCAAGCTGTGTTCACATCGCAAAAGCAAGTGAGAAGTAATTGAATATAGCTATGAGATAAAATGCAAATGAAACCATCATCCAACAGCCACTTTATTCCTCCTACTCAATTCACACAAGTGAGAGAGGCAGAGACAGAGAGAAAGGAAATAGAGGGGAGGAGTATTTGTGCTTTGGATTCCAGATGTGTACTGATTACTTAAAACCCATAGTTAAAGCATAATGTCCACAGAGGACAGATTACTGCTGAAGAAAAAAAAATTACCACAGGATCTGGCAGATCACAGACTCTCTCAACAATCTTTTCAAGGTCCACACCATCAAAGCGTTTTGTGTATCTGCACAGACAAACCCATTGCCAAACTAACTCCATGCCCTTACAACTTACACAGCAATACCTATTGTGTGCGCTACTAACAAGGAGTCCTCTATTCTCCATCCTGTGTTTGCAGATAAAGCTAAACCAAATCCATAATTAGATCCATCAGCTAGCGAGGATCTACTCATGGATGTTGATCTCAATGCAAAAGAAAATACAAAGCATTCTGCATTGGCAGGATGGCATATCAGCAAATCAAGGAAGGATGGTTAATATTTTTGCCAGTTCTTTGGATATACGTGGCAGGAGTGGTTACCATCACTGCTGTAGTAAGATGGATTTGTCATCAGGATTTTGGGTGTCAAACCTGCAGAAGGGTAGGAAAAACTGCAGACAGATAAATGCTGGATCTTGACATTTCACAATTAGCATCTAGAGTGCATTAAGGATCAGTAGACTCACTCCCTAACTGCTGCATCTCCTCGCTTTTGAACATTTTCCACTATAGGGGCAACCTTCCACCAAGAAAACAACAATCACAATTTTTCCAGTAGCATTTGTGAATCAGTTTCATATGTATACAGCTATGAGAAGATTCACCCAAGGATACAATAGCATGAAAGGAACAAGGACCCTGGATACACCCTCAATTGTGCAGCCTGTATGTGAAAAACGGGAAGAGGGTTTACCGTCTCAAAAATGGAAGAGAAATCGATTCGAGGGCGGTTGCGAAGATCTTGCACTTGGTCTGCATTCAGCTCAGATAGCTTGTAGATCTTCATCTTGACTGGTTTGATCCCTTCTTCGTGAGGGGCTGCGAATTCATGACAAACAATGTCAGCATTCTGCCCACTGAGGGCATAGCAATTAGAATTGTGTCCGGGTTCGAAATTCAGCAATCGGCATTCCGTCCGGGCTCTCAAGAGATGAGAATTTGAAAGAGATCACTGACCGACAGCTTGAGCCTCCGGTAATGCGGATGCTTGGAGTTCAATCGGCGCTGCAAAGACCATCCGAAGTGGTGATAAGAAAACTACCTAATGAACGTCGCTGGACAAACACAATGCGGAGGAGAAAGATCAAGCATTTCACAAGCAGGAAGAGAGAGAAAGAGTAGGACTTCAGGCTCACCAGCAGAAGTTTTCACCATGACGACTGCGAGTTTGCGTTGCTCAGGATCCCAACCTCCTGAGCTCCAAAACCCGGAGCTAACAAACCCTAAAGTCCTTTGCGTATGGGCTTGTACACAGCAAAGATGAAATGGTGGACGGGATTTTCTGACACTCAGTTGAACAGGCACCCAAGACGAATGTCCGGAGATTGTTGCTACTGGCGAGGAGAGGCGATACGGAGCCGAAGAAGAGGGAACCAGAAACCCCATCGCCATCGCTGCAGAAACTCCTAGCTCCTCCGAGCTCCGGAATCCAACCAAGGAAAAGGGCTCCCACCAACGAACGAGACACAACTCATCGTTCGTTCGTCCCACGGGGCCTAAGTGAACCAGCACCCACCAATGCACAAGTTGTGGATGAAACCGTTTTGGCCGTTTTGGGATGAACCCAATCCATTTAACCCAAACCACTTAACCTAAACCAAACCAAACATTGAGGTGGGTTATTACATTGTTATTATTATTATTATTTCTCTTTTGTTTTTGCTATAGATTTTTTTTCTCATCAATTTTTTCTTTCATTTTTGTTGCTACTTTAGTTTTTTTTGGTCATCACATTGTTGCACTTGCTACCATTTGTTGTTGCATCATCATTAGTTATACACATCACGCAAGGTATGCTTTTTATCCTTTTCCTTGTCTTTTTTTTTGTTTTGGTTTGAAACTAGAAGCAAAAAAGGAAAACTAGGAAAAAGAAAGAGAAGAAGACAAAAGAATTTTTATTTTTTTTAAATGAAAAGAAAAAAAAATGGAAAACAAAGATTGTTTTGTTTTTTTCTTGTTTTTGTCTAGTTTTCTTTTATTTTTAAAATTCTAGAAGAAGAAGTTTGTTTCTTTTTTCTTTTTTCTTTTTTCTTTTTTTGAAGATTTTTTTGTTTTTCTTGTTATTGTTAATTCAAGAAGAAGAATTCTAGTTTTTGTTTATTTTTCATTGCTTTGTTTTCCTTTTTTTTGTTTCTTTAAGAATAAGAAGATTTTTTGGGTTTTTTTGCCCTATATTCCATTTTTTCTGTTTTTTAAATGCTAGAAGAATTTTTCTTTCCTTTTATTATGTTTGTCCTAAATATTTCTCCTTTTTTTCCCCTATTTTTCCATTCTTTTTGGTCTTCAA
>Ga0209208_10011550_pt1 | contig 11298 bp, 11 predicted proteins | sample S1TSphfallax_3_FD_187694 | JGI IMG/M metagenome (GOLD analysis project Ga0209208, IMG submission 187694) | Host-associated microbial communities from peat moss isolated from Minnesota, USA - S1T2_Fd - Sphagnum fallax MG (SPAdes) (version 2) | ecosystem: Host-associated > Plants > Peat moss >...
GGCTTGTCCCTACACCAAAAGGACCCAGAATGGATTCTAACCAACTCATGTTGGTTTGTGATGCAAGTTCGTGTAATCTAAAAGCTTGATCTCTTCCTAGTCTAATCCCGGGGCTCCCAACTCGACCCTCTACCCCTTTCTAGAGTTGGAAGCCGGGAGCGTGCTACCAAGTCTTGATTCCGCAACTTGACTTTGGGAGACCTTCAACTTGGTCTCGCCCCGTGACTTGGGAGCGCGTCAGATGTACATCTCATCAAAGTCATATTTCACTTTGTTGTAAAGTGTGTTCAAGTTTTGATGAGTTAATTAACATGTATCATATGTTATTTGCTTTTGTAATCTCCCCTGAAGTTTGGCACCAAGGTTTGGGTGCTACATCTAAGATTTCCTAGATTGGTAGTGGTTGAAGGTATTGCTAGGGTTTCCAAGGGATCATGTAACATGGCAACACCTAGGCTGCTTCGATTATGTGGTGAAGGGGAACAAATGATGGAGGTGACACAAGTGATTCAACATTCCACACCAGTCATGCATTATGAATCCAAATGTAATCCTCTAATCACCACATTAGATGCATGCAAGTCTAACATAAATGGGGATAAGATGTTCATATTGTGGGAATCCTCATTCTTATTGGCTCAAAATGTGTGACCTAATCATTATGAGTTGAACATTGGTAGTTTGTTTTGAAAATGTTGCAATTTTCTCTTTTTGGACATGATTATATGTGGCAAAATAGTTACTTTTTCTAGCAAGGCTTGATTATTGTGTGGAATGACAATTGGTAATGAATCTTTGCATAAACCCATGGGCATATTAAAAGCTCCCAAAGACTTTTGATCTGTATTTATATTACCTTAAGGTATGATGTGAGGATTTCAAACTCATTTTGGCCCTTATTTCATCTTATTTCATAAGGTTATGTGATTCAATTCATTTTCATTATGCTGATATTGGTTTCATCTCCACATTTTGCATTTTAAGTGTGATTTGTTATTTATTTCAAAAAGTCATATTATTGTCAAAAAGATGGTTTTAGGGACTTAATCAACATACTAATGTTGACTTCTTCTTGTCATTAAGTCAATATAAACTTGTTAATGGAACCATCACACAAGTGTTATTGTTCATTTTTAGTTAGTATTACCATGGCTGCATATTTTAGGTGAGTTTTTTTGTTGATGTTTTTTACTTGTGATACTCACAAATGGAACCTACTTTTAAACCTTGTCCCACCATATTATTATCCTCAATTTCATAATGTGTATGTGTATTGAATGCTAGCCAATGTCATCATTTAATAGTCTTCCAATTGTCTAATAAGGGGACAAAAATCCGTGGTCTACATTTTTTTATTCAACTTGATGTTTTACTTTCATGGTGTTGTGCATGGATGGTTACACAATTTTTCTTTGATTATGTTTGTAAAACAAACACATTTGCGACTTGTATGTGATTTTGGAAAGTGGTAGCCAAGGTGCAAGGCCTTTATTTTTCAGACCAACAATAATGTCAGGTAGAAGGCATTACTTCTTCTTCAAAAGTTGTTTGGTCTCTTATTATATAATAATCTTGCATGGATTAGTTGCACAAGGTACAACTTGTACATGTGTTTGCTGCAAGGTTTGTTGATGTATATATATTTTGTTCATGGGTTCATTGCTTAGGGTTCACCAACTTTTTATAATGAACAAGTCTTTTTTTATTTGCTAATTGAATTGAACCAATCCTAGCAATCATGTTGTTTTAGTTATGATGAAATCATTTAGATAGTTGATCTTGAATCCTAGTATTCAAATGATATTGAATCTTGTACTTGAGGTTTGGCTCAAAAGCTGGTCAATGTAGGTAAAGAGGCTAACCAATTGACAACAATCACTACACATTAAAACAACAAATGTCAATGGGGAAGAATTCGTAGCAACAAGTAGCCCAATCAATAGATTGGCCCAATTATTTAATGAGCTAGCCTTGTGTTGCAATCATATCTATGTCAATTTAGTTGATGACAACAAGGTATGTATTGATTATTGTCCTTATGATGTATTCAAGTCAATTGTCATGGATATAAGTACATTGTGCCCAAAATATCTTTTGCCTTCATTTGCAACTATTTTTGGTCCTAAAAAATGGCTTTAAGACCCATCTATGGAAATAATTTGGAGGTGATAGAAATTTGGTGCATAATTGTGATGGACCCCCAATTTAGCAAATGTGGAGTGCACTAGTACAATACAAGTTCAAGGCAAGTAAATGCAATTTGATGTTATGTTCTTGCAAATTCATGTTGTTTCATGGATGTTAATATAGGACTCAACATTTTTTGTGATAACATGCATGTATGGATGCAAGTAATGCATGACAAACAAGATTGAAAAAGATTTTAACACATTGAATTAACAAATGCAAAATGCTCAAATGGTAATTAAACACTAGGAAGTATGTGGCAGTGGCATCAACAAAGGAGATGTATGACAAGGAATCTTTTAGTGTATTATCATCTAAGCAACTTAGATGGGCATGAAATATTGATTAACCATATTAAATACAAGTTCAAATTGGCACTTTTCAAATGGAGTTCAATCAAGTACACACAAGTTCCCATCAATAATCTATGTGAATTTTTTAGCGCAAAATTCATTAAGTTTGATGTGTTTATGACCTTTTATTCATAGGCATGATGCAACACATGGCAAATTCAATGATAGGAGGAGTATTAGATAACAATGTTTGGTATGTGGATTCTAGAGTTTCAAATCATATGACTAGTCATGGAGAATGGTTTAGAGACACAAAGGATTTGAAGACACCAGGTTTTGTGGCTGACACTACACATCCCATCACACAAATTGGCAAGGTGCCATTGTCCATGCAAGATGGGCAAACGAAATACTTGAAAGATGTACTTCATGTTCCAACCATAACAAAAAATTTGGTCTCTGTAGGCCAGATGGTGGAACAAGGTTTACAAGTGACATTCAACCCAAATGGATGTTTTGTGGAAGACATGAAAAACTAAGGCAAATTGATTGCCAAAGGAGATTGGAATTGACGAATGTTCACCTTGGATGTGAACATGCTTGAGGTGAATTCCATGTTATTCACACATGGAAAAGGAGTTGGAGACATTGGAATTCGGCACAAGCGAGTTGGCCATGTTAATCTCCAACGTCTTAAGCTGATGGAGAAACAAAATCTTGTTGAAGGTCTTCCCAAATTTGGAACAGAAGAGGTGATGTCAAAAATTTGTGAAGCATGTCAATTGGGGAAGCAAGCTAGGCATCCATCCCCAGTTTAAACAACTCATGTAAGTTCCAAACCTTTAGAAATGATCCACTTAGATGTGTGGACCACAAAGACAGAATCCATTGGAGGATGCAAGTATTACGTGGTTTCATTGATGACCACATAAGGAAGGTGTGGGTCTACTTCATGAAACACAAAGGTGAAGTGTTTCAACATTTTTTGAATTTCAAAGCAATGGTGGAGAAGGAAAAGGGTGTGAGCATCAAGTGCCTAAGGTTTGATGGAAGGGGAGAGCATTTCTCAAATGAATTTAGTGAATACTTGAAGGAGCATGGAATTCAAAGGAAGTGCTCATGTAGTTATTCCCCACAGCAGAATGGAGTTGTTGAAAGGAAAAACAGGCAAATTACAGAAATAACACGTGCCATGTTGAATGAGAAGAATTTGCCAAATTACTTTTGGGCTGAAGCAGCAGCAATTGCAATCTATATCATGAATCAAACACCTACAACAACAGTTCATGGCATGACACCTAAAGAAAAATTCACAGGCAAGAAACTAGATGTCTCACACCTCAGAATGTTTGGTTGCATTGCATATGTGCATGTCCTTGATGAGAAGAGATCAGAACTAAATCCAAAAGCTGAGAAGTGCATCTTCATTGGATATTCCTTAGAACAAAAAGGATATAGATGTTTCAACCTTTCCACTCGGAAGTTACAAGTGAATAGAGATGTTGTGTTTGATGAGATGGTTAGCTGGTATCCACCACTGAAGATAGCAGAAGATGGAGAGGCTAGAAATGGTGATGTTCCATCAAACGTGGAACAAGAATCACAATTAATTGGTGGACCACAAGAGTCCTCAATTAGTGGGTCCAGTAGCATTCCATGGAAAGGAAGATTAAGATCTTCAAACATTGTAGATGGTAGTTCTCAAACATCATTTAGAAATCTTCGTGTAAATGATGAGTCAAGTGATTCAGAGAAGAGTGTGGGTGAAGAATCAAGAATCCTTTCGGTTACTACTCCCGGAGCTCGGATGGCCAAAAAAGCTTTGAAAACTCCCGACAACAACAATGGAGTACGAAGATCCACACAAGTCAAGTACCCTGTAAAAAGACTCGCATATGATGGCTTTGTAGCTCATCATTACGAATACATGGTGAAAGTCATATAAGAGGTTGAACCCACTTGTTTTGAACAGGCAGTTGGAAATCCTAAATGGGATAATGCCATGGATGATGAAAAGATGACGACGTTGGATGTTAATGCTACTTGGGAGTTGGTAGCTTTACCAAAGGACAAAAAAATAATTGGATGCAAATGGGTGTACAAAGTCAAGCACAATGCAGATGGATATGTGAGAAGATACAAAACAAGATTGGTTGCCAAAGGTTATGCCCAAACTTATGGCATAGACTATGAGGAAACATATAGTCTAGTTGCCAAAATGACAACTGTAAAAGCAATCATTGTTATGGCAGCAACAAAAGGATGGTCTTTACATCAAATGAATGTAAAGAATGTTTTTCTTCATGGAGATTTACGGGAAGAAGTGTACATGGAACAACCACTAGGTTATGTGGACCAAACACGTCCTAATTTGGTTTGTAGGTTGAAGAAAGCTTTGTATGGCTTGAAGCAAACACCTAGAGCTTAGTCAGACAAGATAGGTCAATATCTTGTCACAAATGGATTTCAACATCCAATGTAAACTTTTCACTATTTGTGAAAAAGACAGATCATGGGGTTGTTGTCATAGTCATCTATGTTGATGATTTGATTATCACAAGAGATAGTGATGTAGACATCTTTGATTTGAAGAAGCTTTTGAAGCAAAAGTTTAAGATGAAGGATTTGGGAGAGTTGCGTTACTTCCTTGGCATTGAGGTAATCCAATCCCCCAAAGGGATATGGTTACTACAAAGGCAATATGCCTTGAACAAATTGTCCGAATATGGGATGACGGGTTGCAAACCCATTTCAATTCCATTGGAGCAAAATGTGAAGTTAAGTGCAGATGAAGGAGACCTTGTGAAGGATACCACTATGTACAGACGCATAGTGGGGAATTTGATCTACATGACCATCACAAGGCCATATTTGAGTTATGCAATTGGAGTGGTGAGTCAATTCATGCAAACACCACGAAAGCCACATTTCGATGCAGTGAGGCACATACTGAAGTACATAAAACATACTTTGTAATGTGGAATTTTTTATGAAACCAATAGCTAGTTACAAGTACATGGATACATGGATGCTGATTGGGTTGGCAATGTTTCATATAGAAGATCAACGAGTGGTTTCATGTTTTCTTTTGGAAGTGGTGTTGTTAGTTGGAGCAGTAAGAAACAACCAACAATTGCATTATCAAGCATAGAGGCATAATATAGAGGTGCAGCAATTGCTGCATGTGAAGTAATTTGGTTTAGAAACTACTGTTAGATTTGGGACAGTCAATGGATGCTCCTGTTGTCATTTATTGTGATAACATCAGTAGCATACTACTTGGTAACAACCTAGTCTATCATGCTAGGACAAAACACATTGAGGTGCACTACCACTTTATTAAAGAAAAAGTTTTAACAAAAGAAATTGACCTTATTCATGTCAGTACTAAAGATCAAGTTGTTGACATTTTCACAAAGGCTTTAGGTACAGACAATCTAAAGAAGTTTCGACAAATGCTTGGTGTACTAGAAGTGGATTTGAGCTTGTGGGGGAATGTTGAGAATTCAAGCTCAACTAGTTAGGTTTCATTAGTTATTGGAGTAGGAAAGTAACTAGGTTACTTTATAAGGTTGAATTACTTTCTTTACTTATAATAATTTGATTATTTGTGGTTTAGTCTTGTAGTTAAATACCTTGGTGTTGATGGTTTGTTTCTCTTTTCTTCATTGCACAACTTTGTGTATTTCATGTGACAAGAACCTTGAGGAGTTCTTGATGTTATGTTTTGTGTTGTGAACATCATGTTATAATTTCCTTTCAATAAAGTTCTAGGTTTGCGCTTGAGTAGATCTCCTATTTGTTAACAGATAATTCATAACTGCAAGAAATCTAGGATGCGTCGAATGGTGCGAACTAGATAGTTTGCCTTGTTATTAGGAAGCAGTCGACGAATCAGACCGCGCAACCAACGATAATGTCCAACGCCGAGAATTGAAAACCATGTGGAGATGGAGGTGTCTTCAATCTCGTAACAACCTTCACAGACGGTTTCATATTCATCACCAGAAATAAGGTCAACTTGCAACAAAATCACTAAGGTGTGAAAGTTCGAGGAAATGTGATAGTACCAAGCTTGAAGGGGATCAACTTCAAAACGAGCGCACACCACTCATGGTTCGGAATTTTCATCACGAAGATGTTGCATCAACATTAAATCTAAAGATGACTTTGGGGTCGACTCTTCATTCATTTGCGCACCTTGAGGCCCGTAAAACGTGACCATACGCGACGCCATAATTTCAAGGAAAAGAAAAGAGATCTTCAAATAAATTGAATTGATGATGAATGGGTGGGGGACTTATGACATCAAAATGTGCGATCGTAATTTATAGGCCAAGGAAAAGGGAAGAAATGCTTAAATAACGGCCTAGAACCATGGTAAAGTAAAACCTTAATATCAAAGGAAAAAGACGAAGGTCTAAGTAAAGTTGATTGGGGGGAAGTGGGAAGAGGTGAAAAAAAACCTTCTCCTTCTCCTTCCATTGGCCACCAAGTGGGGATCTTCCTTCACCTCCTTCCTTCTTTTTAAAAAGGCAAAGTCGGATGATTTCGGGCTCTCTTTTCTAAACATTTTATTCAACTCAAATCTTGAGAAAACTTGCTCCCACAAGCTTCTTGGGGAGGAGAAGAATGAGTAGTCCTTAGTAGATGGTAGAAAGAAGGAGAATAGATTATAGGGTTATAATAGTTTGGAAAGAATAGAAGTAGGTAGGGATAGTGTTAGGAGCTTGAAATCCTAGAAAAACTTTATAAATCTTCTCGGGTTTAGTAGTATAACTTACTATTGGCTTAGTTACAAAACTTAGGATTTGGTAGAAAGGTGCGCCTTCTAGTTAGTTTTCTAAAGAACTAAAGCAAGCCTAATTTGGATAACATATGTGTTAGAAATAATGTTTTAAGTGACTAGTGGTCTACAACCAAGTTAAACTTCCTACCTTTGCAAAACCCTTTCGGGTTTGGTAGCATAACTTACTACTAGCTTAGCTGTAGAACTTAAGATTTGGTAGAAAGGTGTGCCTCGTAGTTAGCTTTTTAACGAGCTAAGGCAAGCATGATTTAGATAACATATGTGTTAGAAATAATGTTCTAAGTGACTAGTGGTTTACAGTCGAGTTGAACACGGTGTTAAACTTTTAAAAGTTGGTTTAAATGAATGACAATTTAGCATAAAATTTTAGGATTTGGCATGTTGAGCTTGGAAAATGAATTTATCAATTTTAAATCATGATTGATGCATAGGAGGTAAGCTACTTGGTTTCAACTACAAACACAATTTAACATTTAAAAATACACTTGCATTTTTATTTCACCGATAGCATATGTACTTTCAAGTATAGTCACCTCATAGAACCGGGAGTAGAGGGAAAAAAAATCACCTCACACATGTACATGTGGTTTGGTATATGTTCCAAATATGTAACCCTTCTTAAAGTATGAATTGTTGATGCACATTGTAAGGTCTAGGTCTATGAAGATCATTAGTGTTATCATACATTTGATGTGTGTTGGTTGGATGGAGGTAGGCATATATACCTTTAAAAGTTTTTCCATGTTACCAACTTGAATGTGTACATCATGGGACATTTAATTTTCCCAATGTCATAAATAGATGAAAAGGTTAACAATATGGAGGTGGAACATTTTGACCAATTCAACCAATATATGAGGGGGGAGTTATTGTCAGAACCACAATTTAGACATTTATTCCTTAAAACTTGATCAAAAGGATTAGATTAAGTGGGTTAGCATATTGAAAGCCTGGGAAATGCATATTATACTAAAGTGGAATTCAACATAAAATAAAGTTAACAAGCATCCCAATGACACTTAAAGTTTAGTAGTGTGAGGTGAGGTGATTACAAATGGAATGGGGCATGCCAAACTATTGTGGGGTACTTTTGCCATGAATGTTCAATTCTAGAGGAAAAGAAACTCGCAACCATGTTCTTATAACTAAAACAAGAAGACATGTATGTCCTTAAAAAATTTGTAATTGTTATAGAAAATGTGGTAGTGAGATTCTATTCTCTGCCCAATATGGAGTTTCAAGGCAACACAACACCATATGTAATCATGTTCATTTGAAGAAGAGGCAAGTGCATGGACAACAAGTGTCAACAACTAGTTAGTTATTTTGGTGTAAAATCAAAGGACATCTATTTATTCACATCAAGGCACATGGATCAAATATATATATTATGCCAAGGTTGTGGCTAAGGGAGGCCAATGCCATGACGTGGGACCAATAATTGGATGAATATAATGGATAGTATGTAACATTTAGGATGAACACAATGTACATGATTGAGGGAAATTCAGGTATTATAATGGATATTTACGGTCATCCAAGTAAAAATTAAGGCAATATTCAAGCACCTTATAAATATGAATCGGCAATTACACTTTGTGTTGTAATCTATGTGTTGCAGTTGCATTAAGGATTGTGTAAGGTTGAAATTGCCAAGTTATATATATATATATATATCACATGTATATATACAAAGGTTGCGAATAATAAGTGAAATGTATAACTTAATTAATGTGCAATACTCATTTGCTACAATTGCAATAGTTTTTCACAAGGGCCAATTTGACTTAAGCCCATGGAAACATTACCCACAATTTAAGGTGAACTTCACATACACTTTTTAACAATCTATTAGTTCTTTATGTTTTTCAAAATGCTCACCCTCTTTTATAAAATTTCCCCACAACACCATGGCAAAAAAATATAAAATATAATATTTGCCCAAGTCTTTGCGTTTAATGTTTGGTAAAGCTCATAGCCTTTGGCTTTACCTTGCACTTTAGACTTAAAATGGAGGCCCAAAAAATCTTGTGGCCAATATGTGAAAATTTTGCACACTTTTGGCTTTTTGTTTGGCCTTGAGTTACTAATAAATAATGATTTTCTTTAAGGTCAAGGGTTTTTTCTATAAAATTATTGAGGCCAAGAAGTAGAAACTAAGTGTTCAATGTTGTGTATGTTTTATTTTTGTCTTTCTTGTTATAAAAAATGGAGAAAGACGAAGTGAAAAAGAAAAGAAAATGGAAAAAAGATGAAATTGGAAGGGGGTGTGTGCAAAGTTTCATTTAATTGTCTAGTGTAAAAAGTATAACATAAATAACATTTTATTGTTACAACATTGACCCCTAAGAGTTTTGGATTGATTTCCCAAGTGTGAGAACCTATGAAGCCTTTAGGGGGAGGCCCTTACCCAATACAAGAGATTTTTGGAAAAAAACATGAAAATCCCACCATATCGCTTCCAAATTTTTTTTCTTTTAGGGCCAATTTTTTTTATAAAATTTAGTATATTTTATTTTTTGATCCACTTTCAATTTCATTATCATTCTCATCAGGTTTTATCATTTTATGCCAATTTCAAACTTGCCCAATTTTCAAAAAAGGAAATTTGAATTATAGTTTAAGGGGGGAAAAAATCCATAAAAGAAAACATATGTTATAAAAATATTTAATATAAAGGGAAATTAAAAGACCAAGGAGTAGGAGGAGGTGTCCCCTTTACATGGCCTAATGGTGGTGCTTTAGTCACTTACGAATGTACCCCTAGCCTAGTTTGAGGGCATTATCGGAATAAGAACCTGTGTGAAGGGATAGTGATGGAGTGTGAGCCATGGATTATAGCTCAACAAATAGTTAAGTTTTAGTTCCTTAGATTTCCTTAGTACTAATGATTTGAATGCTTATAAACCTTCAAGTAGTGATTATTAATAGTTGAATTAGCTTTTGTGATATTTCTAGGCATATAATACTTCTTTATTTTAGTTGATGTAACGCTTAATTAGTTTAAGACCTAGTAAACCTTTAAAAGTGCATTATCCTTTTTTATGTTGTAGAGAAGGGAAAAGGGGTGTAGAATTAGATGGGATTTATTGATATATTGGGAATACAAGCCCATAATTAACAATAATATTTCACCATGACAATGTTAAGTTAGTCTGTAGAATGATCTTCAAGCACTAATGGTGTACTTGTAAGATTTTAGGATGTAGTCCTATTACATCTTTATTTAGTTCTCACTCTATCAGATTCTTAAGTAGAATTAAAATCAAGCTTAAGTATTAACATTTCCGCCTGAGTAGGCCCAAGTGAATTACAACTGAATAACTGATTTGAAGGATAGATCACAGTTGTAAAAAATCTAGGATGCGACGAATGGTGCAAGCGAGGTACTCGGCTCGATGCTCCATGGAAAGGGGGTTAATTAGGCCTCGTAGCCAACGGTAATGGCCATCACCGGGAATCCACGTTCGACAATGGAGACGGACATCATCATCTTCGCACTGGCACTCTTCAAACCTTTCTGGCGCGGCTCCATGAGTGGGAACAAACTCTAAATAAATTGCTAAAGCGTGTGGGTTAGGAGACAATTGACGATCCCATACCGAGCGATCGACTCGAGTGCGCACCACTCTCCTGGGCGGTTCTTCGTCGCGTGGCCGTTAAGAAACATTCAAGGCGAATTGTGCTTCTTCAAGCTCTTCTTGTTGTACGGGTGCGACTGGAGGATTTGAAGGCGTAGCGTCATCGTCCGCCATGACTAGTTGCACCTGCATCAACAAAAACCAAGAAGGTAGTACAAACAAAGTGGTACTTGCGTTTAGAAGGGGTCGAGGCCTTTTTATTTAACAAATTAGGGTAGGCGTAAGGTGTGGGAGTGACGACGGAACCTCATGAAAACTCGAACACCCTAGATTTAATGGATTCATCAAACCCTAAATTCAACGGTGGATCTAGAAGTATGTGGAAGTTATTTCTATGATGCAAATTGTAATTCCAATTTACTATGTG
>Ga0209208_10011551_pt1 | contig 11296 bp, 15 predicted proteins | sample S1TSphfallax_3_FD_187694 | JGI IMG/M metagenome (GOLD analysis project Ga0209208, IMG submission 187694) | Host-associated microbial communities from peat moss isolated from Minnesota, USA - S1T2_Fd - Sphagnum fallax MG (SPAdes) (version 2) | ecosystem: Host-associated > Plants > Peat moss >...
GAGCTTGTTCTATTATGTGTAATTATTGCATGAAGCAACTACCTTGTAGTTGGATTTCCTTCACAGTACTGACTAATGCAGACTAGTCAATTGGTCTGCCTCAGAATTGAAGATGCAATCGAACAGTTATTTGTTACCAATTGATGTGATCCTTACAACATAGCCTAGTCGCTGCAGCTGGAGTCAATAGTTGAGTCTGGATTGTAGAGGCTGCCAGTTTTTCCCTGTGCAAACAACCTAGCAAATCAAATTATCTTCCACTGTGTTCATTCTACAATTCACCATTCGGTTGATGAATGGATTGAGTTGCCTAAGGTGATTAGCACAATGCTATCTGCTATCATTGATATTCTGTGTAAGATGAAACCCCAGGGTTTAGGGGCCTGGAATGTGGTGGGAGTAAAGTTGAGCCTCACATTTTCAGAATGTCCCCCACCTGTGGGCTTCACTGATTGTAAAGCATGAGGCAAATGTTCTCGGAAATGGAAACATGGGCAGAGCATGATATGCATTACAAAGGGCAGGGTTTTTACTCTTAACTCCTTGAACATGGGAGGGATCTTATGCCTACTTATAGGTGTGTAGCAAAATATCTCTGCCACTCTTAACAAAGGTAAGATCCAGTGTTGTGCTGTTCTTGGGTTTTAGAGGGAACCTCTTGTTCCAGTTCCAAAACGTTTTATAGGGCTGGTTATGGTTCTGGGTAGGTTCTTTTTTAATGTAAAACTGGGATCCAGTTTTGGTTCTGGTTTTTTGATGTGAAGGTTGGTTCCCATTGGGGGAAATAGGGCTATGATGCTTGGTTCTAGTGTAGGTTAGGTTCCGATTAACCCCTGATTAGGTTCCAAAATTTAAAACCTCATTTGAAAGAATGTAAATAAAGATTTTTTTAATTTCAAAAAAAGTCAGATTGTTACAAAGCCTTCAAACCTTCTACCACTAAAAAAATTTTGGCACTAAAACGCCACTAAGTACACTAAGTGGTGACTAGTGGTGCGCCATATTGATCTTCTGCCAAAGCTATTTAACTAAAGTGATGTATGATCATTGAGCTCACAATAGTTAGTTAACTATAGTGGTGCATATATGCACCAACACATTATAGGTAGTTAACTGCAGGTAGGACTGGGACTTTGCATACCTAATACACATATATCAGTTCATCCATGTCCCTCACAGTACCACACTCACAGACGCATCGTGTATCCTCCTTGGTCCTTGGGATTCTTGTGAGAAGCACTATTTTTTATTGCACTTACATTCTTTAAGTATGAAGAATGTGCGTGACGGAGTTTGTCACGCACTCCGTCACGGTGTTGTCAGTTTAAAAAGCTCGTTTTTGGTTGGGTTGATTATTATTGGTAGATTGAACAATACAATAATATTATTGATTTCTTTGACTATTAAAATATCGAAAATATTCATATCAATCGGTACTTCTCTTCATATTCGATCTAATATGAGCAGGCAATCAATTATTGATTAATTTATATATATTAGTGAATCAATAGGATATTCATCCAACTCCTGTTATGATTGTCGAAGATATTGATCAAATGGTATTGCTTTTCATATCTTATTTAATATCATGAGCAGACAATCAATTATTGATTATTTTATTTTTATTGAATCAATAGGATATTCATCCAACTCCTGTTATGATTATCGAAGATATTGATCAAACGGTATTGTTCTTCATATCTGATATAATATTATGAGCAGACAATCAATTATTGATTATTTTATTTTATTGAATCAATAGGATATTCATCCAACTCTTGTTATGATTGTTGAAGATATTGATCGTCCCTTGCTAGACCACCATCACCCACTGAGATCCACGTCCCTTGCGAGACCATCATCACCCGCTGAGCCCGCCTTTGCTCATTTCGCAAAGTTGGTGTTGGACTGCACATCATGGCTTGGTTCGAAAATGATGTTGTCGAATCCGGAAGCATCACTGTTGTTAATATCACTGTTGAAGGTGAAGTGGCACCACTCGTACCTGTCGAGATCGATGACGAAGAGGCGCAACTTGAGGTTGACGATGCTGAGCGTGGAGACATTGTGGCGGTTCGAATCAAAAACTTCATCAACGTTGGCATTTTCCCAGCTATCATCAAGGGTGTCACATTTAAGGATCTCAAAAAGACGACGTCTTTCCTTAATCAATGCGGCGTGCGCCTGATTGACAAGGATAAGGTCGAGTGGTTCATCTGCTTGCTGGACCCGTGCTTCAATGTCAACAAGCTAATTGTCATTAAGTGCACAAAGACGAGAGCGTCGAACGCTTGCACCCACCTTGACAAAAAACACTGCATAACCTCATCCAAGACAATGGCAACTAACAAGAAGCTAGCAGATATCAAGAAGCAACTCGATCTATCCGACCCGACTTTCAAAAAATACCCAAAGCGCTGGTTTGAAGTGCAGTTGGGAGCCTGGTCTGCCGAGTAGTCGATCTCGTACAACGCGTTCACGACTCGTAGTTGGCAACTGATCGGTCGTCAGCTACCTGTCGGGGAAGGTGGAATGAAGTCAATCAACATCCGCAAGCTTCACATCGAGTTGTACACCACGTGCAAGAAGATCATCATTATGTCACTCGCTGAGGCGCACTCATTCTTTACGATCAAGTACTTGTATGCAAGCTTGCTTATGCCTGAAGTCTGGACTCTACTTACTATATCCTAGTGCATATTTACAAGTCCAAACTCAGTTTTCATATTATTTAAGGCCTGAACATCATCTAGACTATTGTGTACAAGCCCTTATATTGTTGCTGATAGAGATGCTCTTGAGTCATAAATTGTGCATACAATCCATCCTGTGAGAAGGCTCCTAGTGATAGTTTAGATATGAAGTGGTGTTGGCACCTTGAATTGATGGTTAGGACCTGACTGCACTTGGGGTTTTGAGGATTTAACTAGCTTTGTTTAGACCCTACACTATATGGATATGAACTTTGTTGGGTAGCATGCCATTTGAAGCCTATGACCACAGTCCAAATGGCCCAAAAACATTATTGAAAAATTAAAAAAGTTTGCATCATCAACTTAAATTTTAATTTAGTAAAAAAATGGATTATGAATCATTTAAGAGTCAAGTATGGCATATTAATGGGAATAAAGGTTAAAAATCTAATTGTTAATGGTGGGTTTATGACAACAAATTTGGTATCCAATGATGAAGAGTTTTTTACTTGGATTGAATTCAAAACAATTTTGTCTCTGGTTTGAGATTGTGAAAGATCTTACAAATTACATTTCATTTCAATTTTTGGGTTGTTGTTTTCATAAAACATCTAGTAGTTCTCAACTAGTTTTTTTAAAAGTAAATTTTGTGGTGGAATAATGGTGTGGAAACATTTGAAATTTTTTGTGGGGTTGATGGGAGAATGTGGTATAACGTAATGCATTGATAGATTAAAAAGAAAAAATACTATAAATGCTCAAGACTAAACATTATTCTAGTATTTGTTGAGTTTGAAAGATTGAAAAATTAGTTTTGCTCGCCCCCTAATCACCTGGTTTTACAGATAACTTTACTGGGTAAATATATTTTGAAACAAAAAATTGTCTCTTTTTTTAAAGCTATTTTAAGCTTGGGACGGTTGACACTTACACAAAATTAGGAAATATTAAAAAGAAATTCTCATAGGTAATCTTGAAGCTTATGTTGTGGGATTCATAAATGCAAATTTCTAAAAAGTTCCTGATTCTTGTTAAAGGCGTGGCACCATGGGATATGCTATACATGCACTAATTTCAAAAGTCCCAAATTTCTGGCGTAAAAGTTGTGTGCCATTTGGATTTGATATACTCCAATCAAAATTAATTCTAATTTCAAAAATCCAAAATTCTGGTGTAAAAGTTGTCTGCCAAATTCCAGAGAATTTGGGTAAAATTTGGGTAATTGCCATCGAAAAGCTGAAGATTCCATATTGTGGAATCAACTTCCTGCAGAAACTGGAACATAGATCAAGATTCCAGATCATGGAATTGGATTCTTCAAAATCCTCAAACTCCAAACCCTAGCAATGAGAAAGACAAAGAGGATGAAGCTGGTGGAAACCCTTTGGCGAGTCAATTTGATCAACCACTTGATATGTCTTCTGTTGAGCTTCAGCATGGATGTACCCACCCACATTGTGCACAAAACCGTAGCTGACAAACCACCAAGTATACTGCAATCCAGCACTGGTGCAATTGCTTAAGGAGTGGAATCCTTGAAGCAGACATGATGAGGAAATAATGCTACTCCAGAATCTGATCAAGAAAGCAAAAGGACAGAGGCGAAATACTCACCGCAAGCATGTGCTCAAATTTAACAGAAATTATGCTTGGGTACAAGTGCAAAGTTCTTGGTTCGCAAACAGATTGAAGAATCGATTTTCTCCTTCCTCCAGCTAGAGGAGGAGGAATTTACTGAAGAGCATTCTTTGCAATTCTAATAGTTGCAGTGGAAACATGGTAGATCCTGTGTTCTACTACCTTGTTGAAAGGAACTCAAAACTGCACAAAGCATGTTCCATGTTTTGTGCTCAGTGGTGATTCCAGATAATCACTCAAATCCGGATTAGTATAAGTGACATTGAACATGATACATGTAGATGATAGGAGCTCTAATGAAGCTCAAAATTTCACTTGTGGAGGGATGATATGAAGTGTGACAGTTCTCTCTGATGCTGGATATACAGTTGCCCTGGCAGCTAGTTAAAAATCTAACAGAATTAAAGACTCCAGGGCATGTTGCCAGGAATCTCAGCTCTCAGTATAATTGGTACATCAGTACACATCTCTCTTACAACAGGCATCATTTGTCTACTGAAGCAATTTCACAAACTCTTTGATAAAGAAAAGGAATACAGCTGCAAAGTATTCTTTGAGCACAAAACAAGAAGAAATGATAGAGAGATGTCTTTGTTGAACCTCTCCATGGAGCACTTGGTTTTTGTGTGCTGCAGTTGCACCCCTTTTTGTCCTGTTCAGCTGCCCTTTTGCCTTTTGATCTAGCCTTCCCAGTATGTGGTGGCCCTGGTGGTAGTAGAGTTCTTCTTAGATCTGGTCTTCCCAGGATGCTGCAGCTCTGGTGCCAGATCCTGCACAAAAGACCTCTTCAAATGTTACAACAAAGCTCCCAAACAACTCTATTCACAAAATATACTACATAACATCCCAGTGCATCATCCATAGGAGCCTCCACCAAGCTCTGTACTATGTGCATAGATGTCATCAGGCACTCTCTTTATTGTTTACAGCAATTCTTTTGCATCTATGAGCAACAAGCTAGAGGAAGAATCAGAGAAGCTAACACCTTTGGTACAACTAGATCTACATTTCCAAAACATAAACTCTGCTAAGAGAATCACCTTGTCATCCTCAGGGCTGTCTTTGGGGGCGGCAGCATTGAACTCCATGAGACTATGCTGTGAATCTTCAGGAGTAGGTGTGTATGAATGAGCAGGTCTGGATGTGCGATTGCCATAGGCTGTTGTGCTGTTTGCAATTGAAGACATGGGGGCTGTCCGTCCTTTCCGATGATGAGCTGAGTTTATGGTGTGGTTTGCCTTGAGCCGTGCTTTTCGTCCCTGTGCAACAACACCAGGACATACATAACCCCTTCAGAACAGAGGCACAGCTTGGATAGAACTAAAGAAACAATGTTGTCACGGCAGCAGTTGGCTATTCAGAAAAATCGGATATCCAGTAACATCTGACTTCTTAATCCTGCTAATGAACCTCAATCTGAAGCTACAAAAGATGACACCCTCCTTGGATCAAGAGCATTTTAGTCTAAATGATGCAGGATTTTGCATTGCAGTAGTACTAAGTGATGAAAGTATCATATATATATATATATGTATATATTGTGAGGGAAGAGAACATAGTCACATCTTTTTTATTGTGGGAATGACACGGACATGATGAGCAGGGAGGTGCAGGAAGATTTCACCTTGCCCATGCACTTTTCAAGATGTGGAGCAAATCGGCCAGCCACAATAGGACGCCCGCAGTTCATGCAATCAAACATGTCCTGAGCAATAGTGGGATGTGAGAGACCAAACACGTCAAAGGTATACTTGCCCCCAGTCTCAGATCCTCCACCGATATCAACATCACCAACTGTGGCTCGTGCATGAGCTGACATCTGTGCCTCCTCTTCCTCTTCATTATCAAGCCTGTAGTCAAATCCCAAGCGAGCTGCTCGATGTGCCTCAGCTGCTACATCAACAATGAGTGAATCCAGCAACTCTGCAAACACATTCTGTGCCTGTCACAACTCACAACACACATGTACCAACAACATCATTCCTGAATGAAAATTGGAAATCCAAACAAAACCCACAAACATAAAGGAAAAGCAGAACACTTGTGAGCAAATGTTGTTGCTGTATCTGCATACCCCACAGCTGTTTGGATGTGGATACAGATAGATGGGACACACAGCAACAAATTTCCAATGTGGGTTTAGAAAGCAAGCAAGCTCAGAGAAGAAAAAGCTCAAAAAGAAAAAGCAGAGTTGCAAGAATCCCTCTGCCTCTGGAAAAAGCAAAAAATTTGCAACGTTTTCCTTTCACAGAATTCTTGAACCTGCCTGAACTGGAGATCTCAAGCTTGCAACCACCATAGCTACTACCCTCCTCCTTCTCCTCCACCAATGCACCACCACCGTTAAGAACTCTCTTACTTGCTGGTCAGAGCTCCTACACAAAACCCTCCTCCTCCACACTCCTACTAGCAGCGATTTTTTCTTCTTCTTCTTCTTCAAATGCTCCCCTGGTTCACTCCTGCCACTGAAACTCTGTCATTGAATAAATTGCTCTCACCAAAACTTTTGTGTGTAAATCCGAACTCTGCAAATTCCATTGTCATCCTCTAAAAAGAGATTTCATGAAAGCCTTTGCCATGGATTCTATTTCCAAACAAGAAAACATAATAAAAACAGTAATGAATAAACTGCAACTTCACCATCTCCATTCCCTCAACAACAACACAGACAGAAACACCAAACAACAACATGAGGAGATACCTCGTTGCTTGCTTGATCCGCTGGAAGTAGGGGCGTTAGATTGTTGTGTTGCAGCAGCAGCAGCAGGAGAGCAAGAATCTCTTCTCTCTCTTTCTCTCTCTCATGAGCGATTTTTTTCTTCTTCGACGTGGCCGTGCGTGCGTATGTACTATGTACGCGTGTGTGCTTGCGTGCGAACGATTTACATCAACCCTAGTCTCGACGACGTGCGGCACAAGAAGACAGATCCATCCCCGTCCTAATGCAGCAGATGTATCGGAATTTCTTGACGGATCTTGAGAAGTTTGGCGTTGCATCGCAAACACGACCAAGGATGCGCGCATTCGGGCGTTCTGTGACGAGGCCCAAGGATTCTTTCTCCGTTGTCTTCGAACTGGCAGCCAAGGATGATGGCAAGGTGAATAGACAGAACCCTAGAGCATTGCCGTGTGTGTGTGTGTGTGTGTGTGTGTCTCTCTCTCTCTCTCTTCTGATGCACATCTGCTGTTAAAGTTTCGATTTGCAGCACCAGCAATCTCTGATATCGAATTCCTCCTTGTTGTTGCTTTCTCTAACTGAATTTCACGTGCTGCAATCTTCTCTTCTTCCTTCGCAGATTGTTCCCCTGTCGATGCATCTGTTGCACATAAGAAACGGATTGAATCCACAAATCTTTGCCCCACAAGCCTTTGCCTTGTGGATCCTGCTGGAAAGTTTGATGCACATGTTGCAAATTCTTCAGATCGAGCCAGTGAAGAATCTGCTCAATGGCTGCAGCAATGGCCTTCTCAAGCCATTGCTGCAGCCATTGAGCAGATTCTTCACAACTATTTGTGATCTGTGGTTTGCAAGGGACTTCAGAGGGCAGGAAAAACAATGAGAAATATAAAGTAAGCTTAAAATCAGGAGGTGTATTCCAGAGGCCTTCTTGTTCAGGTACAACAAACAATCAAATGCAATCTTCTCCTTTTCCTTCACATATTGCTCTTCTGCTGATGGTTCTGTTTCATGTAAGAAAAGAGTCTAATCCACCAGCCTTTCCCTTGTGGATGGATCCTGCTGGAAAGTTCAATGCACATGTGCACCATCATCATGCTGCACATGCCTCCATGTTTGTTGAGGATCAGAGTTCACTATCATTGTTCCACACCATGCCTGATGCACAGCAGTGTTTTGATACTCCTGATACCATCCCACCCATGCGAGTGCAGCTGAAATTTTTCCCTATGTTTCCTTTTGTGCGTCTTCTGATGATGGGAATCCAAGCATCTGACACATTGGAGCTACTCCTTTGAATGCAATGTGAAGGGGTGGAGCCAGACAAACGTGTACTGTCTTGGAATACCGCGTTTAGAGGCTCTGCTATGCATTGGTGTGGTAGAGAAGCTCTTTGACATTTTGAGCAGATGCATGCAGAACATGTTGAGACTGGGATAGCATGGCTTTCATTGCTTGTCTGTGAGCATATAGCTAAGGTATGAAGGCATGTGCACTTCTTTGAGTTTGCAGGCTCAACTTGCAATACATTTCTGCAACAGTGGAACACTAGGTTAACATGGTTGATCATCTTGGCTGTGCAGGTCATCAGCAGAATGCAGAGATAGCTGGCAAAATCACCATAATGAGGGAGTCTTTTTGTCCCAGCAGGCAAATATCAAAAGGATCAAGACTGAAAGCAGCCAAGCACCAAGCAGGATCTGGCTCCTTGAGATACCAGGCACATTCAAGGAGGATACTCCTTGCAATATGACTTCTGTTTTACAAGAATGTGCATGCACATACAGAATGAAATAGAGTGTTGTTGTTATTGTGGATGTTTCCAGGTGCCTGGTGGTGAGCATAATCTGTACAAGTTCTCCCATCTCGCTGCACCTCAGTTTGGGTGTCATCAAGTTCAGGTAGAATCAACAGCTCAATTGGTGCGCGTGAGTTTGCTGCTCTGGCAGAATTAGAATGGCACCTGGGCATCAGAATCTAGCTTTTAATGAGGAGAGGTCTGCTGGTGATGTTGCTGCTACAACAAAAAACGCTGGCCACCATACCAAAATGGTAAGTTGCCTGTTGCACCACTTTCTTGTGCAGACACCATCCTACAGATTGAGTCTACATGATTTTTGGTTCCTTGCAACAAACATAGCTTGATATCACCGAGACAACAACATGCATATAAACCACCATATTACTTCCATTGCCAACACCTAGTTTTGTAAACATAATAATATATGGCTAGGGTAAGTTGTACTCATCAATTCTTATACATATGGTAAGCCTTTGTAGCTTTCAAGCCAAATGCATGTCAAGATCATCACAAAACCACTATTTTAAATAAGATTGGTATGAAAATAAATTTAGTTTAGTTGAGTGAAAAGGAGAGGGCTAGTGAGGTTTAAAGTGTTTGGTTTTATGAACAACTCAGCATCTAGTTTGAATCTTCGATTCAACAAGAACAAAAATAAGATGCAGATAGAAATGGAAATGAGTATAAGCAGAGTTTGTGGGATGCATTATGAGCATTAAGAATAAATCGATACTTCGACTTGGAATAACCATCCAACCAAACAAGTGGAATGGTGGAATTCTTTGGGTTAATCACATTCACAAATACCAAAAAACACCATACTATACACATGATAATGTATTCTGTTATGCTACTTTCCTCTGCAAAGCACCCAAGAATTTCAACTTGGAGAATAGGGAGATACTAAAGTATCGGTGTTTTTTTTCTTTTGTTGTTGAGAAAAATATTTCTTTGAAGTGAGGTAAATAAACCTCACCCCTGAGCCTTAAAGGAATATCATCTGTCCACATACAAGCCTCATCCATCTCATGGAAACAACATAATCCATTCTCATCCATCATCACCACGAAGTAAGCCAATAATGATATCATCCAAACTCTTTAAAAAAGTAAAAACTGGCCATTGATCAGACTAGAGCCACAATATAGCAGCACTTTTCAATGAGAAGTAGACACTCAAAAGACTCTAAAACTTTCTATACAACATTACACCCCACCAGTTAGCAAGTAGATGCAAATTTACAATTCCAGCAATCTCTCAACCTGCACAATCAAACCTTGCTTCTCTTCAGTATCAAATATTCTATCCTTTTTTTGGTTCACTCAGCTTTTACTTCAAAGATTTGTTAGTTTTGTTTGCATGTAGCCTTTGCTCCACTTGATATATAAGTTTGTAGCAATAATGTTGTCCATGTCCTGGGTTTTGAAGGGTTTTTTTATTTTGGTTCATTTCAAATTTGATGGGTGACTTCAGTTTTATAGTATCAGTTCATTTTTTTGGCCTTGCCTTGATCAAGGCAAGGACATTGTGTTTAGATTCATTATAGAGTATGGTAGCTTAAGGGATTTTGGCGCCCCTAGGTAATAATAATAATAATAATAGGTCTATTTTTATATGAGGATTTTTGAAAGATGATATTTTGGCTGGTGTTGAAAGTTGAGATTAGTTATAATAGAGTTATAATATCTTAAAAGATTTTGGTTTCTTTTGAGGATTTTTTGAAGATTATTATTTTTGCATGGATGGTGGAATATTTGAGTTTCCATAATTCTTCTTTTGCCTTAAGATACTTTTTAATGTAAATGGCAAGGCCACCAGTGTAATTGACACACCCCCTTTGTTTAAAACTCTGATATTGTTTTGGGTAATCTCAAAATTCCTAAACCTGTGGATAATAATAATAATAATATAATTTTTAAAAAATTTCTGGTGCTTTTCAAAAGAATTAAAAACCTGGTGATGAGAGAAAAACCCATTTTTGGTTCGACTTCTAGCACTCACAACACAAGATCAGAAATTGAAATTCTGTAATACCAGTGTTGTACAAACCAACTAGGAAGTGGCCACAGGACTGAAAAGTAGAACCTGTCTGTCTGTGAGCTTTTGAAAAAGGTGCAAATTGTTTGCTAAGAAAACTAAGAAAACTGTACTGAGAATGACTGCAACAAATATTCCAGCTTGAGACTGGTTGCAAACATCCAATTCTTTTCCAGAGCTCTTTACCAGAGCCTTAGAGCACTGTTTGGTTCAGGCTACCTGAACCAGAGTGTTTCTATTCCTTGGTATCTAAACTTTGGCAAATATTTCCCCAAATTATAGCAAAATTAGACAAATTGACACTAGAAAACAAAAAATAACAATTTTTTTTTTTGTCAACAGAATTTTTTTGGAATTTTTGGAGTAGAAAAACATTGAATTGAACCCATAGTCTAGTTACTCAAAACTAGCCAATGTTCCAACTTGCACTTGACAATTTTGCCAAATTTT
>Ga0209208_10011552_pt1 | contig 11295 bp, 12 predicted proteins | sample S1TSphfallax_3_FD_187694 | JGI IMG/M metagenome (GOLD analysis project Ga0209208, IMG submission 187694) | Host-associated microbial communities from peat moss isolated from Minnesota, USA - S1T2_Fd - Sphagnum fallax MG (SPAdes) (version 2) | ecosystem: Host-associated > Plants > Peat moss >...
GAAATCAAAAATTGTCCCATAGTCTTCAAATTTTCATCCCAACAAATTCTTGGATTTTTTCAATATGAAAAGTTTTGAATTGTTGTCACTTTTCATTTTGCTGCACTTCTGGAAGTTCAGCTCCACTCTCAGATGGAAGAACAAGCAAAACATGGTAATAACTATCAAATATATAATTAAATTTTTAAATTTTCTTTTGATGTTTTCCCACATTACTGGATGCCAAGGTTTTTAATTTCCATTTCTTGATATGAAAACTTCAACAAATGTTTTTGAAAAGTTTAGCAAAACTAATCAAATTCACAATAGGAAAAGAAAAATTCCCAAAATATTTTGTGAAAAAGTGACAAAATTTGTCCAAAAATCACTACCTTGGTGGTGTCTCTGAAACTTCATCCTTGAATGGGAAAAGCGTTGTATGGGAACGTAAAGATGATATATAATGAACTTAGGTTGAAAGATTAGACGGAACTCCATATGGTGATGCAAATGGACACTTTTCTTTGTATAAAAGAAAGAAAGAAGGGAATGGCAAGAAGTAAGAACTAAGGAATAGCTTCTTTGAATGGGTAAAATTTTACCAAAAAGCAAAATAAAAAATTGAAAATGATGTGATTTTGAAGGGTTGCCATCCATTGTTTCTTTTTTATAGCAAAAACTTTGCACCTTAGCAACAAAAAAAAATGTGCCCTGCAACTCATACAAAGGGATTTGGAGGGGGGGGAGATGGCCCCAAATCACAATATTTCCAAGAAAAAAAGTCTGAATTTGCCATTATTTAGACTGCAGATTCCAACATGTTGCCAAACTAAGGTAGGAATTTTTTTCTTACTCTCCTCTTTGACATGTAACTAAAATTTGCCAAGCCTACACCACCCACATCTCAAAAATTTGAAAAAATTTGTGTTTCCATCACCAGAAGAAGTGAGAAAACAATAATAATTTTTCTCAAATTTTTATATTTGGTTTTTAGCATGAATGTAGATATTGATTAAAGATTTGTGCTTAACATATGGTTTATACCCAGATTTGGAGTAATCTTTTTAGGGATGATTGTCATTTAAGTTATATAAAAAATATTTGAAAAAAAATTATCAAAAACTTATGTTGTAAGTCAAATTTTCCATAAACTAATATATAACAATAATCCATGGCATAATCTTTCACCGTGATTGGGTTGTTCTCCAATTGAACATGGTGAATGTTTTCATTTCAATGTCAAAAATAGTCATACTTCAAATATATTGTACAACAAGTGGGGATATCATACAACTCATCCCCTTTATTTTTGCATGTTATATATTTGAATCTCTCCTATTTTACAATCACAATGTCACAATGATCCCATTTGCAATGGAAACCTATCAAGGTGATCTCTTAGGAGGGGCACTATTCACCTTAACTCATTTTAAAGCACTATGTTCTACAACTAGCATTTTCTTTATTTATTTATTTCCATGTATTGTAAATGACATTCACATCATAAGGGCCCTTTTCATTGTATATGAACACTTTCAAACTAAACTTTATGTGATCGGTCTTTATATCTAACCTCAAAAATGTAACATTGTTGCTTTTTGGCATGCCATTTAACTTTGACACCCAATCTCAATTTAACACCCCATTAGAAGGAATTAAAATCTTAAGGGTTCTATTGGGCATTCATCATTCACATCATCCTTCATCAAAGATGCATTGTTAAAGGATGTTGGACATGTTTTTTTTTTAAATTAGGCGATCTCTAGATGGCTTTTAGAATTTAATTCATTGCTTCGTGTAATGGCCATTTTATCTATTACGTTACACACTTCTTTCTTCCACCTTCAAAAAGAAATTTATTTCCTTGATTTTTTCCTTCCAAATATTTGGACATCTATTGGATCCAATGTCCTTCAATAACCTTGAAGGACCTTCAACTTATAAACATGTTTTTTCCCAATAACTTTCGATGGCACCGGACTCATATTGACAACCATCGCTTTAACAATCTACTTAGGGAATTTACTTAGGGAATTAGGCCCTTGTAACTTGGGTCATCATTGTTAGGTTTATGGTTGACCAATGTCCCTTCCTTTTTAAAACCTTAACACAAATAAACAACAACACATTCCCTTTCCCACAACACCTCAAAATGGCATGTGATCTTTTATCACCCCCAACATGGGTGTGTCTTCTTCCTTAGGAATACTTCATTGGGCAACAAATTGTTTGATTTCATAATTCCATTTTAGAATGTCTACACCATCATTCCCTCTCCAACATGCCTTTTGATGGGATACTTGAAGCACATTGTGCTCAAATTTTATCATGTTATAGCCTTAAGGTGGGTAGTTGGTTTATAATTTGATTAATCTTTCCAACCTTTGAATTATCTTCTTTAATGCTTCAAATGTGATTAAGACTACCACATCTTTCAATTACAAGCCTCCCTCAATGTGTGTGCACACAACCCATTGGCCCTATGGGTATCCACCTTTTATGTTACGCACATGGCAACAAGCGCACGAAGACCCATGATGTAGTTCATGACATTTTTTTCGCCATTGTGTAAGATGTTTGTTTTCATGTGAAATGATAACAACTACAATTGCACATTCCTCAATCACATTCAATTCCTCCCATTAATGAATCAACATTATGTTCACCAAAGATGAAATTTGCACCTTAGTTAACATTATTATACATAACCAACCCAACGCATGCAAATTTACTTTCCTGGTCTTGCACAATTTAAGGATTTTTTATTTTCAATGCAATTTAAGCTAAAGAAAGGAGCTATCACAACTAACCCCACTAATCAATTCCTCTTAGCAATTGAGATATTTGGATGTCTACACAAATATGTTGATGTGTTATGACATAATTGCACCAATACCAATTAGAACCTCAATGGGCCATAGGGCCCTCCCTTTCTATCTCAGTTATTTTTGTTCATTAAAAAAAATTCAATTACATTGCAAAGGATGTAAATATCCTCCATCTTAAGTCAAGCAATAGTGGTAGGCCTAACTACTTTTCGACTTCCACCCCTTCATGACACACCACCAATTGTCATGGCTGACCTATTACAAGCAATTGATAATTGACATGGAGAATTTTTGACATTTAATTTGTGTTAATTTGATGTCTTTTAAATTCTCCCTTGTTTTTTATACCTTTGTACTTTAAAAAAATTTGTGCTACGATTATAAATAAAGTTTTGCAAGGTTTTGATGAATATATGATATCATAATTCAACATTCAAAACCTAGGACCATTTCAACTCCAAATATCAAGATAAAAAAATAAAAAACAAATGTCGTTAATAAATTCATTGGGTTTTGAATTGTGGATTTTTATTCAATGTAGAAGGTGGCAAATCCTATAGTACCTAGACTAGTGCCCAGTTGGGCACTAGTTGATTATTTTTGGAATTGCCCAAAAATTCTAAAAATACCAACCCGTTACTTGGCATGTCAAAAATCTGAAATAAACTTTCAAGTGTAATAGTTTATTATTTAAGGCCACTTTAGACAAGGGTCCAAAAAGTAAGGTCCAATGAAATTGAAAATTCCTATTGGTCAAGAGTTATAAATTGGTCCCAAGGCCTTTAAACAAAGGTCCAAAACCAAAACAAAATGAATTATGATTTAGCCTACATGACATCCCAATTGGTTCAAATGAAAAAAAAAAAGCTCATGGTTTGAAGAACCAAAGTGGAAGCTAGGGTCCAAGCTTGCTCTTTTAATTTTTTTTATAAAAAAAATCCATTGTTTTCTTTTAACCTTGTTCAATTTTTTAAAAAATGAAACACATGTTATGGATTAAAGAGATTGTTGAAAACACATTTATTCCCCCATTTTTGAACAATTCTAAAGTTGGCATGGTTAATTTTATGAATATTCACAAGTTGTTTGCTAAGAATGCATTTTTAACCTTCCCAAGTGCACGAAATGGAGTTGAATTCAAAGGTGGGGAAAAAGTGAAAGCAAATTTGAATTTACAAAAAATCCTAATCAATTCCCATCCCAAACAAAAAGAAATTTAAAAAAAGATGGTTGTGATGAAAGACAAAAATGAAAAAGGTGAAAAATTTGGAAAGAAAATCTATTGTGTGTAGTAAAAATAAAAGATAACAAAAAATTATAAAAACCATGAAAGAAAGGAAGAAAGAGAAAGAAAAAATCAAAGGTTAACCTAATCCTCTCACATATCAATCACACATTTTTTATATTGAACCCTCAAATTGGACCCGAAGCCTTTAGGCACACTCATTGTACCATATTAAAAAGAGATTTTTTTAAAATGTGAAGAAGGGGTCCAATTCAAGGTTTATTTTGGTTCAAATTGGTCCTTGGGTTTTTGGTCCTTGGACCCTTGCCTAAAGTGGCCTTTAGGATAATATTGTATTAGTTTGATTATAGAATTTTTTTTTCTGGCAAAAATTACTAAACACATTGCTACCAATGTTGTTTGACTATGAACTTTTACACCTATCTGTGGATACCAATAAATATTTTTTAAAATTTTGGAAAAAAAAGATATGTATTCCAAGAAAAATTCAATTTTACTATAGTAGTTGATTACACATTTATTTTCTAAAAGATTCTTTTGTCGGTTATGTATATGCCAATTTCTAATTTTCAAAACATGGCGCATGTCCACAAAAGATATGCATACCAAATTTCCAAGTACATTGCTTAATAAAAAAACTCACAATAGTAGCCCAACTTTCTAAAATAAAAGCAACACAAAGAAATTCAAAATAACTTATGCGGGAATCAAACCCAATTCTATGAAGAACTCTGCCCAAGTGCAGCACAAGTTCCTTGCCCCACCCATGCCCCACACAAAACACAAACCCATTTCAACCCAACAAAATTAATCACCATTAACCTCCAATTCTTCAAACAAGTTATGTTTTTCCATTAAATTATAGTTATCTTCTACATGTGGGTCATTAGGCCAATTCTTCACCACAATAATTAACGCGCTCCCAAGTTCCTTGGTAGACCCACTTGAGGGTCTAACTATGTGGAAATGCGGAAGTAGTTGGAACTTGGAGCCGCTCCCAACTTCCAACACTAAAGGGGGTAAGAGGGGCATGCTAGAAGTCCCGGGATTAGATTAGTAAGAGGGACAATTATCTTGTTACACAGTCCTGCATCCAAAACTAACCACAAGTTGTTTAGAACTCATTCTGCACCCTTTTGGTGTTGGGACAAGCCACGGGCGACCTTGGACTCACTTGACTCACCACGGCCCGGGCTTGGGGGAAGCCCACCACCTTCCCCCATATAGTATTTTCTGCAGCTCCCCGTAGGAGTTACATCCGAATGGCACTTTTTCCCGGGACTCCCAAGGAGGAGTCCCGAAATTGTCCCGGGTTGGACTCCCGGGACTTTGGGCATCCATAACTTCTTGCTCAGACCTCTGATTGGGATCAGGTCTGAAGCAATCTTGTAGCTTTCTTTGAGAGCTTTCCAACGCCATGTATCACTCCTCCTGCAGATGTCGGAATCAGGTCGATTCCTGACTTTTAGTGGTCAGGAGCCAAATTGGCAATTTGACTCCCGCCCCTTCTTTTGCTCATAACTTAGGCTGCAGATGTCCAAATGGCTCATGCGAGGCCATTTTGGACATCTACACTTTAAGACCTTTCCAAAGATATAAAGAACACCCCAATGCGAGGTGTTTTAACCCCTGCAATCAAGCTCTGAGTTTTCAAGAGTCCCGGAGGGCTCCAAGTTCCCACTTTTGGGAGTGTGAGTTTCATCCTCACACTTAGCCCAAAGTGGGGTTGCGACAATAATAATCTGGTCCATGTTCTCCACTTGCAAATAACAACACCTTAAAGCTATCAACATTCCAACAAGACTAAAAACTCATTCAGTTTCTATCTAGGAACTTGGAATTCCCAATATTTGTTTTACAAGGAAAACCACATTAGGAAACTAGCCCTCATGCATTCGCCACCAAGTTAGTGGATCTACACATGCAGATGAAGGAATAGAAAGCCTCTTGAACAAAGATAATTCTCCAGTGACTAGTGCTCAAAAAGATTATTCAATTGAGACCCCCGCACCAAACATGTTTTCTTCAAGTTCAAATTCCAATCTTGCAAAATCAACTACAACAACAAATGTAATGGCAGTAGGGTTTAGCCAATCAAAGCACACCATCAAAAGAGGAACAACAACCTTGACATCAAATTTAGATGCCAATCAGATTACATTCCCACATCCCACCAAGTTTTCCACAATGCATAATGCCTTGAAGTGTGGATCCAACATGATGCCACCATGTTATGAGCATGCCTTACATAAAAAAACCTCAAAAATTCCAAAAATGGTTTGATTGCCTTTATCACTTTTAGCTGCATGTTCTTTTTGATCCACATAATAGTTTTCTATAACCCATTCTGAGCTTCTTTCACATTAACATTTCTCAACCCAACAGATATTTTATCATCATTTGTCACATTATGACAAGCCTTAGACATCACATGCCCAAAACATGTGCCTTCATAAACCTTAAGAATCTTTAGGGGTTCATGGTTAATAACCAAAAACATAGTTGTTACCATGGTGATAAATTAGTGCCTTCATCTTTTACAAATGCAATAACTTGGTGTAATAGAATAAATTTGTCAAACAACATTTACAATTGTATAACCATAAACTGCCCAATTGTCTATTCACCTCAAATTGTCCGATAGTAACATGCATGGGCACCTAATTGTCATTCAAAAAATTAATTATTAGAACAAAAGTATCCACATTAATGTGATACATTTCAAAGTCAAAACTAACAAAAACTACAATTGTAGATGCAAGATTCGATAAAACATGATGGTCTATGGTCTTCTTGACCATGGCTAGCAACATTTCTTCCATGTCATGACTATATGTGTGTTAACTATAGTGTATAGTGTGCTATGGTAGTGAGTAGTGCCTACTTAGGGTTTCCAGGTTTAGGGTTAAAGAAGAGTGGCTCTTCTGGTAGGACCCACCCTCATGTTGTGAGTGGGGTATAGTGTGAGAGAGGGCTCAAAAAATGTAGTTCTTTGAGTTGAGACTAGAACGTTGGGAGTAGTTGGAGTTAGTGGAGCTCCAAGTTATGGTGTCTTGTTAGCATCAGCCTGGATTCTCTGAATGGAGTGGGTTTGGCTTGATTATATGTGTTTACATCATGAGTTTTATGACAGTAGATCTTTCTCATGACATTTTCAGTTGTGGTACACAGGTATTTGTGTATGCTCTCGTCCATGTTATGTGTTTGTGTGTGTATGTGAGTATGGTATGTCAGCGATGTATGTTGTATGACGATATGTATTCGCACGACATCCATAAGAGAAGACCGAAAAGGAAATAAACATGAGGGCATTGGTGTAACATTAACCTCTAAAGCCAAATATTTTTGCAAGTGGATAAGGGCATGTAACCCTTGCAAATATATAACACCAAATCCTCTAAGAAACTGTTGTTGTTTTTCATCAGTGTTTTTTAAGGGGTTTATGGTACCAAAAAATGCAGTAGTTGCATAGGCAGATGGATTTGTTCTTTTATTCCTAGATTTTTGAACGTGAATAGCAAATTGTACCACCTTCTCATTGAGTTGTTATTTTCTCCGTGAAAACATCCTTGGATGTGCAGTTTGCACATGAATAGCCATAGGAATAATAATGTTTGTTTTGCTATACTTAATTAAACCGTTGCAGAACATAGATCTTTGAGCTCAAATCTGTAGATTATGCACTGCAACACTTGCAGTTTCACCAAATTCACATGCAAGCCATCATTGAAAACAAAAAATCCCTAGCATATCAATAAGCTACTATTAGGTTTCTAAGCCACAACTTGCATTTCTACACCAACAAGTTGTGAAATATCATCATTTGACATGTTGGGAGTTTGCAAATGCACATTTTCAACATTTGAAACAAATGAAGTTGGTGTATGAACCGAAGTACACAACATATGAACATAAGAAGTTGATGGAGTATTTTCATCAACTCCACCAACATTCTCAACATAACATTGTTGTTTTTCAACCATTGCAACTTAAACAAAAAACTTGAATGAGTTGAAGAGGTGGTGGTGGCATTATTATTACCTTAGAGTAATTATAGTAGAACCTTAAAACAACTATAGTAGAACCTTAGACTAATTGTGCAAAACCTTAAAGCAGTTGTAACAAAACTTTAGAACAATTGCAGCAAAACTTTAAAACAACTTAGACTAGCTGTAGCAAAACTTTAGAACAACTTAGAGCAGCTATAGCAATACTTTAGAACAACTTAAAGTAGCTGTAGTTTAAAAAAATTAGAGCAATTGTAGCAAAACTTTAGAAGAGCTTAGAACAACTGCAACAAAACTTTAGAACAACTTAAAGCAGTTGTAGTAAAACCTTCTAGGTAGTTAAAGTAGAACCTTAAAGCATCTTTCAGCAATTCCAATAAAGCCTTAAGCAGTTGTAGCAGGCTACACAAGCTTAAAGTAGTTGTAGCAAGTTGCAAAACCTTAGAGCAACTTAGGGCAACTGCAACAAAACCTTAAGTAGTTACAACATAATCTGCATGGATTTAATCAACAACAACATCAAAAAAAAGTCCTCTTTAATTAAAAATTGAATCAATGTTATGGTCGCAAGCAACTACCATCTTCATCAAATTCAAGTCAAAACTAGCTCAAACATCCAACATTAACTAAGATAAAAGCCCCTAAACCTTAAATCTAAAGACAAAAAAAGTAGAGATCAATGGAGGTTGAAGCTTACCTTTACTAGGAGTTGCAATGCTTGCTGAAGATTGTTGAATAGTAAAAGTCGATGCAGCGAGTGTCAATCAACAAACAAATGTCAAGTAGCAAAACAAACTAGGAACAAAACCCAAAGGAGTAGAATGGACATCCAATGTTCGTCAACAAGTCGATGCAATGAGCACCAAGGAACAAGCAAATGCCAAATATTAAAAAAAAACCCAGGAACAAAACACATAAGAGCAAAAGCAAACTTGCAAATTGCAAGCATGATGTTTAGTTCGTTGGCAAGTCGATGCAACAAGCACCAAGGAACAAGCAAACACTAAACATCAAATCCATATCCAACATTTTCAAAACCCTAATGGGCCAGATACAGTTGCCTATTAAAGGTCATTCAACTGGGTACGGTTACACATAGAATGTGTACATAAGACACATCCGGCGGTGGTGTATGCTGCCGGATATTTAGAACTTAAAAATTTCAAGATATGGATTCATAACCAGAGATATATATATATCCGGCCAACACTGGTTGCTTCCAAACTAGCCTAGATACTAGGCTACTTAGATGCACAAAGTTGGCTATGGACTAGTGTCAAGAAGTTTTCCTGGGCTCCTCAATTAGTTTAATGTAGTAGCACTAAAGCTTTTCTTGGGATTGTCACTTATTTCAAAACCAAACTTCCACCACCCCTTGGTACACACACCCCCCATTGCCATGGCTGACCTATTAGAAGCAGCTGGTTATTGAGATGGACTATGGCCTAATACAAGTGGCTGGTTGTAGGGTACAACCACCAACCATATTTCCAAAAATCTATGTTGTATATTCTAAATAGGAACAGGTTGACCCCCCCCCTTGCTCTCTCGTGGTACAATCCTCTTCCCACTGAGCTCTTACTTTCTCCCCGGTCCACAGGAAACGTAATAAAACAAATATAGGACTGATGTCAAGATGGAGAGTTTTTGACATCTAGGTTGTACTAACTTGACGTCCTTTAAATTATCTTGTTTTTTAAATTATCTTTTAATATTTTTCCAAACATGTGGTGTGTTTCATAAATAAAGTTTTGCGAGGTCTTGATAAACTGAAGTAGGCCTAGTTGCTTTTTCTTCCCCACAAATTCAGCAACATCCGCCTTAAGTTACGTGTTTTTAAGCTTCATGTGGACCCACCAGTGGTGCACCACTAAGGTTTGTATATGAAGTGGTGAATAAACAATTATTATCTGTTGGGCTCCAGTTCCCTATCTAACCATGGTGGTTACCTCAGCAACATTTATACTATAATAAAAACAAACACTTTACCTACCTACAAACTATAAACTGTCCACTACCTTACCCTAAGGTTGGTTTCGTCATTAAATAATGCTCAAAATGAATTTTTTTGAAAATATGACATTGGTGACATGCTGAAAATTATCATAACTATCATCATAGGCTACACTCTAAATAATTTCACAACTCATATCACAATATTATAGTGGATGCTGGAAAACTATGTAATTTCAAAAAATTTAAAACGAATTCATTTTTTTTTTTTAAAAATTATTCATTTTGTCAATGTGGAAACTGACCCTAGGCTAAGGTAATTTGCCCATACCCATCTTATAAGCAGGTACATAGCATTTAGTAGTAACTTGAGAGGAGATTGAAAACATTTTTTTGTATTTTACCCTTGACTCCTAGTGTAAAACCCTTGAGGCCCATTTCAACTTTTGCACCAATAGGAATGCTTGATTTGGCTTGAATATTGGAAAGCGGGCCCAACTCAGTTGAGGTTAGTGGGAAGAAGAAGTGGTCGTGTTGGTGGAATTAGAAGAAAACAAGAAGTTGTTGTCGTTGGTGGTGGAAGAAGAAGACGAAGAAGAAATTGTTGTTGTATTGTTGTGGTGCTGGTGGTGGAAGAAGAAGAATTTGTTGTGGTGTTGGTGGTGGAAGAAGAAGAATTTGTTGTGGTGTTGGTGGTGGAAGAAGGAGAATTTGTTGTAGTTGTTGTTGTGATTTTTGTAGGAAGTGTTGTTGTGGTGGAATTTGAGAGATGGGGAAAGAGGAGGAGGAGGAGCAAGACCAGGGGTGGCGGAAGAAGAATAACAACAAGGGAAAGAACCGAGTACCCATTAGTGCATTGGTGCGTGTAGCTAGCATCGCAGTCGGGGTGCAATTCGGGTGGGCATTGCAGTTGTCCTTGCTGATTCCTTACGTACAAGAGTTGGGAATTTCACATGCATGGGCAAGTCTCATTTGTCTGTGCGGACCTGTGACGGGTATGTTGGTGCAGCCGACCATCGGGCATTACAGTGATGGTTGTACAAGCAAGTATGGTCGAAGACGTCCTTTCGTCGTCGTCGCTGCCATTTCTGTCGTCGTGGGAGCTCTTACCATCAGTTTCTCCGCTGATTTGGGACGTCTTCTCGGGGATTCGCCCATTGCTCGTCCTCGTGCTATCACGGTCTTTGTTCTTGGGTTCTGGATTTTGGACCTTGCCAATAATGCTCTGCAGAGTCCTTGTCGAGCTTTGCTTGCTGATTTCACTGGGAAGGACCAGAGGAGG
>Ga0209208_10011555_pt1 | contig 11294 bp, 7 predicted proteins | sample S1TSphfallax_3_FD_187694 | JGI IMG/M metagenome (GOLD analysis project Ga0209208, IMG submission 187694) | Host-associated microbial communities from peat moss isolated from Minnesota, USA - S1T2_Fd - Sphagnum fallax MG (SPAdes) (version 2) | ecosystem: Host-associated > Plants > Peat moss >...
GCAAGATGCTCAGATTTGGTCTGCACATGGGAGCAGGTGATGTCCTTGACCTTGGTGCAGCCAGCCATATGCCATGGCCAATTAAAATTCTTCCCTTAGCATTTGCAGGACCTTCAAGCCAGCCTCTCCATTGCAGGCTAGTGCAAAAACTATGGGCCTCCCAATCTGTGCCAGAGCAGTATCTCTCACATGTTGTCATGGAGAATATCTAACTCAATCTATTCAGTAGACATGAGAGCTTCCAGACAATCATAGGTTGCTGATCATGCCCTATGCCAGAGAACTAGGCTTAGATCCACATCCAGTTCAACAAGAAGATAACAAACCTCAGCTTGCTGATCAGACTGATAGGAAGCAAACATTGACAGACAATATTTTAAGCCTGCAGCTACTGTTCAGGGCCCCAAAAATCAGAAGACAACAAGAGATGGGTCAAATGATGAAATCAAGGCTACAAACATATGAACACTTACAAAAATGCCAGATGCTCCGAGGGCCAAGGCATTTAGATCATCAGTCCCAAGGCATACACACCTCCATCAAGGAACACTGGCACTCAACCATAACCCAAGCATAAGTGAGGGAGCCATGTGAATTTCAATATGCCCATGCTTGCAACATCAATGGTAAAAGGATTGTGGGAAATGGGTAATGCTATAGAATTTGTTATCTCCCTGGAGTTGCTGGTAGAAGTGGTATGATTGATCAAGTTACATGAATACTCTGAAGGTGGAAATCTCCCTCCATGCATTGTGGTGTTTCTGACACTGGAGTGTCATCTATACCAGGAAGATCTACAGTGATGAATGTGCAGAAGATGATAGTATGACAGACATGGTTGTGTAAAGAGCTTCCAACTGCTCTCTTTCAATGCTAGTGAAGTGCTCCCAAGCACCAGCCACACCAAGTGCCAAGTTACTCAGTGTGGTGAGAAACATCAGTGGGGAAGAAGCTTTGAAGGCGATTCATCAAAACAGTCAAGTAGCAGCACTGGTAACTCCATCAAATTTGGTCACCTGTAAACGATTGTTCAACTCAGAGATTGCAGTAGCCGAAAGTGTTGGATCCTAGCAAGATTGGGCACAAAAACTAATCTTAATCAAGCCTGGATTACCTAGAGACTCCAGTAAACCACTAAACCCTTTGGGCACAAGAGCTATGTACCTTGGCAGCCAGGCTGCCACAGTAGAGAGCTCTTGTGTATTCCTAGCATCCCGATTATTCAAAATGGCTGGCAAGAAAAAGAAAAATTATAAGTGAAGAACCTGTGGTTAAGGAGAAACAAAATTGAAGAAAAGAGCAAGGTGAAAAACCAGACCTGGAGCTTCATGTGATGGGGTTTCTTCATAGTGTCTATCATCTGGCCTGAAATTTCACACAATAATGTGAGATGAATCGTTCAATCACTTCCTAGACCACACATGTACACTACCTCAAAGGAAAACTGTTTCTTGGGATCCAAACCCTTCAATTTGTGCTCCAGAAATTTGTGGCCGTACTGTTGTTGATTTCAAGACTGCTCTGGAAGACTGGATACATGGATAATTATATGGACAAACAAGACATTGAAAGGCTCTGGACTGAGCATTTGCACAAAAGGGTTAGCTGACTCATCATCCTTGGAGGTTTGTTCCATCTAAACCATTGCTAAATTGCATCATTCCCAACTGACCACAAACAGATCTTGCATTCACCTTCCTGTCATGGATTCAAGACCTAGTATCACTCCTGATGAAACCCATACTTCTACCTTACTGAAGTGAGTTATATTTGATGTGAAAGAAAGGGATACACCAAATTGTGGATTGAGAACAAGATAACGTATACATTTATGGTTGCACAGAGTGTGTGCTTCCAAAATTTCCACTTTGAATCTGATTGAATTCTTTCAACAAGATGCTGGTGCAATCTTCAAGTATCAGAAAGCTTGAAGAAGAAAGTCATGTAAAATTCTCAACTACAGAGAGAGCAGTCTCAAGCTAAAATGACCTGAAGTTGCTGAACGGCTTGCTGGAATTGGCGATAACATGACCCCAAGGCACCTCTGTGTGCTTACAATACACTTTGCCAGGTTGATCTTCACCAGGTTCAGCTCTGCCGCTGTTGGAAGGAAGCAAGCAAACCTGGTACATTCTAGTTTCACCTCTGCTGCAGTCGGAGAAGAAGCAAACCTGATTGCATTGGATATGCATTACCCTGTGAACAACAACATCCAGCTGAAAATTTCTCTTGGCAGCCACTTTTGCAGTTCCTCTCACCTTTCCATGGGCTGCATCCACAAACAGAAGAATCCATCCCAGGAGCCATGCACGCATGCTCAGTCTTTCCAAGCAGGCAGCCCCCGGGCTCTCACAGATGAAGCGGTAGCCATGAGAGCCTTTATCTTTCCCACAGCTGGAAAGCTACTTGTGCTCCCTTTTTCCAACAACTCGACAGTTAGTCCTCCCAAACATCACTGTGATGAAGAGGCCAAACCCTCCACGATGTTATCCTCTTTTCTTGAGCTGCACGGCGTCCAAGAGATCGAGCTCGCGATTGTTTCTTCAACTCATCACTCGATCCAGTCTCTCGGATGGAGCATGAGTAGAGATTTGGTTGAAGCTGGCTCACAGATCAGAACTAAGTCGAGGAATATTCCGAGCGAAAGCGGCTCGCGTGGTTGGTCAAGAAGAAACCCCAAAGGTCACAACGATGACCCGGCAACGGGGGTTTGTTTCTTGGGTAGCGTGCAGCAGCAAATTGGCGTTTTTGAGTGTGGTAATGGTTTGTGCCGTATGGAGCTTGGTTGAAGCAGGTTTAGGTGGTCGCTCGTACAACATTAATTCACAGCAGCCCTACTTTCACAAGCGGCTTTCTTGCGACGAAAAAACTCGACGATCGCTTGCACAGATAGGAAATCTGCAGGACTACTGTAGCCCCTCTAATACGCTTGCATAGGTTTCTTGTCTATTGATTTGATTTTCCTGCTCCTCGAGCTTCGTGAGCGCCTCCTCACATGTAAGTTTGTCGACTCCTCGCACTCCGTGTCCAAGGTTTGTTCTTTCTTCATGGTTGTAGCTTCCAGAGGTATCATCAATACTAGTTGCAGCTTACGCAGTGCAGCAATCGGTGGTCGATTTGAAGATTGCTGTTTTGGCTCAGATTGTTTATAGATCTGCTGTCTTCATGCTGTTTCGGAGTCCAGATTGTTCATCTGTTTTTCTGTGGCTTCCTTCTGCCATGTGCAGAATCTTGTAGAGTTTGATAGTATTTGTTGTTGTTGGTCTGTTGCTGCAGATTTTCCATCGGCAAGCTGTAGAGCGTTGTTTGTGACAGCTAGCTATAGCAACCAATGCCCAGAGCAATTGCCATGTTGCTCCTTGAGAAGCTTTCTGTTGTTCATTGCTTCACAGTGTAAGCTGTTTGTGATGTGTTTCTGAGGAGGAGGAGGTTGTTGCGGTGGGGAGGGCAGTAAGGGGGGTGAAGTGCTTGTGTTTTGAGCCATTTTGTTCAAACGATGGTGACTCAGGGGAATGAAACATTTGTACAGCTTCACGGTGTGCAGCAATCTGGTTTCTCCTCTGAGAGAAGCAACACGATTTGTGTGAAAGGAACATGGTATCCCATGCATTTTGTCCTCGTCATCACTGATGGTATCGATGCTTGGAGGGCAGATGCAACAGAGAATACTGTGACATTGCGATCAAGAAGCTTGCGACTCACAGAAACCGAGTATGTGGATAAGGTGCAATTGCACCTTGGCCAACAGCACTCGAGCTCTGTGTATTTGTTGAGTCGCATTGACTCAGAGAAGGTGCGATTTACGTGCACTCCCATGGACAAGGATTACTCTCTTGGTTTCACCTTTGATCTGGTCCTGAATAAGGTGCCAGGCATGAGCATCACCTTTGATATGCTGCAATTTGTAATGCGGGCGCACACGGGGCTTCTGGAGCAGATGGAAAGTAAGACTCGAATGTTTGAACGCACAAAAGCTGCTGCAGAAAAAAGTTTCAGAGAGCTCCAGAAGGAGAAAAATGAGGTGGAATTAAAGTTTCTGCAGCTGAAGACACGGACGGATGATGTTGCTTTTAGTGCCTTGTCACCAGCTGGGAAGAGGAAAGCTGACCATGTGGTGGAGAAAGGATCTGTGAGGCAAAAGCCACTACGGACTTTGCCTACCAGCCCACCACCCTCGCCTCCTTCAGCCTCAAAGACGCCACTGTATTCCAATGGCGACAAAGAGCTTTCAAAATCTAGGAGTAAAGCAAGAAGAAGAGTGGTGACACCAACAAAGATAAATGGTAAGCACTCCATGTCTGAACCCAAGTCGAGCGGCTGGGGAGCACAAGCAAAATTCTTTCTTGGAGTTGCTGGTCCACGGGAGGAGCAGCAGACTGCTGAAGAAGAGGAAGAAGAAGAAGAAGAAGAGGAAGAAGATACTGACAGAGCAAGAGAGAAAGAGATGCTCATGGCTGCTGCCAATGTAGATGGATGCTTGGAGAGATCTCAATTTCCTGTTGGAGACTTGGCGTTTGCTGAAAGGCACTATCGCTTGGTGACAGCACAAAAGGGAAGAAGAACAACTGGCACGATGAAGAAAGGCAGGTCGAATGTTAACAAAGGGTCTGGCAATAAGAGAAAGAAAGGAGGTCAAAGATCTGTTGCAAAGAAAGCTGCAGTAATCTGTGCAGACCAGATAGAAGATCAAGTGGCAAAGGGCATCAAACTGTTGGAGCCATTTACAAACTCTGGCTTTTGTGCTGGTCAGGATTTTGATGAGAGGAGTCAGCTAACACTCCCCACCAAGAAAAGGGGCAGACCATTTGGGTCCGGAAAGGGCCACAAACCATCATCTGAGAAGAAACCGACAAGTTTGCAGTTGAACAGCCAAACATACAGTGATGAAGTCTCACACTGGCCCGGTGTGTCTCTCCAGGGAACTGATGCACAACAGTTTGGGGTTCTGGACAATCTAGGCGTTGCTCCAGTTCCTGATGAACAGAAAGAGTTCAATGTCATCAGTGCAGACTTCCATGATTTTGATGGCGATCGCACAGAGAATGCAATGGCCTTGAATCAATTCTGGGCTCTCTATGATGACAAAGATGGGATGCCTCGATTCTATGGCCGCATTTCGAAGTTGAATCAGACACCTTTTGAGGTCAATGTTGAATGGCTGGAACCTTATCGTGCAGCAGTTCAACCCTATGGCCTTGTTAAGTTAGCAGATCTTTCTGCATCATGTGGTGAGTTTAAGCTTGGAAGTCAGTGTCCACAGACATTGGCTGCTTTCTCCCACAGGGTGGAGATAGATATAGAGGGACCAAAATCCATTTTTCGATTATATCCCAAAAAGGGTGAGGTCTGGGCACTTTACAGAAGTTGGTGGGAGCACAAGCCTGTCCAGTCTGATGCTGGGGAGGAAGACAACGTGAAGTTTGAGTATGATTTATTCCAAGTATGCAGTGACTATTCAAAAGAAAAGGGTGTGAAAGTAGCACGACTTTATAAAATTCCAGGCTTTACAGCACTCTTTCAGTCAGAGGAAATTCAAGAAATGATTCCAGCTGAGCATGTATTGTCCAGATTCTCTCATCGAATCTTTACATATCAGATGAGAGGAGATGAGAGGCCTGGAGTGCCCAAGGACTCCTGGGAGCTTGACCCTGCAGCTACTCCTGTGGAATACCTAAAAGAGTCTCCAAATGCGTATGGTGTTGATTGTCCACCTTCTGCAATGGGGTCACTCCAGACAGTTTCTGAGTCTGGTTGAATGGCTGGGGGTTTTTAGCTCATCTTGAATCCTCAGGAGCCTTGATGCTACTTTCTTACCCACCTTGACAGATGGTAGTAACAGCTGGCCTAAGATGCTCATGTTTGGTGCCTTGAGAGAGTTCAATCTGCTGATGCTTTGTGGGTTGAGCCAAGTATGTTGGAAGAGTGTGTGCAGAGAGAGTGGGTTAAGAATGCTGGGAAAAACATTGGTTGTGACAGTGCCCATCCTTGGAAAGCAGGAGTGGCACTCAAGTCTCAGTGCAGACTTGGCAAGAAACCTGTGTGGCATATTGCTGGATTGTTGGGAGGCCCATTGAGGTGGACATACAGTCTTTCATAGAGTAGGTGTTTCAGTTTGCTGGATTGATATTGTATGACGTTTTGAGACATATTATTCTTAAAATTCTATGCGTATTGTTGGATTCTTTGATTTTGTTGGTTGTGTCCACTGGGAAGAGCTGTGTGATCGCATCCTCTAAAATATTAAAATGATGACATCTATTGGGCAGGCAGTTACTCTGTTCAGAATCTTGCAAGATTTGCTGCTTTATGTGTCATCAATCTTCATTTGTAAAGTTTAGGGTTTGCTCAGGGGCAGCTCAGCAGATTGGTAGCTTTCTTACCTCTCACCAGATTGAGTGGTTCAGAAGCATTGTTAGGTCTGGGATCTCATGACACAGTTATAAGGATTATGAGAGGAATTGTACAACAAGCCTTTAGAAGCATTTGTTGTGTTGGAACTCTCTGTGATTGTATTGACTGTGCACAGTATTTGCACCTTCAGTTTGTGTTGTCTCAGGTGGCTTTCCCCAAATTTCTTTCTTCCTGCTGTTGGAGGTTTGAATTTGTCAAAGGAAAACAGATGTGAGAGCATGACGTCTAGCTATGTCCCTTGCACAGGAACTGTCCTCGTTAGAGGGCCTCACATCTAAGCTTGTATTTCAATCTTTCTGAGCTTTATTGTGTTGATGTATCCTGTTGAAGTGTTCTTTGAACCATTCTTTTTGGAGTGCTGGAGTGGGGAGATGTGGTTGTCCCACTTTTTAACAACACACATGTTTTTAGTGGTGATGAGGTAGAAACTGTGGAAGAGATGGGGTGGCCAATGAGAGTGCTGACAATTGAGCTTGAAGATGGCCAACAGTGAGGAAGGAGAACAGCTGAGAAGCTTTCAATCCCCGTACTATGTCCATGTCAAGAATGTAATTGTGATCTCTTTGAATATGTTTCTTTAGAAAGGCTTTCAATCCCCGTACTTGTTCACATCAATGGGTCTTCCAACAATACCATTCTTGCGGTGCATCATGGCTTGAATGTAGTCTTAATTTCACCAGAAAGAAAATCCATTCATGAGTTCTTTTGCTACTTTTGGAAAGCTTGCTTATTGGCAATTGTGTACATTGATGTGGAGATTTTTGATCTCATGAACTTGTGTTTGCAATTGGTGACTTGTTACTTCTTTTCCTGCAAAAAGAAACTACATAAGTAAACTTCCAATTTGAAATTTGATGCCACAACAAGGACTAAGGATCTCTTTCTGATGAGGAGGCCTATCACTAATGATAAAAAAACTTATGACGCACACATAATATACTGGACATGGGTGAGGCCATGTGGCTCACTTGTATTCGAGAAATCAAACCAGATCTTGAGATCTGGACTCTTGCCCTGTTTGTTTCTTGTGTTGCAAAATCAATGAATTCTTTGCAGATGTGTAAATTTGCAGCCTTGCATATTTATATGACGGTAGTGTGCTTGCATGTGTTGAAGCTATCAACAAAGAGAAGGCCAAGATTCATATGGAATGTTATCTATAAGTGACAATGTATGCTTTTGTTGTCTCTTTTGCAGCTGCTTGACCTCAACTCCATTGATTACAGTTTTGCAAGAATGATGATTTGATTGGGGATTTGCAAATTTTTTAGGGTTTTTTTTTTCCCATGCTATCATGGTTTCAATGTTCTTTCGATTTTCTCTTGTAATTCGGCTTTCAATTTTTTTAGTGTTTTGTGAAATCAAAATATAGGAGAAAGGTCTATCAACAAACTTTTTTCCTACATAAAATGTTGCCATGACAATGACATTGTGAAGGGACAATGTTGTAGTGACAAGGATAGTGAGGAGAGATAGACTCACAATGAAGATGGATAGGCTAGTTGGTAATTTTGACTTGGTGAAAGTTAGGAAGTAACTCCGATAGGTTGGAGAGTACTTTCCAAATTGTGTAAGTTATTGTTCTTGTGACATCACTACATGTCACTGAACATGATTTCTTTGGTCCAATGAGGGACAAAAATATAAAAAGGATAAAATGTGACGATGGTTTACAATCATGCAAGAATTGGAAGCAAAATTTAAGGTGAGAGAAAATGGCAAAAAATGCATGACTATTTGAAGTCTTTGTGTAAGTGAGGAGAATATGATGACAACATCTATTCTTGAGATTGTTTGTGCCTACTAGTCCTTGTGTATCTACCATTTAGCAACAATGAAAGCAAATTGTTAGGTGGCCTAATGTGAAGTTGAGGGGTTTTGACCAAGCAAAACATAATACATTTGTTGATCTCAAGGTTCACTATTTGGAACTTAATAACATCTCCATTTTGAGGGAGATTGAAATCATGTTTTTTTACATGTAGTTCTAATAGGCATGTAATTTTTTCCATGAGAAAACAAATGGAAAACACTTGTTCATACTACTAGGATTGTATGTATCATCATCAAAGAGGAAAACTTGTGCCTTAAAAGTTGTTAGAAAGGGTAATTTAGGCACATAATTTTTGAATTTCCCAAGCAAGAAAACAACAAGCACAACTAAACTCTTGAATTTTGGGTGCTTCATATGAGTAGTATCCTTGAAAGCAATGTTGACCTCTAGATTTGGTGTGCATGCAAAAACTAACCCAAGCTTTTAAAGAGCATCAACAAGTTGCAATACATGAAGACACATTGATGAATTGGTTACTAGTGTGCAAATGCCAATGCACTCCTAACATTTGGTTGGGTATTTTATGGTCCATTGAGCTATCTTTGTTATGCATTATTCTTGGATGTTGATTCCTAATGTCTTTTCCATAGATGAAGATGTTGTGCATAGAAATTAATTTTGAATACAATAAAAAGGGTGGTAATTAATAATAAAGAAATAGAAGTCCATACGAAAATAATGTGTTTCATTGCTTGCAATTTCTTAATTAGGTAGTTAAGATGCGAAGACATGGAACAATGTTTTCAATAACATTTCAAGCATGTTGACATCATTTATCTTAATAAATATCTGTTGTGGAAAAGGAGGTAGACAAATTCAATCCAGGTTGTAATGTTAGCCACAACTACTTATTAAGCAGTTTTCATGTAGGTTTTAAAAAGGCTAAATGTGTGCGCTTGCTTTGGATTAGGAGTGTGGTAAAGGTAGCACAGATGATGAGATGAGTTCCTGCCATGTAGCAATGTTGGGAGGACTTCCTATTTCAATAAAATAGGATTAGGGCACACTTTGTGTATTATAGATTTTGCATATGTGTATGTGTCGTGGTAATCAATTTGACCAACTTAGAGTTGGTGGAGATCATGTTGAGGTCTACATTTCCTCCTAACATACCAAATAATGTGTTATTATAGGTTGTTCCAAGCTCAAGTGCATTTTAGAGTACGGTATTATTGTTGACCATGATCGTAGTTGGGTTATGTTTATTGAAGGCATGGATTTGGGCTATTATTGGCTAATAGGCTTAACATGCTAGCAACTTGTAGATAATTGTTTTCAAAGTGGACATACTAACTCTTTTTCCTTTCACCTACAAATTTCTTACAACTCTACAATGCAAATGCTTCTAAAACTCGTTGAGTCACCAATATTGGATGATGTAACTATGAAATTAGTTGCATTTGGAACGAGTCATAATGCCATGCTCAAACGTTTCTCATGACGTGGTTCAAATTATATCACAATGCATCACATTTGTTCACCTTGGAAAAACAAGTCAATGCCCATGACTAACATCCATTATTTTTGTGAATTTTGTTAGGACGTCTAGACAAAAACAAGAAAGATGTTTTCCTAGGGATGGAATAAGTATGGGAAGGTAAGAAAGACGTGGAGTATTCTTTAGTTTGGGTAGATGAAATTGATTGGCTATTTATTCAAATCAAACTTGTTTCCATTTCTTAGCTTGGTGTAATTAACAAAGTTTTCATAGATTTTCTTTTTTTAGATATTGGATGATTTTAGGAATGAGAATGTATCCCTTGCAAACTATCAATCAATATCTTCTTCGCCATCTCCATTATATTTCATTGCAACTAGTACCTAGTACGTTTTCATTCTTTTGCACACACAACATTTGACCCTAGCCACCTTCATCACTATTTCTACAATTCCCAATCCCTCGTCTCTTCACTGTTTCCAACTGTTGTTCTTTATAAACGACCTTTTCCATGACATGGAGCGGGAAGCCCATCCTATTCAATACATTGTCTACAACATTCATCCAGTGGATGAAGTTTCCTTCCCATCCTTGCTCCAGCTCGACAAGCTCCATACCAGTGTTGGGTGGTTCTCTTTTTTTTTTTTGTGAGAATCGTGAGTTCCAGTTAAGGAACAAAATTAAGAATCAACCCGATTTTTTAGATTTTTTCTTCATTTTAGAGAATCAGACCAGGTTTCAATTTTTCCTTAATATATAAATTTATCAGGTTCTCATAGAAATGGTTTTCAAAAAATTTGAGAATTGTTGGTTTTCAGATGATGATTCTCTATCAAAATATTTTTTATTTTTTCTTTAAAATGTGAAAGATTCTCATTCATGGACAAAATTGCACAAAACACAAAGTGGGGCCAAGTTTGAATTTGGACCCCTTTTATTTCTATTGAAAAAGAGGGAAAGAGGCTATTTAAAGTTGAAAACCTAGCTACCTGAAATCTTAACTTCTTCTAGAAGGTTTGTTTAGAAATTCATAGGATACCCTATGCCCCAGCAAAAAAAGATTTTTTAAAAAAGAATCATTTGACACCTAAAATGTATTTTTAAATTTTTTTTATTATTATATAAAAGGTGAGAATTGGAATTGAGTTTATACCCAATACCCAAATCGAGTATCAAGTATTTTTAACAAAGACAACCTGGTCGGTTCTCATGATGCCCGGTTCTCAGCTTAGTGTGAACTGGGAAACTCGATTTTCAGCCCTTGAGTGTGAGAAAAATGATAATCGATGGGATTCGGGGATGGAATTCGGGGTGAGGCAGTTCTCATCCAATTCCCGAGAACCACCCAACATTGCTCTCCATACTACTAACCCATCCACAGACCCATATTGTGTCTCATCCCACCAACATCCATCCCACCAACATCGGCCCCTGGGCCACTAAATGGGAGACTTGGGTGTATTTTCTAGGCTATGTTTTTTTTTAAAAGTTAAAGATGTAAAGGCTAGAAGAAACAAGAATGAAGATAATCCTTCTTCAGATGGCATGGTTGGCCATGAATACTTTACTATCGGTAACAATTGGATCTTGATCCATAGGAGAATTGACATT
>Ga0209208_10011556_pt1 | contig 11293 bp, 9 predicted proteins | sample S1TSphfallax_3_FD_187694 | JGI IMG/M metagenome (GOLD analysis project Ga0209208, IMG submission 187694) | Host-associated microbial communities from peat moss isolated from Minnesota, USA - S1T2_Fd - Sphagnum fallax MG (SPAdes) (version 2) | ecosystem: Host-associated > Plants > Peat moss >...
AAAGATTGTAAAGATAATTTTTGCTATGCTATTGCACATTTATTACTTATTGATGAGAATGCCAAGTAATCTTGTTAATGAAACATGATTGCTAGGAGATGATGATGAACATGAAGGAATTGAAGCAATGAATCTAACCTAAATTACATTTGCATAGTAGGGGAATGTGAAGAATGCGAAAATTAAACAATTTGTTTTCAATATGTGTTGGCAAGATCGTTAGGTCTTCTACTATTTCATGTGTGTTTGTGATGTTAAATATGTTTGTGAGTGAATTGCTTGATACATTATGATTCATCTAGGTTTCGGAGTTACAATATAAATGAATTTAACATTGAAGGAACATGAATGTGTAATTGTCCAACATTGGGGCTCTAAGTAGAAACAAGGAATGTGTTTTGTTCATTGTGGTTATGCGAAGATTATATGCTTTATTAAAGAGAACAAGAAAAATAAATGTATTATATTTATGGTTGCAATCACAATACAAAAAACCAAGGAGTCCAAGGTTTAGATTTTTTAGAGTATTAAGCATTACCACATTTGAACATGGCCTCCATGTTTTACGGTCTCAAAGGAGGATGACCTAGTGTCAATTTCAAAAACTTAATTCACATGTATTCATCCATGAACTTTCAAAGAATAGGTAATTATTTATGTTGAAATAATGATTATTTGTACACATAACACATATATACATTTTAACAAAAAATAAACATTTTAAACTTGTATACCCTTTTTCACCTTATTTGAAAAAAAATCTATAATAGAAAAACCCATTTTGTGAATTACACAAACTATGGTTATTGAACCTAAAACAATTTGTTCACAACATGCTACATATTGATTCAAATAATTCTTGAATCAATCTTATATAATATATGGAATGCATCCATGCCCTTTAATGCATAAAAATGAAATTTTTTTGTTAAATTGTTTTTGCAAAATATGTAAACTTGACAATTAAAAACATGTTTGAACCAAATGTGCTTATATGTGCGATAAGCAACAAATTTCACCAATCTCAACTCCTATTGTTGTTTTAATTATGAACATGAAAATCCTTTCCAATTTGGAAAAAGATCTTGTTTATTAGAAAAAACTAGAAATGAATAGTGTACATTTGATAAGCAAAATGGATGTTTCAATTAAATTTTTTTTTACGAACAACATATTGCCCACTACTTACCACTATTCACTTAATAATCAATGAAACATTTGAAAACTACACAAAATTCATTGAGATGCAACTTCACCAATATAAAAACATTGTGCACCAAACTAGATTACATTTCAATGTTTGAAACTCATACTCATCTTCTTTCAAAATTGCAAGAGTTTTCAAAAGTCAACACATTTCTTGGTTGTGTCCTTTAGCTCTAATTGCACCCATATATATATATATATATATATTCACTACCATGTGTTGAGAATTGAGGTTGAATATCAGAAAAAAAAAGGACGAAAATAAGATTTTAAGCTAAAGGAGAGGAGGCTTTAGGAATGATATTGCCACATCAAGTAGTTACATGTAAATGTTCATGGAAATGTTGCAATCAATATGGACATGGTATTACTGGTGATAAGGATTTCATTGTACCCTCTCAATAATGTTCAAGTAATTGCTTTTGATGTGTGGCACCCGTGTTATAGGCAACTACTATCACATGCGTTTTCAGGAGGTTGAATCATCCTTGCATTCCCTCCATTTTTAGTTACACAACAGCAATTGGTGCAACAACCTTTAGTATGGGTACTTATCATATGCCACAAATGAATGAATGAATGAATGAACGAATGATGCACGAATAAGTTCTCAAATCAAATGAAAATAATCCACAAAATTTATCTGGTTGCTCACATGCCAGCAAAAGTTTGAATTGATCAGAGAAAAGATGCAACACAACAACATGGTATTGTTGGTTAGGAAAGCTTTAGCTGAAAAGGGTGCGTGTACTACTTTGTAGTTTGAAAGAGTGAGAGACAAAGAATGGAGAGAGAGAGAGAGAGATGAGCACTACTAGTTTAGTTACAACTTAACAATACTAGAGTAAAAAGGAAGAGAGAGAGGGAGAGAGAGGGAGAGAGAGAGAGGGAGAGATGAGCACTACTAGTTTAGTTACAACTTAACAATACTAGAGTAAAAAGGAAGAGAGAGAGGGAGAGATGTTGTTGAAACAAAGGCTGGATCTTAAAAACCCTTCTTTAAAAAAAATTTGTAAGTAATGATACAGTTAGTGTCTCTTGTTGAGAGATGAGCTACAAATCTCTTATTTTCTACCAACAGCCTCTGCAGCCACTATCTCAAAGACAGTGGCGGCAGAAGAAGGGGAGGTTGGGGGGGGGTACACAACAACACTGTAGATCAATATGGGGCTGGCTGGCTGGCTGGCTACAAGTCTGAACTCTAAACCCTAAACTCTTGAAACCCTAAATGGCAGCTGCGGTGGTAGTGCATAGAAAACAGCCCCCCCCCTTTTTTTGGGCAATAAAAAAAAGGGGGGGGGCTGTAGGAAAGAAATGGGCTGCTGCACATGAAGAATTTTTTTTTATCATTTCGTGAACTGAAGTGAAGTGAACTGGGTGGGGAGTAAATTTTTGTTTTTAAAGGAAGTAGTGTGTGGAAAAAGATTTGAAGAAAATGGAAAAAGGGGAAAAAAGCTTTGAATTGAAGCAAATTATAGAGGGAGGGCTTAGCAATTGATACCACATAGCTTTGGATCGGGTCCGGTGATCTGATGCAAAAATGGGTCGATTTTAACCCATAGAAGAGAGAAGATGGAGGCCAAAAGAACGGACCACACGATCACAATTGTGGGTGTGCGGTTTTGTCGCCCCATTAAACCCTTGAGGAATGGGTACAAGTGAACAATCACCCAAAATGCGAAGAAGAGCTTCCCGAAGAGAGGACCCCAAGATGCATACCCGTTGTAGATCGCACCGGCGATTCCCGCAACAACGCCCACAAGGTTGACGACCAACAAGGTGGTGGGGGGAATTAGAAGCGTAGTCCACTTGAAGGCGTATAGCTCTCCAAAATCATCGTCCTCCGAAGATTTGGACGTCACGGTGAAATTCGTGTCTATACCCGCGCACACTTTGAGCAACCCTTGGAAGACGGCAAACAAGTGAGCTGAAACGCCACCAATCACCCAAAACTGCTCATTTCGCCACCATTCGTCAATCCCGACTCCCGACCAACGCATCTCGAGAATACCCGTCGCAAAAATGGATATAAATAGAGAAAGAAAAAACAGACTTGCCACGTCACTTATCTGCAAAAAAAAAAACACCCAACACAACCCAAAATGTGCCCAAAAACTTTAGGGTTTTCAAATCTTCAAGAAATGTGAAATTTACAAAAGACGCCCAACACAACCCAAAATGTGAAGAAGAAGAAGAAGAAGAATTTTAGCGCTTTGAAATCTTCAAGAAATATGAAATTTACAAAATACGCCCAACACAACCCAAAATGTGAAGACGAAGAAGAAGAAGAAGAAGAATTTTAGGGCTTTGAAATCTTCAAGAAATATGAAATTTACAAAATTTACCCAACACAACCCAAAATGTGAAGAAGGAGAATTTTAGGGCTTTCAAATCTTCAAGAAATATGAAATTTACAAAAGACATCCAACACAACCCAAAATGTGAAGACGAAGAATTTTAGGGTTTTCAAATCTTCAAGAAATATGAAATTTACAAAAGACGCCCAACACAACCCAAAATGTGAAGACGAAGAATTTTAGGGTTTTCAAATCTTCAAGAAATTTGGAGTTTTGGATCGAAAAAACACTAATAAGGGAGATGAGTTTCTCATGAGGAAGGGAAAAGAAAAGAAAGGGGGGTTTTGGGGAGGGGGGGGGTGGAACATACCGTTGGAATGATAAATTTCCCGGTCAGCAAGCAAATAGCGGGCAGCGTACAATACGCAACAAGAGGCAAAGCAGTGAGTGGGTAAACCGTGGTGTTAATGTAGGCCAGCCTCTCCAGGCATTTCAAGTTGCCACCTTTGTACCCATACCAGAGAGGGCAATGACGACTGAACAAAATTTCCACAGACCCAAGCGCCCATCGTAGCACTTGGTTGAGACGATCTGACAGATTAATGGGAGCTGATCCTTTAAACGCAGGACGGCGTGGCATGCAGTAAATGGAGCGCCACCCACGGCAATGCATTTTGAAGCCTGTCAAAATATCCTCTGTCACAGAACCATAGATCCATCCCAGCTGCAACAACACACAAACACACACACACACACACACACACACAAATTTGTATCGATGAGAAATCGTTGCAAGAGAAAAAAAAAATCCTCCAAAACGACAAAAGAGAGACGTTTTTTGAGAAATCAAACAGTACTTACTACTTGGGGTAATCTCTCATTGTTTTTGTTTATTCAAATTTGTAGAGGAAATTGCAAAATGGGTTAGAAAGCCCTGATCCTTCTTAAACCCTAAATATTTAGGGTTTGGTTTCATTTTACACTTTGCTGTTCTAATTGGGGTTTTTTGAAGTGTTATTATTCGAATGCACACCTCCTTTCCCCAATCAGATTTGTCTTCGTAACCACAACTGATGACATGAATCGCTTCCTTCAACAGCGCAGCAGGGCTTGCTGACTGTGGAACGCCACCGTTCTCGAGAAGAGTTGATGCAACAAACACAGGAGACTGACCAAATTTCTTTTCAAAATTCTTCAATGACATCATTGACACCTTGTCATCTTCTATCCCTGAAAAACTCAATTCCACATGGGATGTGTGAGAATTTGTTTTTTCATATGGATGAGTACAAAAAGGTTCCACATGGGTTTGTAAGAAAACTACTCCTACTACATCAAAATGGGCGTGAAATTGGTGTGTACAAAAGAGTACAAAACAGAGACTACATACTTGGAGGAGCAAGTAAGTTTTACCTTCAAGGCCTTCCTCAATGTCTTCGAGCGCAAAGATGGGGATTGTGGAATCAGTACGTGGAAGTTCCTTTTTCTTGTCAGAGGTTTTTCCGAGCTTAGTCTTGCTCCTGGGTTTGCGAGGGCCACAGCAAAAGTCTATGCAGATGTTTTTGATTTTCTTTCCTTCTTTTGGTGGTGGATCATACCCATACAATGCTTGCCTTCGGAACACACACCCAGTTCCCACATACACTGGACCTTGAAGTCCATCCAGACCCTTCAAGTTGATCTGCAAACACAATGGAATATGGCATCAGAAAAACTATAATAAAAATGTCATGAATGGAGAAGTTCATCCAAAAATCTGCAGAATTTTTTTTTTCTATTCTTGCCTATGAGTGTTCACATTGCAGCACTTGGCTAGCATGATCTGACAGATTGATGGGAGGGGAGCTCCTCCTTTAAATGCAGGATGATGTGGCATGCCATAAATCAAGCACCACAGCCATCAAAGCAATTCACACTAAGGAAAAGAATTTGGGGTGTGAGCCAAGAAGAAGGAGAAATGGGTAATTTCTCACATCAAAGAAAACAGTGTTGTGATTGGCATATCGATCACTCCTATCAATACCGTCGAATCGCTGGGGGAATTGAACATAGCATACACGCTTGCCAACTAACGGATCCATCATGAAACACATTGCCTCGCGAAGAGCTTGACTATTGTTGATGTAATGATCACAATCCAAATTAAGCATGAATGGTGCATTTGTAAGCACTGCAGACACTCGCACCTGCAAAAACAGATCATCAGTGATTTGCAGCAGGCACTACAGGAAAAAAAATATAAAAATCCACACTGAAATGTCTAGCTACTATTGGGTACTGGGTTACATGTGGTTGTTATGTGTGGAAAGAGATGCTGCAACCCACCAAAGCATTCATGGCTCCGGCTTTCTTGTGATGATTGAATCCAGGTCGCTTTTCTCTTGATACGTACACCAATCGTGGAAGCTCATTCCCATCTGTATCATGTCCACCACTGTGACCCAAAAACACCTGTGCAACAACACCACCTTGTTCAGTCACAAGCAAAACGCAAATTGTGATCAGTAATAATGAGGAAGCATTTCATGGAATCAGAATGCACTTCATAAGAATCAAAACACACTCTAATTGTGCAGTTAAAACTGTTTCAATCAATGCCCCATGTAAAATCACCCTTCCAACAGAAGGAAGTTCTGAGGTGCACATACTTGAATCATTCCAGGATGATCTCGTGTGTTGTTCCCAGGCCATGGTGTGCCATCCTGCATTGTCCATCCTTCATCTGGCACATTCTGGGCTTTGGCGACCAGTGCATTCACACGCACCTTAAACTCCTCATATTCTCTCTGTCCCACATTTTACATATTTTAGATACATCAATGCATCTCACTTTGATTTCGGTCACTTTCTTTGTGTGATGGTTAAATGCAACCTCTACACGTTGCAGGTATTACTGCACAAATGATATAACTCCCCTGCACCCTAAAATGTAAAAATTGTCCAGTGAATTTAAGAAAGAACATGTTCTCTTTTTTTGGAGACATTAAACTAACCTTCATTGCACGGCGCTCCTTGACGAATGTGGGTTGCACTTTGTCCTTCAAATAATCGATCTTTTGGGAGAAGTACATTTCAGGGGCACGAGGTTCAATGCTGAACTTCTTGCAGAATGGCACCCACTTGCGTGCGAATTCTGATGTCTCAGAAAGTGCATCAAAAGTCAGCATGGACGCACCATCGTCTGACAAATAGCATGACACTTTGTCAACTGGGTAGTCAACCCCGAGAATTGAGAGAATGACATTGGCTGTCACCAACGGTGGTTCCTTTGCTGGATCCACTGTACTGACATAAATATCAATATGCGCCAGCTGAGATGGTTGCCCTTCTTTCTCGTACCTGCAGACAGATGCAGCACAACACTGATGTGAAAATCAAGCTCATAAATTTTAACAACTTGGGTTCAAATGGGTTGTTGCCCACTTTTCAACAGGTGTCACCCATTTCTAACAAGCAAAGGAAAAAGGAAGAAATATTATTGTCAATCACCATTTCTCATTTCTTTTTTAGGAGAGAGATGTTGGGAAAAGGGTGTTAGATGGTGACTGACTACCTGAGAGCTAGCCGGTCAAGATAGGTTTCGCGATTGATTGGGAACCATTTGGGGAACTGATCGAGGATCCAAGAAACCGCAAACCAGATCTCGCAGATCACAGATGTGAGCCACAGACCAAATGCACCGGGAACAGGGTTCTGAATGCGGTAGTGGAAAAAGAATGCAATAACCACAAGCCGAATGACAATGATCATCCGGTAAGGATTGATTCTGCTTGAAGGAAATGTAACCTTCCTTGACAAAGGTTGTCTTGACTCGTCCATTCTAATAACCACAAACAAAAAGAGAGGGGGAAAAATCAAATATCAGACTAAATCAGATTAAACTAAACTAAATTAGCATTGAGAGACCCAAAAACAAAATTCCACCAGAGATTCATGGCTTACAAAGAGACCTCATGAATCAATGAAAATGGGGGAAAAAACATACATGGGTAGATCTGGGCCTTGTCCACCATTATCATCAAGATCAACTCCTTTCCCACCGAGATGATGTTGGTTACCTTCGGTCATCATCATCGAATTCTTGTCCTGTCGCAGTTTCCAGCTCTCCACACGATCCTTCCATGCCACACTCCCATATCCATATACGCCCAAATCCTTGGTTGGATCCATGGACCGTGATTGCACCGAATGCACTGCAATCCAATCACAAAAGAACACCACCAATCCCACATGAACTACTACCAATACTAAATACCAAATACAAATACCAATACCAATACCAATACTACTAGTATTACTACTAAAAGTCCATGACATCCATTCTGCAAAAAAAAAGATTTCACAAATGACAATGAAACCATCACAATTTGCTAATTTGTCTCTGTACAGATTCCTTCAAATGTGTGAGCTAGTAGTGCAAGAATGACTTCAGCTATGGCAACAACAAAATTGCAATCTTTGAAGTGTGGGTGATTGAGTGATGATGATGATACCAGACTGTGTATCGTCGAAGATTGGGTGGACCCGTTTGCTTCCACCGTTGGGCATCATTCCATTGTGCTCTGGAGAACCCAATGGAAACTCCCCACTAACCTGCAGCAGCAAATTCATGGATCTTAGAAAAATTGATGATCCCAGAACACACAGAAAGATTGAAGATTACTTCGCACCCAGAATACACACACCATCAGATCGGAATTTTTATTCCACAGGAGATTGAAGATTACTACCATCCATTCAAACAGATTTTTTTTGTTCCACAGATGATTGCAGAAAGCTGCTATACACCCATTGAAACTGGAAGTTTTGTTCCTTGTAAGAATTGTTTCTCATTTAAAAAAAAGTAATGCTGTAGTAGCAACTGGACCAACAGATTTTACACTCTCGTAGCATTGGTGAAGAACTACATGCAATAAGTGATCAGAGATATCAATTGCTCTTGTAAAATCCATGAATCTCCTTTTTCAGAGAAATCAGTTGTTTGTGTATGTTAGTGGAAGTTACTTAAGCTTTTTCTCAACATGCGCCAATGAGGAAGAATTAGATTGAAAGTTGAAGAGCAATTCAGAGTGAGGGGGATGCAATGTGGGTTGCATGATGAGCAAGCAAGAAGCCAGCACATAAGCAAGCCGCATATGTATGTGTGTATGTGTTGTACCTGGCTATTGGTGAGGTAAGGATATGAAGGTTGCATTGCAGGCAACACAGCATCCTCGTGAGTTCGACCATAGCTCATATGTCCCTGCAACATTGCCTCTGTGACCTGCTGTCTGTCATCTTTGTCCACTTCAGTGTAGTGCATTTCTTTGTCCAAATCGTCCATCTCTGGATCTTCCTTATCCCCATCAACATGAGGACTTCCTGCATTCATTCATTACCCCAAGAGATCCAGATCCCCCAACCAGATCAGGACCAAACAAAAAAAATGGACAGATTTCAACACAAAAGAAGCAAACAACTTGACAAACAAACAAAAACCAAAAAAAAAACTCTCAAAAGAAAAAAATCATTTGCGTTAGGCAGGATTGGGTGTGTGTTTTTTATGGGAAGGAAATTTTGTGGAATTTGTGGGCTATGATCTTGTGTGAGAGGGAAAAGAAAAGAAAATGGGGGTGGGGTGGGGAGGGCTGACTGACTGACCTCGGTGGCGCATGTATCTTTTCCTGCACTGAGGACAGCATTGCGTGCCATCTTTTCTCTCATATTCGTAACAGGGACGACAGACAGGAAATGAGCATTCGCCACAAGCCACAAAAAGCTCACCTTCAGGAGTAACCCCAACATCATCCCCACAAATCTGACAGATGCTACCATTCACCTGGCTCACGGGTTTTGGCTGCAGATACATACATTCCCCACACATCCAACAAAAGCTCTCATGAGAAGGAGGAGGAGGAGGAGATCAGAGCCTCCTGTTTAGATCACCCAATTTTGCTGTCATGGGTTGGGAAGATCTTGCATTCTCAGATCAGTTGTGTCTTCAGAAATTCTCCAACTAACAAAGCTCAAGAAATGTGGGAAAGGATATGGGATGAGGGGGAGAACTAGTTTGCTGAAATGCATTGTGAGAGAAAGAGTTACTTACTGCATCACTCTCGGATCGGATCACAACAAACTCATCCCTGTGGTGTGAACCAGCTACTAAACCTGCATCGGCCTCCATTTCTGAGCAGCTGCAAAGATACGGGTGTGTGAGCTTTGGGTAGGTCCAAGCTCAGACCCCAAAGCTAATCTCCCTTTTTTGCACTCTCTCTGTTATCTCCACCACCACAGAGACACAAACAGCTTCAGCAAGCACGCAAGTTCATTACACTCTTTTCTCCTGTTTCTTTGATCCCATCTCTGTCTCCTGCTGATGCTGTATCTACATCTGCTGCTGCTTTTCCCCCCTTCCTCAAAACGGATCCCCAAGAATCCAAGCCAAATCTCTTGCTGGTGTCGTCCTCTCACCTGCACATCAGCATCGGCAATCCGCATCGTCAATCCGCATCGTCATCAGCCCCAACAACAAACAAAACACTTGAGGAATTCCTCCCCCAAATCCAACCCCACAAGAACAACAATGCAGCTGCAACACATCCCCTAGCCAACAGTCCCAAATGCCGTTGCAGCAGCTCAGAAATCCTCACTACCAAAAGCAACAACCAACAAAACAAGCACAAACACAAACAAAAACCACTTTTCATCTTCCCGGTTCTTAAGATCTTCCTGTCTCTTCAACTACAACTAGTACCCAAAAACTTCACAATCTACTGCCACCAAAACAAGAACAAAACTTGGCCTTGAAAGCACAAAACATAGACACATACAAACACAGGGAGATTCAAAGCCTACACTTTCTTCTTCTTTGCTTCACTCAAATCTCTTTCTCACTCAAAAGAAAACTACCCAACAACAACAACGAAGACTGTGTCAGAAACAAAAACCCACTGAAAAAATCCAGCTGAACAAAACAATCCATCAATCCAAAACTCAACCCAAACCTTTGTTTGTGTGTGGTCTCTGTCTATCTCACATTCTTCAACTGGGCAACAATGGGTCATCAATGTCTTACCAGCTTGCACTCCCCAAAAGAAAGCTCATCTCGTGCCAACAACTTCCAACCAAGAAAAACACAAACACCAAACAAAATCCACACACACACACACACACACACACACCCCCTAAACTAACTAACTTGGAAATCTTCTTGACAAAACCCACCAACAACAAAAACAACGACAACAACAACAACTACTACTACGACTACTACTATTTCTTTTTCTCTTTCTGTCTGATCTTCTTTCGCTTCCAAGGAACTAGATCAAAGCTGGTGTGGAGCTCAACAGCTACAGAAAGAGGATGGAATGGGGTAGAGAATGAATGGGAGAGGGAGAGAGAGAGAGAGAGGGAAAAAAAAATATTGGTAGGGGATTTGGGGAGGAGGAGGAGGGGAACACCCAAGTTTTCCTACAACAACAAAAGAGTGTAAGTAAGTAGTGGCCAATGCAATTGCACACCAACAACACCCAACAACTACAACTACAGAAGAAAGTGCAATTGTATTATTACTTTTTCTCTGACACATATAATTCCACACTCTTCCTGCCTCCCTCTCTCCTCCTCCTCCTCCTCCTCTTTTTCTCAACTTCCTCCATTCTAGGTACCCATGAGTTGGGGGGGCAAATCCCCCTCCCTCCTTCTCCTCCCCACCCAACTCTTTCCACTCATTCATTCATTCATTCATTCCATTTGCTTTTCTCTCTCTCTCTCTCTCTCTTTGGATTTTTTGTTTTTGTTGTTTTTTTTTT
>Ga0209208_10011557_pt1 | contig 11292 bp, 11 predicted proteins | sample S1TSphfallax_3_FD_187694 | JGI IMG/M metagenome (GOLD analysis project Ga0209208, IMG submission 187694) | Host-associated microbial communities from peat moss isolated from Minnesota, USA - S1T2_Fd - Sphagnum fallax MG (SPAdes) (version 2) | ecosystem: Host-associated > Plants > Peat moss >...
ATTTCAAAATCTTTTTCTAAAATGCATGGAGCAAGAAATTTCATTATGTTTAAATTTGAGTTTGTAATTTTAATTAAGTTTTAACTAGATTTCAACTATGTTTTAATTGGGTTCAACTAAGTTTTGATTAAGTTCAACATCTTGATTTACCTTACACCTAGTCGAACTTATAAAAGTCTAGTTTTTTTCATTTTTGAAAGTTTCTTTAATTTTATTTTTATCATTGGCTTTCCTATTCTTAACTATCAATGGAATTTCAATGTGTTTACAACTAATGCATGATTTTTTTTATATGCATATTATAACATTGACTCTTATTAAAAATTTCTCATTTTTATCAATTTTCACTTTCCTAAATTAAAAAAATGCAATCACTAGTGAGCTTTTTTAAAAAATTGATTTCAACCTCGAAATATGTTTTTCAAATGATTGATTAACTTCAAAATTTTCAGTTAACAAATAAAATATTCCTCAAGTTTCAATATTTTCCTTCAAAAAATATTATTCTTTGAAAAAAAATAATTAGGGTCAAAGCTGCCAAGGTACAATGGTAACTAAGCTTGGACGTGAGAAATAATTTGGCAGGGTCACATACTGAACACCGCTTGAAGGTACTATGGTAACTAAGCTTGGATGTGAGGAATATTTGTGCAGGGTCACATACTGAACATGGTTTGGGGGATGCTCTAACAGCATCTCCACTGGTGCTCAGTATATCACTCTGGACAATAAAATTAAATGTCTACGTTTAGCAACCAATAAAACTGTAATCGGAACTGCATATACGTGGGGACTACTAATAGCAAACTACCTGGACCAATCATTATGATCAACCAATCAGAAATACTGAGTCGTAGTCAGGTCCAATTTATTACGCTCCTTTTTGGAGGTGCACCATTGTGTTGCGCCTTTTACCAGACACGGCAAGCTGCAAGAGTTTGGTGCAGAAAAACCAATTTCCTGAGCTAAACCGGCACATTTTGACTTTTTGAGGATAAATTTTACTGTCTGGAGTCACATACTGACCACCTGTGGAGATCCTCCAACTAAAGGAGCCACTTGTTCTTCCCCACGCTAGGCTAACCACAATGTGAGTTACGGGAAAGAGAGAGAGAGCACTCGAGGGAAGTCAGTTGGAAAACAGTCAATCCATTGTTTGTTTGTTTGTTTGTGGCTTCTTGCATGTGGCGGCGGCGGCGGCAGCAGTGCTTGCTTTAAGGGAAATCCGATCATGGCCTTCTCCTTCCTGCTCCTACTCGTCGCGCAGTTTCTCCTCCTCGTCGCCTGCACTTCAATTGTCAATGCTCAATCTTCCAATGCTACTGTAAGTACCAACTCGTCCCTCTCAAACCGTCTCTCTCCAAACTTTTTCGGTGTGGATTTATTTGTTCCAGGGTCAACATGTTTTGTTTGGTATTTGTTCTGGCCGCGACAGTTGTAGTAATAGTGGTAGAAGAAGTAGTAGCCGTTTCTATTATTGTGTTCTTGCGTCTTGTGATGATTATCTGCGAAGGAGACGATCAGAGTCTTGGTCGTCTTTCGAGGATAAGAAAGGTGGCCGCTTCAACGCGGCAGCAACCAGTTGAACATCAATGAATTTTTTTTCTTTCGGCTTCGTTCTCGGACAGATACGAATTCTGCGATGATAAATGGAGTTTTGTCTTCTGCTTGACAAACGGACGCGCATTGTCATTCTATTGTTGTTGTTGTACTTGAGCGAAAGAAAGCAAATCAGAGCATTGAAGAAATTTCTCTTCAGAAATGCAATGCAAGTAGAATACCGACTTCGTCTTGTGCGACTAGAACAGGCAGGTAGACTGGAGAGAGAGGGGAGGAAATTTGACGTTGGATAGTAGTTTCTTTCCCAGACTCCTCCTGAATGGCAGCTTACCATGAACATGGCGCGATTGAGAACTTCTTTCCATTAGGCTGCTGTGATCACAGCACAATGAACACAGCAGCCTAATGGAAAGCCACTGACATAGGGCCTTGGTTCGGGTTGCAGGGACAGTAGCTTTCCACCATTGGAGAGCTGCAAGTGTGTGAAAATATGTAATTAATCATGTTAGGAAATTCAGGAATACATGCTCTCATGTGAAACAAGGGACAGATGTCATTGTATGGCAAATCACAGTTTCACTCATAATTCTCACAACTTCTGCAATTGAAATTCATAATTCTCACAGTTCTTGCAATTGGTGAATGCTTGACCAGTAGAGTTGCCAGATGAATGTGACCATAGATAATTGAAGAAACATAATCAGCAGCTGTGATGCCTAATGGAAAGATGTCTTTTAGCATCGACAATCCGCACAAGAGCGTGTCCCGGGAGTTATCGTGTGCAGATTCCCGAATGTCTTACTGAGTCATTTCATTCGGCGGTTGTTTCTTTACCGAGATCTCCGATGTCTCAACTTCCGCGCATGACTCAGGCACGGAGTCCGTCGAGCTCTCCACAGATTCTGCAAACGAAAGCATTGCTTCATGCAGAGCTGATATACAAGAAGGAGATTGCCAAACTCTCGTTGTGATATTCAACAGTGCACAACATCATGGAGCTTGAGGTTCAGTAGGAACAACGTCGTTTCAGTTTTCCTCTTGTGCGCTATTGCAGGTGTTTTACGAATCTTTTGACAAGAGCTGGAAAGGACGTTGGATTGTTTCTCACAAGGACGAGTTCACAGGTACAAGATGGCAACTGATGATGAATATAGTGTTCAAGGTGGGGGGGAAGAGAGAGAAAGAGCACAAGCTTAAACAAAGGGATCAGCAAAAGCTCAAACCTGAGAGCATAATCCACTTGTTGTTCTGATTTAGATCGGCACACCTCAAGACAAATAGGAATTTGTTTGCTGCACAAAGTGTTGCCATCGATATCGTATTTTCTTCACAACAGATTTGACAGAAGAAGATTCCTTCTCCTTTGTCATCAGTATCAAGGACTTGAACCTCCCCCCTTGTCTCCCTAAGCATCGCATTTAGACATTGTAACAGGAGAATATATGTCTGCCGCTAATATTTCGGCATGAAGAAACACCTGAATGCTAATGTGTGTCAAGCTGTTTTTACAGGTAAGTGGAAGTATGATAAAAGCTTGGGACATGGAGACTATGGGTTGTTGGTGAGTGAGAAGGCAAAGAAGCATGGAATAGCAGTGACTTTGGCTGAGACAACAATATTGGACCCAAGTTATGGCGCAATAGTCCTGCAATACAATTTGCGGTTGCAGAAAGGACTTGAGTGCGGTGGTGCGTACTTGAAATATCTGCGACCACAGGTAGGTCTGCTCATGATCAACCAAAAACAATTTTCCATCTGCAGCTATAAATGCTTGTCACTGTTTCAAAGTCTTGTAGCAACTGTAAGTGGCATGCAAAACCATGATGATCTTTCTCAGCTTGCCTGTGGAGCAATCTAGGAAAATCATGTCATAGGAGAGGACAATTGTGCATATGGATTTCAGTACTACAAAAGCTTTTCAAGATTAGCATTGTGATAATTCATAGGTTGGTACAAATTTTGGCAATGGGGCCACAGAAAGCAGGCTGGACACTCAGTGACTTTGATAATGGCTCACCATACTCCATCATGTTTGGTCCTGATAAGTGTGGTCTTACAAACAAAGTGCACTTCATATTCTGCCACAAGAATCCCAAGAGCATGGAATACAGTGAACACCATCTGAAGGCCCCACCAGTCCCAAAGATTGACAAGTTCACACATGTCTACTCTGCTATTATCACTCTGAACAACACTCTTCAGATACTGATTGACGGGAAGGAAGTAAAAACTGCCAATCTTCTTTCCAGCAAAGACTTTGACCCACCTGTGATGCCACAACCAACTCTTCCTGACCCTGACGATAAGAAACCTTCAGATTGGGATGACAGAGCGAAAATTCGAGATCCTGAAGCATCAAAACCTGATGACTGGGATGATGATGCACCCCGGGAGATTATTGATGCGGGAGCAGTGAAGCCAGTGGTGCACACCCTCATACCCTGCTCAAGATCACTCTGTTCTCCAAAGGGCATTTGTCTACATGAACACAGCTGAAATGCATTAAGTCCCATCAAGCAAACAAAATGATAAGAACTTTCTTCGATTCTGTTGTTCAACAACTTCATGTTGTTCACCATTGCACATCATCTAGCTGAATACAGGTCGTGTCAAAGTTAGGGTTCATAAAGAGTTAGATCACAGTCAGTCATGAGCAACAATATTCAGTTGTGACCCAAGCAGCAATTTGATTGTTTTGAACATTATGAAAAAACGGTTCAACATGGCATTTAGATATTGCAGTTGCCTGTGAAGGCAGTACAACCTATTGATTCATGCATGACATGCCTCAATAATTGTTCTTCAATTGATCACTGCAATCTTTCTCAAATCCAAACACAAACAGGTTTGACAAGGTTCTGGGTGTGTGTGGGGTGACAACAGGGATGGCTGGATGATGAACCAGAAGAAATTGATGACCCGGAGTCAATCAAGTCAGAGGACTGGAATGATGAAGAAGATGGACAATGGGCACCAGCAAAGATTGATAATCCCAAATGCGAGGATGCCCCAGGATGTGGTGAATGGAAACCCCCAACTAAACAGAACCCACAATACAAAGGAAAGTGGAAGGCTCCCTTTGTTGAAAACCCTGCTTATAATGGCATTTGGAAGCCACGACAGATTCCCAACCCAGATTACTTCACTGTAGAGAAGCTCCATCTCGAGCCAATTTCTGCAATTGGCATTGAGATATGGACGATGCAAGATGGAATACTGTTCGATGACATTTTAGTTACACATGATGAGGCTGATGCACAAAAGTACAGAGACAAGACATGGAAACCGAAGTTTGATGCAGAAAAGCAGAGAGAAGCAATGGAAGATAAAGAGAATGACATTATCAATGTAAACAGACCACCTCGTAATGTGAAGGTAAGCTTTCCACAAAGAAACCTCAGAGAATATATAAATATGAAGCCATTTGAGGTGTGATCCTTTCAGTGGGTAAGGGAAGGCAATTTTCTCCTTGCATTACACAGACAACAATGTTGTTTGAACACATGTGTGTCTCTCACCAGGAGTGGATTTTTGAAACGATGTTCAAAATCGCTGATATTAAATTCCTGGCACCACACAAGCTCTCCATAATCGTAAGAAAAAAATTCTCTCATTACTTCAGCTTTGTGCAGAAAACTTTGGAAATACAAATATCAGCAGGGAAACAGATTTTGTTTATGAGTTTTGGCTATTGCAATACAAGCTTTTAGTTGACTCCACAACATCAGACTCTCTTTTGTATTCAAGAACTCAAATCTGCACATTTAGCTTCATGGTTAGAAAAGTTGAAACAAACTACTTCAGATAATTTCCATTGTGTTCCAACTAACAATCCCATTTCTTCTTCTTCTTCTGTGATCCAGCAATCAGTCAAGAAGCTGGAGGACAATGCTGCTGTGACATTGACTGTTCTTGGAGCAATTCCATTGCTTCTCACTTCCTTTCTCTACAGTCTTGCACTGGGCAGGAAGCAGAAGGTGAAGTTGCCCCTCACATATGCCCTCAGACTGAATGTCAAACTCATCTCAAATAAATCATCAGAAATAGCTTCATACTGATCCATGCAGTTGTGCTTTAAGTACAAATGTTATAAGCTCTTCATGGATGCATGGTACAGCTCAATATTCATCATCAAAGGGAATGCAGGAGAGAGAGATACAAACACTCAGACCAGATACAAAAGACCTCCAAGCACCATCCCTTACTTTGGTCCCCTTCTCAAATATCATTGACATGTCCCTTAACATCACAGGTGAGGATGGAGAAATTGAAGAAGGAAGAGTAACAACGCTATGGAACAAGTTGGATGCTTTGCACAAGATGATCAGCATGTGGGAGCTCAAGGCAGTGTGGGGGGGGGCGGTGGGGGAAGTGCTGGTTGTTGGTGATCCAAAGTAGCTGTCAGGTGAGATTGAGAAAGATGAGGGAGATGCATCATGGAACCCCTTGGCACAGAACACAGAAAGAGACATAAAAGGCGTGTTTCAAGCAAATCTGCAACAATCCTTGGTTGTAACCCCTGAGTCCAAGGATACCTCAAAATGGAGGTGGTGGGTGTTGATCACAAAGCTCTAGGTAAGCAGCAACTATATACACACAAAACATCTCCTCTCTTCTCTCACATTTTGTAAAATAAAAAATAGCTTTGACTTTATAGTTTACACAACAGGAGGGTGCTCTATTCACCCACTTTGAGCTTTCCAGTAGCTCAAAGTCTTCCCCACTTGAAGAACACAATCGTAAGTCAATCTTGAAAGTTGTGGAGCTCCATCACAGCAGTGCACCTCTTTATATCTTCAACATCCCATGTATTTGGTCTGGATTTATGGACTATCTTCTCGGTATTCTTCAAATCTTCCTAGTAACTCTCCTTGATTTATTTTTCACGTCATGTTGATTTGAGAATCTTCAAGACTGACAGTTTTGCAACTACATTCACCAATGCTAACTACTGCACAACAAATTCACTTCATTGATTGATGCTCATTCTGAACAATTTGCAGCTTGACAGTGACTATCCTTTGTTTTCAAGAGTTTTTTTTTTCCATGCTTAACTTGTAGATGTATTGTACAAGTAGATGCTTCTGACAAAACCTCTGAAACTGTGTCTGTGTGTGTTTGTGTGTGTATCGTGATGAGTACTCAGAACTTCTACAGCCTTACTCAGAAAGCACATTTATTCAAGATGATATATTGATGTTTAGATTCAGTATCTGTTGATCTTCATGAAACTATGTATTACTAACTTTCATGCATGAAGTCTATTTTCCTAGATGCTAAAACCATCATAATTGTTAGATCAGTTGCCGCTCTTGTAGATCCTGGTAGCTACTTGTCATTGTCCTCTTCAGAAGCCTTCTTATCTTGATGAGTATTCAGAACTTCTATAGACTTACTCAAAAACACATATGTTGAAGATGGTGTATTGATGCTTTGCTTGATGATTTGTTGATCTTCATGAAAGTTTGTATTACTAGCTCTTAGGCAAGGCCATGCTCACGGACACTAAAATCATCATACATGCCGGGAATCCACTTGAGTTTACTTGAATAAACTTGTGATAAATCCTTAGATGTATACTTTTAAGGGATAGCTAAAAGTTTATCAAAGTAGGTCAAAAACAAAATTGTATGAAAAGAACACTAAAAATAGGTGGTGCACGTTAAGATTGAACTTTTGAACTACATGAATGTATCGAATGTGACATGGAGAAGTTCTTAAAAGTTAAAGATGTATCAACCTTCTTTCTCATTTTTTTTTAATCTACTTTTCAAAATTTACGTTGCTATCCAAATTGCACAAAGCAACCATTTTCAGATTCTTGAGGAATAATTTATGAACTCGAAACATATGGTGCACATAATATTTGTTTAGGGCATGTTTTACCAAGTTACAAACACAAAAATGCATTTTGCATACATGTAGAAACGTCTGTTTAAAATGTTTGATAATGTCTAAAGCAACATTTATTTTTATAGGAGCTTCACATTGTTAGTGTGTGTTAATGCACATGAAAGCTCAAACATTGATAACACATCATTTGACTTGTTTGAATTGAAAAATGCACAAGATCAATCCGAGTAATAAACTTGCAATGAATAATGAAAATAATGAAAATAATATAATGACTTAAGGATGACCATATATGGGCTATCTAATAAGGTTTGTACATCCAAATAATGACATGACATTGCTAAAAAGCCTAGAAATCAAATCTGCAAAATCTATTTTTACTCAATGAGTAGGGATGACAAATTAGCTACTTCTTTTGTGTTTGAACCCAAATTTTTCTTACTTTGATGATTACTTCAAAGTTTTGCAAACTTACTCAAGAAACACATCTTCTGAAGATGCTTAGCTTCATGATCTATTGATCTTCATGAGAATTTATATTACTAACCCTCTCACGCAAGTCTATTTTCAAAAACGTTGAAATCATCATACCTATTAAGGTGAAAGCACAATTAAATATTCACAAAAAATAGTTTGAAAAGTTGTAGTCATATTTTTACACATAAATGCAAGAAAGTAAAGTAAAAATCTTTTCAATCATTATCAAATCATCATGGTGTTAAATATTGAGTTTATAATATGTTGTATACAAAGTTTGAAAAACTTTAATGTGCTAAAAATAGCTCAAGAATATTGCACTAGTGGAATTTTGTTCACAAATATTTTTACATTTGAAGATTGATATATTATTACTTTTACTTTAGAAATTGAAAGTGCATAAGTAAATTTTAATTGGCATTAACCAAGAAAGTAGAATATTTGAATATTTCATCTACTTATTTACTTATTCTATTTGTTTAAACAACTTGTAAATTAAAAAAATTCTACTTGCATTTTTGCATTTTTAAAAATATGTGATTCTTTAATGTCATTGACATAAATTCAAAGAACATGTTCATAAGGTCAAAGCAAGATAAAGTATACCAAAAAAATAGACATCTCTGTTTTAACCATGTGTCTCTCATATAACTACCATAAAATAGCATCAAAGTCAGTGAAAATATGTGTCAAGTAGCATTAGTTGGCTTTATTAAGTTTATAAGAATCTAATTCTAAGAAAATTAAAAGCAAATGAATTTTAAAAGTAAATAGAAAGTACATTTGAAACCAATTGAAAAATATGTGTTCAAACCTACTTTTTGGTTTTAAAAATAAGTGAAATTGATGTGTAAGAAATTAGGAAATGAAAATCAACATATGTTGTAACAAATCATTAACAAAAAATCATTTTTGTAAGAACCTACTTGACACCTACTTTAAACCAAAAGCCCATAATGAAAAGTAAATATCAAAAGCTACCTTGTATTTTGAAAAACTTATTGAAAACATACTTTTATAATTTGAAATATGAAAATGAATGCACATTAGGGTAAACATATATCATATCTAGTCATTGAAATGAAACCATTCAATGTTCCACAATTTTATAATTGGTTTTGTTGTTATTTTAAATCTACTTGTTCTAGTTTTGACAAGGTAATCAAGTTGTTCATTTTATCTTGCTTACACCCCATATTGATCATTGAAATAAATAACATTTTTTAATTTAATATTTTAAAACTTAATTCATAGCTACTTTAAATTTACCTTGACAAGGATCACAAAAGGTTATATTTGATTGTGCTTTCATCCACTAGATCAATTGCCACTCACACAAATTAAAGTAGCTTGTTATCTTTCAATGTTATTTTCCTCAAAAGTGTTTTCTTCCCTTCTTTGCCTTATCCTTCATTCTAGAAAGAATTTATTTTAAAAATAGTTGAAATTTTTGTAATTTTTTTCTCACATTGTAACTAGGTAGTTGAAAAACCATTGGCACCGAGGGAAAATCAAACACAAGGATTGTAAAGAAGAAAAATTGACCTAAGTTCTTATTTTGTCAATATCCTCATCGTTAAACCTTGGGCCATGCACATGGAAGGAAGAGACCGCTAAAAGAAATCTTGTATCTTGTAACTAGGCATTTTACAACTATTTGTTGTTTGTAACTATTGACAACCTTTGACAATTTTGCAACTATCTTACAACCATGCTACAACTACATTACAACTATTGGAGGCTTCATCTTTCCATGTGGATGAGTTTTCTAATTATATTCATCTACGAATATAATTGTATGTCCATTAGTTGAATTAATAACTAAAATTTAGTCACAACTAATTTTTGAACCTAGTCCCTACATGTATATTAAAGCATATCATAGATATATTAAATATATATTTCTAGGGGTGTACCTTAAGGTTTAATTGAAGTTATAATTATGGTATATTGGGGTAAGTAAATAAATTGATATAGGTAGGTTAGTAGGTACGTAGATAGGTATGTAACTATTTACTCAATTACATGCCTAGATAGGTTAAATAGGTAGTTATGTAGTTATTTACTTACCTACCTATGCCTAACTACCTACCAATGTAAATAGGTAGGAAGATAGATAGGTAATTAAGTAGGTAGTTAAATAGGCATAAGGTAGGTAGGTATGTAAGTCAGAGGTACATAAGATCTTTTTAGAAAAAAATTATTTCATTAAATAAGTTCAACCTTTTGGATTAAGACTTTTTGATTGGTTCATCTCAACTAACATTTTCTCTTATTATAATGTTTGTAATGCACACCTATTTATGTAAATTTACAAAATTGAAATAATGAAAAATATATATAGGATTTTTTTTTAGTTGCAATTTCATTGTAATTATTATTTAGATGACTAGGTTGCAACTAAAAAATTTATCCCATATATCTTTACCTCCTTTTCAATTTTGCATTACAAACATTATAAATCTCATTCGAGATGAGTCCATCAAATGGTTGTAAACCTATTTGAAATAGCCCTTCTCAATGGCCAAGAACATTTCCCCAAAGCCTTGCAATAACAAGCTAGTTGCATCCTCACTCCAATCATGACCTTGTTGGTAGCTTTTTGTAACTTTTCTGAACGTGAAATGCTAGAAACAACAATAAGAGGCACATGAATGGCATGTGAGACCATAGCATTGTTAGACATAGGTGGAGAGATCATGAAAAGTTTGGTGAAAGAAGAGTTCTCTATATTTGTGCACTTGAAAATGAGTTGAGATATGAATCTATTGACATGTGTGAAGATTTTATGCAACAAATGTGTGGTCTCATCTATGTATATCTGTGAAGGATGTACCTTGTCTCCACAATTCAAAATCTGTGTCACTTCCTTCCACATCAATGAACTGAAAACAGATTTCCAACAATTGTGTTAGCATGGTCTTGTAGAACAACTCCAGATGTGAACTTCCAACAACTCACAAGACACTTGCAAGATCACCATGAATCCAAAGTCATTAGTATCATTTTTTTGACTAAACCCACCCTCCATCTCTTCCTCTTGCTCAGAAGAATGTAGAAGCAAATAATGCTAAACACTATGTTTAATGCAAATGGTGTTTCTGATGATGTTTTTGTGGTTTGCACAGTGTGCCCAACTCTTTAGTGGTTTGACTCCATATGGTATGATGCTGAAGACCATCTCTCTTGGCATGGTGGCACGAACTGTATGATGCTGAAGACCATCTGTCTTGGTGAGATGATGATGGTGAGTCCTGGAGTTGCAGGGGTAGTGTACCCTAGCCTGTTGATCAGTTGCTGACCTTTGCTTTGATGTAGTTTCTCCTCATGCTGTCCAAGAGGTGGAAAGCACCTGAGCACATGCTGGAGGACACTACAGTGCAACTTCTCTTAGCATTTTGT
>Ga0209208_10011558_pt1 | contig 11291 bp, 1 predicted proteins | sample S1TSphfallax_3_FD_187694 | JGI IMG/M metagenome (GOLD analysis project Ga0209208, IMG submission 187694) | Host-associated microbial communities from peat moss isolated from Minnesota, USA - S1T2_Fd - Sphagnum fallax MG (SPAdes) (version 2) | ecosystem: Host-associated > Plants > Peat moss >...
CTTTAGTATTCATCAAGGAGAATTGTAGCCCATAGGAAGAAAACTGTTCATAGTACTTTGCATGCAAGAAAAAATGAACATCAAACACAATTTCCCACTGCTGAAGAATCTTCAAGTGTCGGTCAAAACTTGCATCACTTGGATTAAGGTTGCATTCACTTGACCTAAAAGAACAGTTTCTGTAACTCGCGTAACAAATGCTCACAGATAGCTAAATCATTTGGGCTGGGATGTGAATTTGTATCAAGTAGCAGCCTCTCTTCTGTTGCAATCAATTTTCAACAGAATCATGGCTCAAGAAGAATCCAGCACCAGGGTGAAAGTATGAAATTATATTCTACACAGTGCAAAACAGAACTGTATCATAGCTGTGTTGAACTGAGGAAATCCAATTATTTGGAGCAACAGAGATTGATGAGGTTGTTCCCCCACTCCCTAATACAGGTGTTGCCGTCCTCAAAAAATGGCCGTAAAAATCTAATGCTTCAACTACTGTTCTATGCTTACCACAGGAATCTCATCTTCAGTTTGCCTACTCACACACTCTTCTGTATGCTTGTGGGAACACCATAGTAAACTGGTGATGCACCAATCAAGTAAGGCAGACGGCAAGAATTTCTTGCCTCTCCGACGGCTGTGCACATAACCATTCTGGGCCTTGTTTCTTCAGCTTGTTGTATTCCAAACTCTAGCTTCCTCTCAGTGGCCTTGGTGTTCCTTCTTGCATGGGGGAGTTCTCCAGACTTTGCTGTAAACTGCTCTTGTGGCATCTCTCGCAAAGCAGCTTCAGAACTCTTACTCTTCAATCGTGTTGGAACTGCTTTCATGAGACTGTCATTCACAAGAGGAGGTAAAGGGGGCTGATCAATGTTCAGCCACTTGTGAAGTAGGAACCTGCTGAAGCGGTCAATGTCACCATCAGTGACATCCCAAAGATTAGCTATGGCTGCAGGGCAAGAAGCTATGAGATAGGAGAGAGGGACACCAGCTGGTTCATAGTCACCTCGTGGAGAGAGACGCCCACTACTGCAGCCCATTAGCAAAGCAGCAGCACAGCGGTCCAAAGTTCGTATATACCTCTCTGGCAGATACTGATCCCCACTACCGTGTCCAAGATAAACAAATAGGTCATGCTTCTGAAGGGCTTTCATGTACTCCTCCACTGTAGGCACTTGGCCAGCTTTACCCTCCCAACCCTGCTGCTGCTTGAACCAGTCCTCAAAAGCACATTGTGTCTTCTCAAGGTCTCCACTAGGGTTTAGAAGGTAGTATGTGCTTGAGAGGTCAATGGTGGCCACTTGCTGCATAGTCACTTGATCAGGACATCCTGCTAGTGGATCTGCATGTGTGTTACCAACCTGGGCACCATGACATATCTGGGGATTGGCCATAGCAGCTGCAGCAACATACTGTTGGTGAATAGTGAGAGCACAAGTGCTGCCCAATGATGGCATGCGATAGGTTGTATGCCCCCGCAGCACTGGAAGACTTTCCCATGGTAGACTCTGTAAGCCTGCATCTAGAATGAGTGTCATAGCTTGTCGTTCAAATTCACACTTGTCTGTGTCTCCCACTTTGCTCAAGCCCCTTGGAGCTGAAGGCCTTTCCACAACCACAGTCTCCTTGGCAGATGTTTCTCGACACTTCCTGGCATTCCTTCTTCCCCCAACATTGGTGTCACTGCCCACTCCCAGTTGTTCAAGTACAGCTCTATGGCCTCTAATAGAATTCCTGTAGGCCACATTGAAAGCTTTGACAACCTCTGAAATCAACTGTCTCTGCACTTGTGAACTCTCATGTGTACATTGTGAATCATCAGTTAGATGAGAAGAACTGATGAAGAGAGCTGGTGACCACCCTAGTATTGAAGCAATACCTAACTCAAGCTCCTTCTCTTTGATAGTCCCCACCCCCTGCAATAGTAATTGCACCTGATTTTCATCAACTGGCACTTCAACTCCATCTTCTTGCCTTGCTCTTGATGTAGACCTCAGCAAACTGCAAAGCTCCAGGGCATTGGATTGAAATTCTTTGAGGATGGCTGTTGCATCAGGCTCACCTAGGAACAAACACTTCCAAGGCCCCAACCATGTATCCTCCATTGTCCTAAGAAGGGATTCAAGACGGGCATCCAGTTGTATTCGCCATTGCCACCACTGGCTTTTATTCTCAATTGCAGTAAGTGGCAGCAGTCCTGAAGTTGATTGCCTACTTTCTTCCAGAATGGACTGGAACCCAGAAACCAATCTCTGCACACACATCTGATTTGATGTTTTTGAGCCACCTACTTGCAATTGCATCTGGTCTGGTTTTGCATCAGAATTGTCCAGATCATAAGGACAAGAAGTTTGACCTTCTTGACTACCACTTCCTTCATTTGAGCTTGTGTCTTCCATAATGGAGGTCACAGGCAACACAACAGTCAGGGGTCCAGAGCTGTTACTCAATCGTGTGAGCAGGAGCCATGCTGGGCCAACAACAGAGTCAACTGCATCATCATTTTGTTCCTTGTCCAACAAGAAGCCATGTTCACTTTCCACCATGCTGATGCAGCAAAGGGTCGAACAAGGCATTCCCTTCATCATGTCCCTAACAGCAGTCTGCATCGTGTCAATGGTCAAACGTGGCACACTCAGAGCCTGCTGCATCTGTTGTAGACAGCATTTCAAACTCCCGTAATGCAGTGCCTTGTCTGTTTCCGAGAGCAGACCAGCCAGTCTGGTATCCAACACAGCAAGATGCTGCTGCTGAACTCCAGCCCCCACTGATACCTGATGGAAGAATGCAGCCTGCTCCTTCAATCCGGACATGTTGTCTTGCCTGCAAAGGCCAAAATTGCCTCTTACAATAGGCACATGGAGGAGTGACAGCAGTCTCGCAACCTTGCGAAGGAGTGGTGGGATTTGGGAGCACAATTGGAATGCTTGATAGAGCCATGCAAGTGGGAGAAAACTGCCTACATCACAGCCTTGGCTTCTACTATGCTGCATTCTCTGCAAATACAAAAGGCTCATATGGTACAAAAGCGCTGCCTCCTCCAACGGATATGGACTTTTTCTGGCCTGGATGCTGCTGAAAAAATCTTGAGGCAGATCGCTACAAGATGTAGTGGCAGATAGAGGTTCCAAGCTTATGCCCAGAACACACTCGGCCTGCAGGTACATTTCAGCAGCTTTCTCAGTGCTCCCAAAACCTTGCTCCAACTTTCCTGTCTGGATGATCAACCGAGCCAGGAGTTGGTGGCAGTGTTTTACCCATACATACTCTGTCCAACTCTGCATGGAGGAAGGTGCCTGCAGTCTGTGATTGCATAGTAAATTGTCTTCCTGAGAAGGAACATTCTGAGGATGCTTTTGTCCGTTGAAGTCACAAATATCCCTGGATTTTCTTTCAGGTTCAACCAAACTTAGCTTCTGCTCCAGAGCTCTTTCATCAAGAGCTAGATTGCCCATTTTGTTCACAGTGTCAAGGAACATCCTCCTCCTGGTACCTTTCACACCAACGAGTGCCTTGTCATCTGCATTTGCCTGGACCTTAGCAGAATCAGTCATGCCACCTGTCACAGGTCTCTGAGTTTTGGGTTTCCGTCTTCTAGTTGGCTGCTTCTCATCAGTAGGGTTCTCTGTGTTACCTTGAGTTTTCTTAGGGCGAAGACCTCTTCTCCTGGCTGGCTCTGGTTCAGCATGTGGCAACACGTCACTTTGGACCCTTTGTATGTCTTGCTCCTCACATACATGTCCTTTTGAGCTGCTTGACTGGACAGACCTCCAAGCTCTGCCTTTCTCAACTGTATCCTGCAGCCTTGACCCAACTTGTCCAGAACAAATGCTTTCTGCCAAGACATTATCTCCTGAGGCTGTAGAGGCTATAGATGATGCAGCAGGGATCTGTGGATAGATTCTCAGAAGATTGCAAGGCAAAGCTTCTGTTGTGGCAACCAAAAGGCTTTTGGTACAAGGGCATTTCACACTAGGCATGGATAGCAATACACCCAGAATGTCTCTTGAGGTTTTATAACAGGACTTAGCATCATTCCATGTCATGAGTGAAGGTTCTGCAAAGCAATCTAGATCAGATTCTAGGTTCTGACTTGCTATTGGGTTACTATCACTCCGTCGCCGTGCAAGGTCACCAAATCGGAGGGCCAGAAGAGCTTGGCCAGCAAGGTTACAGTGGCCACATACCAGTCCAGAGTCTAGTTCATCGTAAATCTTTCTGGCCAAGCATAATTCACTCTCTGCTAGCTCCCACAAGTGTCGCTTTCGATGGACCTCACCCAAGCAAGAGCTGAAACCCGCCTGTGCTAGAAGCATGTCATGAGCCAATGACAGGCGTTGACCCTCTCGAAAGCTACGCTCTGCCAATGACAGGCGTTGACCCTCTCGAAAGCTACGCTCTGCATCATCCACAGCTCCCATCCTTTCATGTATCACACCAACCTGCATCAGGCTCTCAATGTAGTCACCCAAGATGCGCCATTGGCTTGGACCAAACTTTACTGGCTTTGCAGATGATGTGAATCTGGGCCAATTCGTGATTGCAGCAGATCCCAGGGCCTCCAGTCTTCCAACTTTGTTCTTTTCTGCTCCATCAGATTGAGGACTTGACTGAGAGTCCTCAGTATTCAGACAAGACATTCCCTTGTCCACCATTACAAAAGCATGAGTAAATGCTCTTAACCGCAGACTTAATCCTTTCTTTGCATACTTCATTGCTTCTCTGATTTCTCCTTTTCCATACTCATGGTCTGCCAGCAGACAGAACAAACCAGCCAAACCAAGGGCTTCGTGTGTGTTTCTGCGGCCAGTGGAAAATTGTGACAAGGCAATTTCCTCCAGAAATTCAGAACTCCCAGAAACAGCCTCTGTGCAATTGCCATCATTGGTGCAAGACCCATCCAAAAAGTCTTGAGAAATCAGCTTTTGACGGGCATCTATCCTCCAGAAATTCAGAACTCCCAGAAACAGCCTCTGTGCAATTGCCATCATTGGTGCAAGACCCATCCAAAAAGTCTTGAGAAATCAGCTTTTGACGGGCATCTAGCAAAGAGCCTTGACAATGCAATGCAGAGTTCTGCCAGAACATCAATGAGTCACCCGCCACTTCCAGCTTTTGGCTAACTAAGCTGAAGAAACCTGCAGGAAAAGGAACAGGGCACAGCACATGGCCAAGACGACAATTTGCCCATAACACTGCACATAGTTCCTCATGACTACAGTGAACTTGGCTGGCTGATGTCATTTCAAGAATTAGGCCCTGAATTTCACATTGAAGAGGTGAGAACCCCTTCAAAGAGAGCAAGTCAAAAATGTTCATTAGGAGACCCACAGAAGCTGCTCCATTGCCTGCTTCCTGACAATTTGACACAGCATTATCTTCAGTACACAACAGACTCCACTTCTTTTGAGCTTCCAGAGACTGTTTCCACAACTTCAGAGCTGCAACAATCTTCTCAATGTAGTCTTGGCCAGATGGATTTGTTTCATAGGCACAGAGCGCTTGGATGCAGTAGATTGTAGCTAACTGATCCTCAAGACTTGCTACTTGTAAAACTGCTGAGGAAGTTCTCTGGCTATCCTTCAGTGCTGCATTCACAACAGATTCAGCCTCGATAATGCATGAAACACAGGTGGCAAGGCCATCATTCCCTCTTGATCGAGCAATCCGACCCTTTTCCTGCAGTGCTCTGGATCGCTCTACTGGAAACTCCTCGGCTGTATAGACATTGTTAAGCAGAAGATGCAACTGGCGTTCCATTGTCAACTGGAAATAACTCAAGTTTGAAGCCTCCAATTCTTCCAGTGCTGACATCTCCTCTTCCATAAGGAGGCCAAGTGTGCGAGGCTGAAAATGCCTGAGATTGGACCCTAGGAATGTGTATAGACAAGGTGGGTCCAATGTGACCAGTTTTTCAGCCAGCACACTCTCTGTATGCATCATCTTGACCAACGAGCGAACAAGAACCTGGGGAATTTTCAAACCAGGAGGCTTCACTGCTGTCTGCACCATTGCCCAACGTGTGATGCCAGCCACAAGCACTCCCAATCCCACTGTATGTTGCCCACTGCGAGCCAGAGTGTCTGCAAGAGTCAAACATTTGGCACACCCCTCAGACACCAAGTCACGCAGTATGCTGTTTTGGCCCATGCTCTCTGCAACCTCAGATAGCTGAGTGAGATTGGAGGAAACTCTAGTCCAGACAATGTTGTTTGCAACTTCAAAGGGGAAACAAGCCAATTTATATAGCTTTGTGTTGAAAATGTGAACACCCATGTTGTAGATGGAAGATGTTAACCAGTGGAGGTCATCTGGTTTTAAACGGCTTGTTGACACAAGGGTGTTGATCGATGTGATACAAGTCTGAATTTCTTGTTGCTGTTGATGAACCAAGGAAAGGCGGAATGCTGCTATCATGGAGGCAGATGTCATGCTCCAACCTTTCTTTAGATACTCATCACAAGTCAGAGTCTCGCACCTTTCCAACAATGGGATGCACAGGCGCAAAACCTTCTGCAGTGCACTATTGAAACTTGCTGACTGAGTCAAGTTTCTCCCTTCTTCAGAACTTTTTGAGCCTGCTATTGATAAAAATGAAGTCCATTCATGCTGCACATATGTTGCTGAATGTCTTCGGATGAAATCCACAGCCTTCAATGCAGAGAGAAGGTGGTTTGCTTCAGCCGCTACTACACCTGTTTTCCCCAGCACACCTACCTTTGGATGCTTGTGTTCCCATGTTGCCACCACTACCTCCCTCTATAAATGGTGGCCAACTTGATGGGATGGTGTCCTGCTGCAGCCAGTTCTCAACTGCTTCTGCTCCAGCGTGAAGAAGCTCACAGGCAGAGTGAATCTTCTCCTGTGGGTTGTTGCAGCCTCTGTCATTGGATAAATGACCTGCCTTCATTTCCATTTCACTTGTTTCTTCAATCAGGAGCATCAAACCTACTGAATAGAAGCCTGCAGCAGGTGCCAGCAACCTGAACTCCTGTCCACATCGCTCTACAAACTGACAAATATGCAACCAACCCTGAAGACCTTCATTGGCAGTTAGACACAGACGTGCATAGCCATCTATCAGATCCAGTACATCAGTACTCCCTGATAGACATTGCAGCTCACTTCTTAGCAAGATGTCTTCCATCGCCACTTCGCACACATTCAAGGCAATCCGAGTGAAGTTTGCACCTTGGCAGCTCAAGTGTGAAGACAGCTTCCAAGCTACCTTGGCATACTGTGGACATAGGGTAGGTGAATTGCACAGCTGCCGAAGTGTGAGTAGGCAAAACTTCTCTACAAGCTCTGCACCATACAGTGCTGGATTTGCAACCAGTAATGAAGCACATTTGTGTAGGGCTCTGAACAGTGCATCTCTCTGGCCCTCAATTACACCTGCATCTAGCATTCTGAGCCAAGGATCCAGCTGCTGTGGTAGAATGGCGAGTTTCTGAAAGCACTCAGGGGAATCAGCTCCAGTTTCACCAGAGCACCAAATTAGGTCAACCACAACACCAGTGACTAAAGCTGGAAGCCCTGCTACCATCTCCACCTCATGAGGTGGCCGAAGGGCTAATTCCTGTTCCAAAGGCTCACCTGCAGCCTTCTTAGTGGTTGCAGTGGGCAGAACTCGCCTCTGTCGAGCACTAGCCTTGCCCTTGATAGCTGCAACCATGGGCCCCCCTTGTTTGGTTGTGGGAGCAAGAACATTGCAACACAAGCTGAGGTAATTCTTTCGGCTCTGTTCTAATGCAACTGCAAACTTCTTCCATGCCATCAGGCGGCGAACTAGGCCTGATCTCTGGATCTCGATCTCAAATGCACAGCCTACAAGGAAGGAGCGCAGCAGGTGAAGGGTGTCGAGTGCAATTGCCATGGCTGCAAAGACCTCATCGCCTTTCTTCCACACAGCAGTGTCATTCTCCCCACGTGGTGGGCGGGCCACTTCAGCAGTGCACAGCTTGAGGAGCTTGACAAGGAAGGGCACATACTGCTTAGCACAGGCATGCCATTCTGCTGCCGACCTGTTCTCCTTCCCACCTGCTCCCACTGTGTTCACAGGTGCTACATAAAGCTTCAATTGCGAGGCAAGACCTGAGGAGTCTGGAGCCTGCAGCAGCACGAGGAGGGCATCCCCTGTCACTTGTTGCTGCCCAGTCTTTGTGTCCCTCAATGCCATCACTGCCACTCCCAAGCTGTAGCACAGACTTCTGTATCTAGAAAACACACATTCAAACAAACATTCAGAGCATTTGCAATGACATTGGCAATCCTCAACACACTAAGTATAAAGAAAAGCAAAGCACCAAGCAGATTTCAGTGGCCACTAATTTTGTAAACAAAGGTTAAGCGGAGAGAATGAGAAAAGGAACAGATTGATGCAGCATCTCACCATGCATGAATGATGATAGAACATGGACCTGGTGTTATGATCCTCTGAACCCCATTTTCTGTCCCAAAACCAGGAAAGAAAGCAAACTATCCAAGCGCTAACTGCTGGAAGAAGAAGACGAAGAAACAAACCCTCTGTATTGCTGCTCCGATGCGCAAAGGAACAAAGGAACAAACAAACAAACGAACAAACGCATTTGAAAAACGCTCCCTCCTCTCCCGCGATGCAACGTTCCTGTAACCCTAAAAAAAATTATGAACGAAGACTCCCGCCTTCCTAGTAAGCGAACAACTGTTTGGGTGACCGGCCAATGCAACGTTCTTGTAACACGAAGAAGGGGTGCATATTGAGGTTTTAATGACCAATTTAATTAAATCATAAACCATAAACCCTAAACCCTTAATCTCTAAAACTTAACAACCAAACTTAAATTTCAACTACTTGGGTACCTAGCTTTTTAGTTAAGTAGCAAGGTGCTTAGTAATTTATTTTATTTTTTCATTTACATTTAGCAGTAAAATTATTAATTATTCTACAACTCAACATTATATTACAATAATAAAGCTAGTGTACTTGAAAGTTTCTTTCTTTTAAAATTTCATATGCATATGAGGAAAGTAATTTTCAAAAAATTTGGCCATTCCATAATATAAATAATTAGTGCCTAACCAAGCTAGGTAAATTGTGAATAATGTTAAAATAATTATGCGTAGGTATACATGTGAATAATAACCTTTTTAGCAACTAATTTTTTAAAAATTTAATATGTGAATAAACAACATCACATTCAAGTATACAATATTGTGACTACAAACTATATACCCTTTCAAAACAACCAACCATAACTCAAAACACATGTAAAACTATGATCCCATAATCAAGAACCCATTAAACCTCATGACTAAAATATCACTATATAAATGCAAATTTGAAGCCACAACCTCACATACACAACATGTGAAAAAAGTCATGCATGGTAACATAAATCTTGATTCCAAAAGTGGATGTTTATTAGTAATTTTGAATTCTTGAAAAATGGATATCAATATATGCACAATTGAATTTTAAAAACGGAAAATGGAATGGAAAAATGCCATACAAACATATTTATGCATTTCTCAATGATCATATTTCAACACATGCAATTCTCTAACTTAGGTTTCGCATTGCTTCACACTACCATATTTAAATTGATATATTCAATTGATGGGATAAAAGAAAATAATTAGAAGGGGAAAAAAAAATGTTTATCCATTCCAAAGAGAAGGTGGTTAGAAGGGACAAAATAAAATGTCTAGCCCCCCCAAATCATGTCTGGAGGTGATATTGAAAGATTGCCAATTGCCACGTCCAAGGTATTTGCTTTGAAATATTGGAATATTTGTGTTTTCAAGTGTTGATATATTTTTTAAAAACTTTGTTGGCATTCTTGATAGGAACTTAAGAATCTATTTGTATTGCTAATTTTAAAATTTCCTTCTAATTTGACTATTTGTCACTATAAAATTTTAAGAGTGTATTTCACTCTTTGCTCTTATTTTGTTTATTTCCAAATTTGGGATATTATTTGGTGACCTTAACAACCTAATATACCTCCTTGCTATTTAAACCTAGGTTAATAATATTATACCTAGCCTACTTTATATAGGTATTAATTATATTGCTTAACTAGGTAGCATTAGATTAATATAGCTTAGGTAGCTTAATAGTTTTGGTTAATATATTATAGGTAGCATAAATTAATATAGTTAGCCTATGTAGATGAAAAATATAGCCTAAGCAAGTTTAGTATAACATATCCTAGATTAGTATAGGCCAATGCCTACCTAGGCTAAACTACCTTACCTATTTACTTAGGTAAATAGTGTAAAAAAATTGAACATGTTCATTGTATTATGTTAAAAAAAAATCACCTAATGAAGGTGGTAGTGCAATGATTAATGACTTGATTTTTAAATGTGAAGGTGAGGGATTCAAGTTTCGCACTTACAATTTAGGCCATTATTTTGTTTGTTTAGCTAGTCTAATTAGCTTAAATAGGTAGGTAAATATATATTATTATTATTTCATTAATTATTAGGGGGCAGGTAGGTAGGGGGAAAAAAAATTATTATTTTGGGCATTAATTTATTAAAATATGTAAATTTTCTCTCTACCCAATTTTATTTTAGTAACAAAAAAACCTAGGAAGAAAAACCCAATCAATTTGGACATGTCAAAATTGATTTGTCTAGTATGATTGGTTGGTCAAGTTGGCAAATGTAACTTTTGATCTATTTTCACCAAAAGTTTTGGTCAAATTAACCATGATTTGTTGTAGTGGCCATTCCCCACCCGCTAATATTCATCCAATGTTTTTGTAAGATTGGTTTTACCTTCAAAATGCAAAACAAATCCATGATTACTTTGAATTGACACATAGAGCAACTGTGATTTAGAAAGTGAAAAATTATGACAAATTCAATTACTTCTTTTTCAAACCCAAGATGAACATTGAATTAAATCAAACTCAAAATAGATTTGATGCATTTGGCAACATATATCTTCATTTTTTGCATGAGAAGAATCCTTGTTATAATACTAGTCTCCAACAACTTTAGAGGAAGCAACAATTGTTTTTTTCATAGGGAAAAACAACATATAATTCCATTTTCAACTAGTTTTTCCAATTGCAAATGTCATGCACAACTAAATTACAAAATGTCATGCACAACTAAATTACAATTGAAATGTATCTTGAAAAACTATCCACCAAAAAAGTCACCAAAAAAGTCAATGGCAATAAATTGCAAATAATACTTAATCACAAATGACATCCATGGGACAATATATTTAGAGTGAGCCTACCATTATTGAACATGTTTTCCAACTACAATCAATTGACATGGCATGGGTGGATGAA
>Ga0209208_10011559_pt1 | contig 11290 bp, 11 predicted proteins | sample S1TSphfallax_3_FD_187694 | JGI IMG/M metagenome (GOLD analysis project Ga0209208, IMG submission 187694) | Host-associated microbial communities from peat moss isolated from Minnesota, USA - S1T2_Fd - Sphagnum fallax MG (SPAdes) (version 2) | ecosystem: Host-associated > Plants > Peat moss >...
AACATTCCCACAACACGCTTTTGTGCGCACAAAAACTGTAGCCAACGCATATATGAAATGCTTAAGGATTTATTCACTTGTGTACCATAGAATAGTTTGTCATTCGCAACTCCAAGACTTTCTTTTAGGGAGCTACACATAACCAAAATGAAAACTGGGGGATTGCCTAAAAATTGAGAACACTCTAAAAGAGACAGTTGATGTGAACCTCAAACCAAAACAGGAGCCAGCAATTTGCCTCCGAAATCTTTTTGTTAGCTTCTTCATTGAGCATCTACCAGAACTCAATGGCTCGTTGATGACATCTAGAACAACTCATTATCAGGATTAATCAGCTATCCGGAACAACTCTCAGAACAACTCAGTTAACCTCACAATTCCAAGCAACAAACATCAAGGGTAAATGACCATGTGCATAAGACACTTGTTGTCTGTCACCCATTTGGAATTTTGTGATATCCACCACCTTTGTCAAAGGCCCTCCCAACCAATGCTTGCATTCTATGTTCAGATCCATGACATCATTACTCTCCAAAAATGACCCTCATGTTGCTGCCCCACTTGTGACAAGGTGAAGGTTCCTTTTGGCAAGGACAAAAGCAGCATCTCATGAAGTTCCACATAGCTCAGCTCTTGGACCTCTTTTCTTTCCACCAACTTTGCAGATTATCAGGGAATTTGGAAATGAGAGAAAGGCTGATGGACCTTTCGAACTCAGAATGGCTCTTAACTATGCAATCTAGAGACCTTCTTGTAGCTAGGTCAACAGTTGTGATCATTCAGTTTGCTCTAGTAGCCATGAACACCCATTGTCTGGAATAAGGAAGCTGGTGGCTTCAGAGTGGCTTCAGGCATTCAAGACCATTGCCTGTAAATTGCCTTTGTCTGAATCCATTACTCTCCACCTTTCTCACACCCTCTGTTACACTTTGCACACATTGCCTACCAGTCTTAAAAATCCTCTGCTACACTTCAAGCATATTTGCTGCAGCAATTCCAAAGAGTTAATGGTAATGATATTCCCTGCCTTTTTCCATAGCCACTTTTGGATTCCATTTTCTCGTGATAGCCAAAGGTCCTGAGCTTCCATGCTAGGCAAATGGATGGCACAAGAGAACCCTACACCCGATTGCAAAACCTTACACCTCTGATGGGTTCCCTAAGGTGGCCATCGATCTCTTCTCCAACTTGAAAGTGCAAGATTTTGAGGATTCACTCTACATACTATGCTCTACTCTCATTTGCTTGTGCTATAATTTGCAATAGCTCCAGCTCCTTAGAATTCCCTAAGCCTATGTACAGAACCACAAGACCACCAGCCGTGTCAATGATTGCTCAATCCTAGCACACACTTGAGCTCAATTCTTGATCGAGTATCTTTATCAACACAATCTATGCAAAGACGTTCTTTGCAGTAGAGCCACTCCAACTCTTTTCAATCTAGAAGTAGAATCCAGACGAATGGCAGGGGAGATTTCTTACCTTCAAGGCGTTGGGGAAATCCCTTGCCATTCATAATGAGAACAAGTACTAACCATTCATGGTGCGTCTTAAGGGTAAAGGCCAAAGGCGAAGTCCATTTTCAAGAGCCCCACGTCAACCTTGACAGTTCACTGGCTCTTTTCACACAGAAGACATATACAACTCACCTAACGACATTTTTCAACTACCAACCCCTATGTTGTTTGAAAGCTTATCTATCCAAATTCTTCATGAGTCATAGAGCCCTGCCATTGCATTTCTATTGTTCGGGCAGGGCATGTTTATAAAGAATATCAATTCCTGTGCAAAGTGAGGAAACTTTTCATTTTAAAAATGTTCCTACCCAATGCGTGTGTGTGAGGTTTCACAAATTTTTCTACAAAAATTGTGTGTGCGAGCTTTGGGCTTGGTAAGCCCCTGGGAGAACGCATTACCAGAGCTGAGGCCATGCTTTGCTCCGCCTCACACTGGCCCGTTATTTTGGTAGTGGCCTCCCCCTAGGGCCTTACACATGACATTGTATTTTAAGAGTACCTTATGTCCATGAATATCCCTCCTTCAAAAGAGGAGAACCATTATGCTTACTCCTTAAGAGTGGAAGGGATCCGACTCCTTATAAATGTAAGATCCCTTTGCACTCTTAAGGAGTAGATGTAACAATTCCGATTTCAATGCCTCTCATGATGTACATATGTTTTGGTTCATCACAGGGCTTCCTGCATCACAGGGTACTGCCTCATCCTAGGCCCCTAATTTTGGGAATGCGCCCACCCTGGGGATTTACCCCCACACATGTGAACCTGCAACAATATCTGCCGAATCATGACTGTATCATGACTCTTTAAGTTTCACCATAACAACAACTTTCAACTACAGAAGAGCTAAGTTAGCAACATTATTGGCTTGTCTTTTGCAAAATTAAGGTATTTGGCAAGTAACCCCGGTTCCCCACAAAAGAAAATGGCTTTTTTTGGACAGATGGCATAGAAATTTGGCTTTAAAAAACATCCCAGAAAATGGCAAATTTTGGACAGATGACTCCACTCCCACCCAACGCCCTGCCTCCCCCCCAAGGCCGGGGCCTAAGTATGGCCAAATCTTATCTCAGGTTTCCAGAGTCAAGAGGAAGAGAATCTTATCTAAGGAATTAGAGGGAGAAAAGGGACAGCAGCAATAGGCTCTTTGGATTCATTCATCATCATAAGCACATGAAACTTGGGCTTTCAGATTTTGGCATTATTCACCTTTGATTGTAGTCCTAAGTATGAAAGTAGGCTATGATAGGAACAAATTCCCTTTTTCCAAAGTACATATTGGAAAAAAACATACTACCCTACTACTAGACTCTAGTCAGTTTTTGGCAATTGAAAGTGCACCAAGAATGCAGGTTATTGTTATGAGGTAATAATAATAAGGGACTTTCATGAGTTCAAACCATGATCATCAAATTTCTAATCAGCAATGTCATAAGTACTTAGTAAGTACTCCCCAGTTTTGGCTCACTCTGAGTCTCTGCACCCAGAATTTAAGTGTGTGTGTTGTGATGTAAAACACTCCAAGAAATTTCATGGTGTATTTGAAGGCCACCTTGTATTGGGGACTACCCCTCCTTAAAAGAGGATGAATCTTAAGATGCATAAGAGGTTAAGAGCGGGATGGAGCTTATGCCTTTAATTTATGCTACATGTGGAATAATACTAGGTTGTTTGTTTGTATATATCACTACACGCAAATGCTGGCTTGCCACATTGTATCTTGATACTTGCAATTTTCGCCACAAACCCAAGAAAGTCCAAGAGCCACCAGAGTGACAAGTGGTCAGGATTACTTGGTACGTGTTGGGAAAGGGCTGGGAGTTGGGTATGAAGAGGGGTTGGCATGGGGGTGGAGCTGGCACAGCCATTGTGGCAATGAAAAAGGAGGTGGGGTCATTGCCTTGTAAGCTTATTTTTTTGTCTGGGTCTACCTATAAACTTTGGTGATGATAACGACGTTCATGGGTATTCCATGACATGTGAGGGTCTGTAGAAGAGAGTAAAAAAGATTTTCAAACCAATAAAATGAATTCAATACGATACAATTCAATTCAATTAGGAGGGAGGGAGGAGAGCCTTTTATGTGATTCTTATGATAAGCTCATTATTGTTGTTGTGGTCATGTGTTTTTAACAAAACAATGGCATGAGGCAGCCAACCCCTTAACTCTTCCTGCAATGGCCTTGGACATAGGCTTCTATCGGCTTTGCCTGTGAGTGTGAGATTACAAAACAACTTAGTTTTCATTTGGTCACATATTTTGAGAATTGTTCACCTGGTATTACACTGAACTGTGAGATCATTTCTTAAGAATTTCATGAAAATATTTTTTACTTCGCTCAGTTGAAATGGGGCAGAGCCATTTATGCAACAATTTGCTTGTTAGGAGTTATAATTACCCTACACATAGTTCATTAGTTCATATTCTTCTTTTTCTTCTCCAAAAAGAAATAAAGTACATTTGAACGGAAGAAAAGAAAAGTCAGTAATAAGAAGGGAACCCAAAGCATGTCAGATTATGGAGCCAGCAGGCATAGGAATATATTGCTGATGTAAAGAAGAATCCAATAACTTACTTTCCGGTATGGAAGCGTCCCTGCTCTTGTAGTACATATGTGACCGTCACGGGATGGATCAACAAGAGTTCACTCCTGTGCTCACGTTTGAGCCATGGATGAGGAGTGCAGGCATACACATTAAAGGTATCCGTAAAGTCAGGAGATTAGGAGGTGAGAACAACCAGTTTTGGCACAATAAGGCATCAAATGCATAACTGGGAATGAAGAATTATGCACAAAACAAGAAGAATCCAATAGCATACACCTTACAGTTATGAAATGTCCGTGCTCTTGTAGTATGAATGTGACTAGCTGCATGGGACTGGATAGACAGACATGCATTTGCTCACGTTTGAGCCATGGATGGGTGTGGCCATGTACATGCATGAAGTAATTATAATTTCTCTTCTTCTTTTTTATTCTTCTTTCTTTTCTTTTTTGGGCGATTTCAGTGTTTCCCATGTGAGGGAAAGGTGGGTACGAAAAACTAACTTCGCGTAGGGGAGTTGCAAGGACAATTTTTTCTTTTGTCTTTTTGACAGTTGAATGGCAACTTCCAAGCTTTGCGAGTATAGGACAGACAGACCTTTGTAACCAAATCCAGGTCCCAAAAGACGACGGCACGTGGAAGCCTCTAATTTTAAGACCCGGAGCAAAAAGGGACCTGCTAAATCCCGCAAAAATCGACCGTCCAAAAAACCCTTTACACACCTACCATATATTTCTAACTAATCAAACTACAGACCCACCAGTGAAACTTACTGACCTACTAAAATTCCATGTTACGGTTTTACGTTCTACCTTCTGATAAACCCTAGTTCTCAAACTTTACTTTTAACCCCCGGGTTAAATGTGTCCTCTCCTTATTGGCACTGGAGATTTTACTGTATTACTACTGCCTTGTCAGTTTTTGCTCCCGCCCTTTTTCTTGCCAGCTACCGCTGGGGTTTTGCCCACCTGCCCACCTAGCGTTTTTCCGGGTGGGTGCGCCCGTGTCTCTTCGTCTTCGTCTTCTTCCTGACGAAGTAGGTAGAGACCCACGCTCCCTGTGACGAATTCTTCGTGCGTTTCCTCTTAGCGCAAAATTCTAAACTTGTCGTCATCGTCGTTTCCAGTTCCTGGGCTTCGGATTCAAGCTCATGGTTGCAAGCTCTCTGCGGAGGGGTAGTGTGCAGTCGTGAAGCTAGAGTGTATGACACTTAAGCTTATTGCTTCGCCTCAAGTGCGTACTTTAAGCTTCGGGGAGTGCGCTGTTTTTTTTCCCCCCTTTTTTTCTTCTTTTTTTTCGCTGGAGAAGTTGAGAGGGAGGGACTTTTTCGGTTGTCCGCCACCAAGTTCGATGGGGGCGTTATTTTCAAGTACGAGTTGTTGCATTCGGGGCTCGGGTTGAAACTAGAAACAACATGTTCCCAGGAGCATAACTAGTAGCTTTTCATGCCTAGCAAACCCAAAGGCTCTAGCTTTTGGGTTTGGCTTTTTGGGTGCAGGATTTGTGGAGAAGGAAGTGTTTTTGTTGGAGAAAGAAATTTGGGTTGTTGTACTATGCCCTGATATGTGTTTTGGAGTAAATCCGACTTTGGGAAGCTGTGATTGAGAATTGGAACATGAATGGCGCCAGTGGCTGTTTGTGTGGGAGATCAGACCTAGTACTTCTTCGGAGCATGACGTACTTTTGTTGCGGGGTTTCTTCATTGAGGAAGAGTGTTGGTGGTGGTTATTGGAGGACGAGTACTAGGCTACTCATGTGTTGCCATTTCAGCTCAGGAATATGAAGCAGCAGCTACTAAGCTTGATGTTGTGGCGGGGACGATGTTCGCATTTGAACGCATAGCTGCAAGCCATAATGGTGGCCAAATTACGTGCGCATGTAGCAGCAGCAGCGCCCACCCATTCTTACGTTCCCTCGAGCACAGAGCGAATTTGGAGGTACAGTAGTAAAGGCGGGAACAACAATTTGGGGCGACAACAAGGTTTGCAGGGGTCGTCGTCTGCCACGAGTTTTGTAAATTTGGAGAACTCTTCATTACCATGCGTGGTGTGTACTTCGGGCAAAGTTGTTTCCAAGCTGAGGAGGCAGCAGCAGCAGCCATGCATGAGGTTTTCAGAGTTGCGCGACTGCGCCGTGGCCAGAGCAAAGGGCATGTGCAGCAGAGCCACGGAAAAAATGAGGTTAGAGATGATGCAGGGCTCGGGAGAAAGGACTGAAGCTCGTCAAGGTCTGAGAATGGAAGAAGGGCAGCACCAACGATTTGTGGGCCGGCAGGCTGCCGCAAGGGGGAAATTGCGTGGGGTCGAGGTGCGGGGACTCAGGATACGTGATAATGAGCCGCTGCAGGAATCTAATGATGAGAGAGAGCAGTGGTGCAAGAAGCTTGGATTATGCGAATCAGGGGCTAGGGTAGCACAGAGCCGACAATACAAAGGAAAGCGTGCAAGGGTGGATGAGATCCCTGTGTCAGAACTTACCAAGATTCAGGAGCTGAAATTCTCTGGAGACATGTGGGAAGGCGATTCTGGACCTCAGGTGTTGGATCTGCAGGTGCGTGCGTGTGTGTGTGTTTTCTGTTTTTTGAGTTAAATTTCACATGTTTCCTCAGAAAAGCCTTTGGATTGGGAGAGAAAGAGGATGACGAGAGGGTTGAGGATGCAATGGCACAGGCTGCTTGCTTGCTTGGTGATGATCCCCATTCAGTTTCTCAGGGAAATGCCACACCTCCTAAGAATTGCATGCACTTGGCTACACTAGATCTTGGACAAGAGCTCTTCTTTGCAAGTATGACAGTTTTTCATTGGGAGGTGTTTTTAGGGTTGATGAAACCCCCAGCTTGCAGTATTGTTTCTCCCATTGCAATAAACATGCATTAGTTGCCCTAGAATTTATCCTTTGCACAGAGCTTTCCGTTTTTGTTGATCTAATTGTACACCCTACTCTCGGGTTGATTTTCTTTACATTTGTGCAGAGAGCATTGTACTGGTTTGGCCATCTTCCTACTCGAACTTGCTTAACAGCGTAAGCAACCTTTACTTGCATTGTCTGATGTGTATACATGTTCTTTACAGGAAGCTATCTGCACAAGTCTCTCTCCCCTTGAAACCTTGATTGCAAAGGCAATCAAATCTCTAATGTTAGGATTTGGTGGCTGTAAATCAATTTGTGCAGGTATTTTGGACCAGAGACAACAGAGGCCTTGCAGCAGTTTCAGATGGTGCATGGAGTGCCAAGCACTGGTGTCTGGGGTTCCTCATCCCGGCAGGCCCTATGGAAGCATCTCTGTGCTGAGAGTTGTGAATCATCAGTGCGTAAACACTCAGACTATCAGCTAGTTTGTGTTTAGCAGATGCTTAAGGGCTGAAGAGGTGGCATTGTGTGTTGTTTTGTGATGCTAGTGGCTGTGGAAAAGTGGGATTTGCCTTCGATCCTCTGCAAAAGCTTGCTAACCTAATACTGAGTGCAACCCTTGTGTCTTTTTCTTTCTTTGTTCCTATCCAAAGGTAGTAGTTATGTGGGCTCTCCTTAGGTGGAAACCTACAATTCTTGGTTAATCTCCTATTGTACATGGGAGATAGTGCAAGTGGGACAGATTTATGAATGGTTGTTGTATTGCAGGAAGGTGGAAGTGACGTGCAAAGCAATGTGCAACCTGTGGCCTCCTTCACAGACAGTCTATCAGGATTGAAAGCTGCTGGAGAGGAGCAAGTTGGAATACATGTATCAGAGCTGTTACGTCTCATGGGTGCACAAGGTAACATAAGTCCTTCCTTTTCTTTCTCAATACAATTTTCCACCTGCATTGTTGCTCTCCTATTACAACCCCCTTAGGTTTTTTGGCCTATATCTTCCCTCATTCTTCTTTTCTGTGCAGTGTGCATTATGTGTTTGTGAGAAAATAGGGCTGACTTTCATAACACAAATTTATGTGTGAATGGCTGTTCTTTCTAGATCTTCTCTCAACTATTTCCTCTGCACCAGAGTGGAAACACCTCCCAAGAAATGCCAGTATGGTTGGACTACTTTTCACTGTGGTGCTAGGCCTGCTGGGACTTGGCTATTCAGTCCTTGGGTTGTTCAAAGGACAACCTGGACAACCTGTTCGACGGAGGGTGATGAGAGCACATTGGCGTGATGATGTGAGAGGAGGTGGGCCTGTTAAGACCAGGAAGCAGTTGCACATGTTTCCAGGGTTGGATCGTCCAGTACACAAAGAGGAGGAGGAAGAGCCCAAGTATCCCAATTACCGGCTTCGTGCCAAGTCAAAGCTGCGTCCAGTGGATGCTGTTGGTCAGACAGATCGCCTTATCATCTATGATGGCCAGGTGATTCTGGGTGATTCACCTCAAGGTTATTTGGCCTTGAGGAACAGTCCTACAGGGCTTCGTGGTTCCACCAACTCTAGTTCACAAGCTTCATCGAAAGTAAGAAAGCCACCTCTCCCTGTTGCCAATGCAGCAGAGCAGGTTCCGACAAAGCAGGTGAATACCAAAACTGCTGGGAATCAAGAAGAGGAACCATCTAACTCAAAGATCAAAAGGGAAGGTGGCGTCAGTTTGCCACAAAAGGCTGGCAAGAGCATCGTGCCACATATTGAGTCTCATGAAACATTGCCTACTGCCATTCGCAACATTGTCTCTGCTTTATTCACTCCCCGAGGCCGTAGAGAACCTCTTTTGCTTGACAAGCCTGTGAATGGACAGACATCCTCAAGGGCTGCTTTGCAATCAGAGGCAGGGCAAGGGTCCAAAAGGGAAGGGCTGACACAGGGCAAGCTGGACTCATCAATGTCTGGCCCAGCAAGGAAGTCCAGGATTGCAGATGGAGGTGACCAGCAAACCAAGGATGAGGTAAGTAGAGCCATGATTGGCATTCTTGACAGATGTCTTCAAAAAATCATCTGGCATTGCAGGTAGTGCAAGAATGCTTACCACCAAGCAGTTCTTGAGAGAGTTTGAGGCTGGTCGTTTTACCTTTGTTGAATGAGGCTGCTGAGCACAAGCTTGTGCATTAATTTGGACACTTATCACTGGGTGCACCGGTGGTGACTAGGCAAACTTGAGAGATCGTGTGGAGGAGTTGCGCAAAGCAGTGAAGGCTGCAGAGCAGAATCGCCAGGCTGCAATGCGTGCTCTTGCTGAGGAACGACAGCGGAGTCTTGAGTTGCAAGTCAAAATCAGTCGCCAGGTCTGTATGCAGTTAAAACACAAATAGTCCATAGTACGATGGGTGTACTTAGTATGTAATGAAAGTGCTCTCAACTTGGGGCAAACAGTAATCGTACAAAAATCTGTGTCGTCAGATTCTGCCATATTTCTGGAAGCAACAGGAATAATCAGTCATGATGTAGGCTAGCACTCAAGAGGTGCTGCTGCCCTAAGTACACCCATTGTAGGGAGCTCATATAGTCAGTGGAGAAGGATACCAGCTAGACACTGCTGCTGATGATGAAGGTGATAGTCTGTTACGTTGTGAGTGACATTCTCAAGGTTGTGACTGCACTATTTGTTCTTGTGTTTGTTTTGGCTTGGCTGGAACTGACACAATGCTTACCTTCAAAGTGCTTTTGTGGAGTTTTCTCTATAATCTCATGGATATTTAGGACAGAGACTTAATCTGTCTACACCAGCTCTTAAACCTTGCTTGGTGTTCTAGGGGTGTGAGAAAAGGGTGATTGCCTTTCTTCCTGATGCTAAATGTCTGGGTGGGTGGCTCTCAGAAAGAAGCAGCAGCTGCTCTGGAGGAGGAGGTTCGGGTTTTAAAGGTGATTATTTTCCCTGGTCCTGTGGAAGCCTCTATAGATTCTGGCATACTGATTTCTCTTTGTACACTGGTGCACAAGGAGTTCAGTTTAGCTGCCTGTATTCTTTTTGGGACTAGCATTTAGCACTCCTTGTGCAGTGCTTTGGGGCAGGAGTTCATAAAGTATGGCTTTGCTAGCAAATGGTGTTAGACATGCTTGGTGGAAATAATTTGTCTCTATCCTGGGCTGAACATTGAATAATCTGGAGACTTATTGATTTTTTCTCCAAATAGTCGATCATGTTCAGGTTGTATGTTGGTGATGCAGGAATCACATGATGCATTGCTGGCATCATTGAGGAAGAAGTACAGCTCCTCTGTAGCAGCTCGTGCTGCAGCTGCTTTGCTATACCAAAATTGGGACTCAAGCCCTGACAGTAGCATACAAAATGTCACATCGTCACCTTTCTGATGTCTCATCCTATGGAGACAAGGGCGACTGAACGCCACATGTCTGCCCAAGACAGGGTGAAACAAAATAGGAAACAGACATGTCTTTCAGTGGTAGTTTGTCCATGGTAGCCATACTTGAATTGCATGTACCATATGAAATCATTCTTGTCACTCCTTGCAGCCATGTTTTGCTTCAGGCAAAATTTACTTGTTTAGCAACACAAAGGTAAAGAAGCATTTTACTGAGTCTGAATCAAAGAATCCTCTTGCTGTCAGTTTGTTTCATATGCTTTAGCTACTCATAAATGGCTGCCCCTGGTCTATCTCTCCCTGAATTTTCAGAAGTGAAGATGGATTACTGTTAGAGAAGAATCAAGCAATCTGTCTGACAGGAAGCTGCATCACCCCAATCTATTCCAATCGGAACTAGATTTCTAGTACCTTCCAAGTTCATAATATAGCTGTCAAACATCAAGTCTTGCTTCCAGCCTGTATGTTGTTCATGTAGAGTGTCATGAGGAGATAGAATACCCACTGTATTCTGGTAATGGTGGTACCTAGTGTTTCTATTTGCAAGAAAGTGAAATACACAAGCATCATGTGAACACATTAGATACCAGCAATCATGTTTGGTGTTAAATTCAAGTCTGTTAAAAGAGTACAAGATGGCTCATCAATTCACACACTAGTGCTACAGAACATCAAAATATAGGTGTCATTTGATATAGCACTGGGTGTTATACTATCAACTGCCATCTGGTATAACCCTCTCCTTCCTATACAAAAGATTGGGATAAAACACCTTACGTAGTTCAAAATCGAAATTTTGTTCCTTCACGACATAAGTTCATTCACTTGCAAACTCTTACAAGGAATGAGATGATCCTCTCCATGGTTTTGGCTTCGAAAATTGGGTACTTCACAATCTCCACAAAACCAATTGAAAGTTGAAAAGGAAAGGCACACATGCAAAAAAAAAACACTTTTTTTCTCATTGAAAGCAATGCAAATATCATTTGGATTTTTTTAGT
>Ga0209208_10011560_pt1 | contig 11290 bp, 11 predicted proteins | sample S1TSphfallax_3_FD_187694 | JGI IMG/M metagenome (GOLD analysis project Ga0209208, IMG submission 187694) | Host-associated microbial communities from peat moss isolated from Minnesota, USA - S1T2_Fd - Sphagnum fallax MG (SPAdes) (version 2) | ecosystem: Host-associated > Plants > Peat moss >...
ATTCTCGTCCTCTCCTGACACTTCCGCCCACAGCAACATCCTCACTCACTCCTTGTTGCTGCTGATCCTCCTCCTCCTCCTTCTCCTCCTCCTCCTCCTCCTACTACTACTACTACTACTACTACTACTCCTGCTGATGCTGGTGTACCCAAGAGCTCTTTTTTTCTGGATCAAATTTTGGGTGAAATTTTCATATCTTCATCATCAGCAGCAACATGAAACTTGTTGAATCTCCCCACCCACAAGCATTGGAGCTCCACAAGTCCATCCACTTGTGAAGAAGAGAAAATTGGGTGAAATTTTCATCTCTTCATCACCACCACCACCATCACCACCACTACCATCATGTTGCAGCAGCACCAGCACCAGCACCAGCAGCTCCAAAACTAAGAATCTCCCACAAAACTTCAAGGATCTCCACAAGACAAGAAGTAAGGATCTCCATACCTTCTTGTCAAGAAAAATTGGTTGGGTTTTTATAATCTTCACCACCAAACAAAACCAAAAAAAAAGAAGAAGAAAAAGAAAAAATATAACAACAAAAAAGATCCTAAATCTTCCTTTGCCTCTAGCAATGTTCCTAGTATAATTTGATTGGGTTGATGGTAAAAAAAATACATTGGGCCTAGGGGTGATGATGGCTCATAGGGATGGCCCCTTTGTGTTAGGGACCACCACCACCACCACCACAAAGGGCTTGACTTGAGGGTAGAGACTATTGTCATCAACACTTTGTAAATTGAGTCTAGTCTTGTGAATTAGCCAAAAACACACACACACACGCACACATTTATATACCCTAATTCCATTTTGTGCAAATTAGTGTAATGTAAAAGTTGAGGGTGAGGGCATTATTGAAATAAGGGCATTTGTAAGAGTTGGGTGCAAGCTTGATTTCGGTAATGCTCTTACCCATGAGAGATGAGAGTTGGGTGCAAGCTTGTTTTGGGTAATGCTCTTACCCACGAGCTTTACAAAGTGTAAAAAATTGATGCAAGAGTTGGGCGGGAGAATCAAAAGAAGAGGGAAGAGCAAAGGGCTTTATGTTTTTTTTGTAAAGCTTGTCATGAAAACAGAACACTCCTTTGCGGGTTGGAGGAATAATTGTGTGCTATATTGTGTTCTCCAATTACATTATGAAAATTTTAAGAGGTTTTTATAATTGTAGAAAATATTTCTTCAAGAATATGTTCATGGGTAGGGATGAATTTTTCATGTTTTATTCCTTTATTTATAGAAAATATTTCCCCAACAATAGGTTCATGGGTAGGAATGAAAAATAATTTTCATGTTATATATATATATATATATAATAATTTTTAATTTAATTTTTTTCTTTTTTCTTTTTTCTTGACCATTCCATCACCGTGTAAAATAATGTGTTCAAATTTGTAGTCGCCATGTACACTACGTTTTCATGTATTTTGACTACTAAGCTGCCTCCCCCATTGTCAAAATAAATAAATTAGTGGAAAAAATTTCATCTTCGCCATTGAAAACTGGGTGGAATAATTTACACCCTTGCCACCACTTTTCAAACTTGCAAAGATGAAAACCCGTGTTGACCATGCTTTCATCTTCCCCTTTTTTTCATCGTATTATCAACCATTGAAAACCAATAACAACGACTCTTGAATGATGATACTAGGTATCAACAAAGTTTCACCACATGATGGGAAATCAAACAAAAACTACATCGGTATGTAATTTCTCCATTTACATGTAGAAACATCAAAGCGTGGACCATTCAATTCACATAAAATCAACCATTGTTCTTTCTTATGGAAATGTCGAAGAAGAGAAGGAACATAATATCATCATCATATGTATATGTAGCTTCCTTTTAGACATGCCTCTAGTCTCTCTCTCTACATGCTCCTTGAATAAGGAGTTTGGTGGAAAAAATGATTTGACATGAATCGACGACACATAAAGCTAGTATCTTAGAATTGTCACCGTGATCTACTTGCTTATTGTGCATGGTGCATCATTTCTTGTCAAACAAACATGTTCTTACTACTTCCGAGTGCCTTTGTGTACTTGTGAAATGCAATAATTTTTTTGTCAAAGGAGTTGATGGGTAGTAGTAGTAGTTTTGGGGGTAGTTTGGAGAGCTATGATTCTAGATGCGGAGAAACACTTGGGAAGGTGGTGAGGGTTTAGGTTTCAGTACATGGAAAGCAGATCAAGGCTTTTTTTTGAGCCCTTTTTCCCCATTATTCATGGGAATGGTGCTCATGTATGTACCATTGTTGTTGTTGTACTGGTATTGAAATCTTCCATGAAATCCTCGCTCTAGGCTCTCCTCTCTCGAGCCTAGAGGTTTGTAGGCTCGTGAGGAGCCTTTGGAAGATCTTGGGTGAAATTTCTTAACTCCAGACCGAAGCAAGAAACTCCACTTGGTAAGGCACCCTCCAAATACACTAGTGAATTTTCTCCGAGCTTGTTGTTGCATACCCAATTCCAGTACCTGGGCAGGTATGCTAAAAAAATAATATTTAAATAATAATAAATAATAATAAATAATAATATTTATAATTAAAAAATCCATTTCAGGATCACTTCGGTATATTCAAAAGTCAGTACTAGTACTACTTTGTAATGATTTATGGTCCATATAAAATGTAGTGAAAAACATTAAGCATGGAGGGGAAAAAAAAACAAAGAGAAGGAAATAATTTTTAAGTGTTGGGTAGGGTTTCAGGCTTAGGGTTTTTAAAGGGTTGAGGTGTGACAAATAATTTCAAAAGCTTTCGATTTTACAAGGATGAAGAAAGAAGCTTCGTGAATTTCAAAAGAGTAATGAAAGGGGGGGTTTAGGGTTTAGGGTTTAAGAAGCTGTAAACTCAGCATATTTCAGCATAGTGATTTCTTTAGAGAAAAACCTCCAAAAAAAATTCTTGTCTTTAAAATGTAAAATGTGTTCACCTAATACATAAAAATAAAATTTTAAAAAAAAGATTAAAAAAAGAGAACCCTACTACTTTTGCTAAAAAACAAAAATGTTGAAGGAAAAAGAACAGAAGGTTCTTCTTTTAACAAAGCTCCAAATCCAGACTTTTTACACTGACTTGCGAGGTAAGGTACTATGGAACAATGCAAAGTTCATTTGGTCCCCACCACACTTGTTAAGGAATGTGTTCAGTAGGTGTCTAGTATCTAAACTACATGAGTTAATGTTCAAAATATCACTTGCATAATCATCATTGTCATCTCTTTGTTTCTTCGAAGGCATCATCATCATCAAGTGATCAAAAGTACTCGTAAGTCTCTGTCTCTGTCTCTCTCTCTCTCTCTCAAGTTTCTTCTAGAAGTTGAATTCTGCTGAGTTCTGAACAACTGGATTTTTCTTTCTTTCTTTCCTTCTTGCACAAAGTTTGCACGATGCACCCTGCCCTGTCCTGAACATACTCTCTAAGACAAAGACAAGTGACAGCAATTCCCCTCTCCCTCCCTCCTTAGTACCACCCGCTCTTAGTACCACCGTTTCTAAGAGGATGATGCTCGGATTTCATTATTTCTCAGTCATAATAGGCCAGGCTCCCCTCCTATGCAATCGTCGGTAGTAGTAAGTTGTTGTGGGGTCACCCAATATGCAAATACTAAATGCTCGGTTATTTTGCCAAGTTGTTGACTTCTCTTTATTTTGCTATTTTGCCCACCAAGTGAAACATTTCATGTTTGGTAAGTCCACATTGCTAAAATTCTAAAGCACCTTGTTAGTTCACTTTGCTAAGTCCTCAAGTTCACATTGTTAAATTGTGTCAACTCCACATTTGCCAAAATTGGCCACTCTCCATTGCCAATGTTACATTGCTAACTTTCCAAGTCAATTTCATTTTGCAAGCTGCTCAAATGCTCTTCAAATTGCCCCCTATTTATTTATTTATTTATTTATTTTTATTTATTTTTATTTTTTGGCTGCCCAATGCTTAAAGTTGATTCATTGGTTGCCCAAAGTTTTGTTTTGGGTTCTTTCTTTTTGGGATTGGGAATGTGGGTGTAGACAAGGTGAGAAAGGGCTTTAATTAGCAACCTTTACCCTTTGACCTAATGTATCTACTTACCTACCCACCTAGGCTACCTAGTTATTTACTTAGGCTACCTATCTACTTATTTAAGTTATCAACTTACTTACCCACCAAAGCTACCTAGTTATTCAAGCTACTTATCCCCTACCTAAGTTATGACTTTATTTAGCTTTCAAACTAACTACCCACCTACCTAGGCTACCTACCTACCTACCTACCTTGGTTACCAACCTATCTACCTCTTTATTCATTGAAGGAACCTAACTACTTAACATACTTATGTAGCTACCTAGCTTTGTACGAATGCTATCTATTACCTATCACCTACCTTGGTTTCCAACTTATCTACCTATCCACCTTTCTAATGTACCCATCCACTTACTTGCTTGTCTACCTAGGCTATTTATCCACCTATTTTGGTTTCCAACCTACCTGACTAACACCTTAGGCAAGTGAGTAGGTAATCAAGGTAGGAAGTAGGTATAATAGGTAAGAAGGCAAGTAAAAACAAAGGTATCCTAACTAGGTAGGTAGTTTTAATGGGTTGTTGCATCTAGGTAGGTTGGTAATTTAAGTAGATGGGTAGGTTGTTTAAGTAAACATGTAAGTATTTAAATAGGTGCACTAGGTAGGTGGGTAGGTAGCATAAATAAATTGGTAGGCAACATAGGTGAGTAGGTAAGTAACTAGGGTAAGTAGGTAGATAAGTAGGATATGTAACATGGTTTTTTTCCAAAAGTATGGAGAGTGTCAAAATGGTTACCCCCTCAACGGGATAATGGAGGGTATTTTGCTATAGGCTAATTTTTAATGAAAAAATATCATGCTACCTTTTTCATAAAAAAACATTTGGGGTAATTAGTTTTTTTTCAATGAAGCATATTTCATTGGTTCGTTTTCATAATTATCATACATTTGGTGATTGTATAATTTGATTTTTCATTTACAATTATTGGTATAGTTTAATTTCATAATAACAATTCGCAATAAGCAACCTTACGAAAAATTATATAACAACAATTCACTACTAAAACTTTGACATACAAATTTTACAACGAATGAAACTTCCAAACAACAATTCAATATTTAAGATTGTGTCCTAAACCACTATGTATTCCACCCTTTTTTGAGTGAAATGCCAAGAAACCATCAAAATGGTTTTGGACTTTTGCATAGTATATTACAATAGGAAACAAGTTGCATGACAACAATTCCATGTATTTTCCACCCAACCACCCTTGTACAATGGTTGTTTAAAGTGAGAATCTCTTTTCCAAAAAAAGAATTGGTATAGCACATCTTTTGTGCCAAAGAGAAATTTCAGAATAAAACAATTTAAATATTCATTAAAATATTTTAAAGAAAATTGATACCATGTTAGAACCCATCTTATCTATGTTTTATGGACTCCACATGTGTTGTTTTTGGTCCACTTTAGTATGCAACTACCTAGTAACTTAACATGGCTAAATAGTTTGTAAGTGTAAGGACTCAAACCCTATGCCTTCACATTGAGGGTTCAAGTCTTTAACAATTGCATCACATCTTTTTATATAATAATAATTATCACCATATTATCCATAAATATATCTTTCTAACAACCTAAACAACCTAACCTAGGTTAACATAAACTAACATAGGTTATTATAAACCTAAACTTAGGTTAACCTAAAGTTACTTAAGTTAGCTTAATTAAGATCATCAACTTAATTAAATTAATCCATACTTAGTTTAACCTACCTAAAAGGCTAACGTAGGTTGATTTAGTAAACTAACCTAGGCATACATATGTAGTATGATTTAGGTGTACATAGGTAATACGACCTAGGTGTACATATAGGTAGTATGACTTGAGCATACTTGTATATAAATAATATGACCTAGGTGTACAAATGTAGTAAACTAATATATTAGTATGAAATTTTTATACAAAATTTGAAACAAAAAATTGTACAATGATCTTGGACACTAATGTGCCATTGCATTCACATTTTAAAGGTGAATTCATTGGCATGCCGATGTAGAGGACATGGCCAACGGTATCTTCCACCCAATAGTTAGTTGGGTGGAATGTTCTAATGGTTTAAAACACAATTTTTAACAGTGATTATGCCACCATCAATTTTACAAAATCTATTTGATCTTTCATTGTGACTTCCTTCCATAGTGCAATTGCATCATCATATAAGAAACTAAACAATGTGAAAAAATAAATTGATGAACATTTGAATACAAAAGTCACAAAGCATAGTTTTTTTATTTCATAGCTTGTTTTTCATGAATGAAAGAATGTTAAATGTTCTTTCATCTTCAACAAACCCAACACAAACCATTTCAATTTCCATTAATTTCACATGTTGGTTGAGTTTTTGATTGAAAATAATAGAAGAACCAATTTCATTTGTCATCTAGAAATTAAATTCAAAATTTGAATGTTTAGCCATTACCTCCCTCTGCATTTTAGGACATGGCGAACCTAAAAAATGAAGATTATACATCAAGCAAATGTGAATCTAGAAAAATCATGATTATAATCCTTCCAACATCTTGTGAATCACCAAAAAAAAACCCAATAACTCTCAAAGGTAAAAATAATGAATCTCTGGTACAACATAAGTTAGCAAGTACTAAAGGTACACAAGGCCAAAGGCCATCATGATTTCATGGTTAGGAAATTGCATTTTTAACTTTCAAAACTAGGTTTGGACTGTCTCAATACATGCATTCTTCCCTTTAATGACAATTCTTGTGAAAGATTTTTCATGAACCTTGATCCATGAACAATTTGCTAGGTTGTGTGTGTGTGGAGAATAAACATATGTCTTGCAATCTTAAAAGCAAGCATTCATGAATCTTAATAAAATTTGAACACCAATATAAAAACAAAACATCATTGGAAAGTTTAACAACCTTTGTGAAGTCATCAAATAGATAATCATCAAAATTGGAAAGTGAATCAATATAAAAGCAAAACAAATAACCCTTGCCAAGATTTACCACATCCATAAAGTTCATAATAAAGTCATCTTTACATTGGACATACTTCATAAAAGTATGAACCACCTTCAACATGGGCATGAAACATGGCAAACCTAAGATAAATTCACAATTACTCAATAGCTCCAAATTGTCACAAGTAAATTTGTTTCTATCATGGTCAAAATGCATTTCACAATCAAACTTTTGTATTCAACCATGAATTGTTTCAATGGACTCAACATGGAGATGCAATTGGTCTTCACATTCCTTAAAAACTTAAAAGCCTTTGGTTTCCCGAGTTTCAACAAGTTTAATAAACTCTAAAACCTTTTAGGGTTATGAACAAGAAATGAGTAAAAACTTTGCAACATGGATCCAATATGGGATACCAAGGGTAATTTCAACAACAAAAAAATGTGAAATCAATTTAATGTGCCATGCAATGCACATTGATAAAAAAAGAAGAGCAAACTTAGATTTTAATTATGAAATTACCTCAATGCAATGTTTTTAGAACACATAATCTCCATCACAACCAAGGCACCCTTGAACTAAACCCCTCATTTGAAAGCCCTTCATATTTAACCATGCACTTTAAGAGGATTCTAATTATATTATTTATATTTGCACCCATTTCCACACATTCCAAGGTTAATAAAATTGGAATTGAACGCCAAATTTTTATGAGATAAAGATGAATGTTAATCCATTGTTGGTTGTTTGTTGTAGTGACCTCATTTACATTCATAGAAAAAAAATTAACTTCAAGGTGAAAACACACTATAGTGACCCCCTCTGGGGTGTCACATTGTTATACTTTTCACGGGTGTGCATGTTTGAAGTGTATCCCACTTCAAACTTTTGAAAAAAATTCACAATCACTTTGCATATTATGTTAAAATATAACCTAGGAAAGATATTAGAAAATAAACTATTTCATTTCGTTTCATAAAATGGGGGATTAGAGTATATGTGTGGAAACAAATGTAATGTATCTATGTATTCAAAAACACAAACAAACTCCAAAAATAATTTAAATGATTTCTAATCTTCATGAAAGTTGAAGGTATATTGACTTTTGTCATTTCACATAATTTCAACAATGTCTAGATACCATGTGATTAATTTGAAGATTTTCATCTCAAAAAATGAGTTTTTTTTAACAAAGATGCAATAAAAGTGTGGTAAATTAAAATTTTAATAAGTAATTCATATGAAAGATGACCAACATAGTTAGGTGGGCCATATTTTTAATTTCATTAAAATTAATTATTTTAATGACTAATGAAGCCTTAAAATTAGTGCAATCAAAATGAGAGAATGGCCCTATTATACCAATACATACTATAAATATACCCATGGATCGTTTAATATAGATAATGAAATTTATTTTTATTTTCAAAATAATATTACATAACATTATTTTTGTAAAAATAATAATTGTAGGGCCCAAAAATTAAAATTGATACCCAAGATTAAATGTATTATACTTTTGGGACAATTATACTATATGTATTATACCACTAAACCTAAAATTGCCCCAAAGGGGGTCACCGTTGGGTGTTATCACCTTCCGTGCACAACATTTTTATTGTTATTAAGAATGTTATCATGCATTACATCATCCATTTTTCACCCATTACCATCCATCCAATGTTTTTTAGGATTTTTCAAAACCTTCGAATGCAAAAAAATTCCTTAATTGCTCAAAATTTATACATAAGGTGATTGTGGCTTAAAAAGTGAAAATTTGTGGTGAATTGAATTACTTTTTTTAAAGAGCCAAGATGAACAATATAGTGGATCAAATTCAAAACAAATTCAATGTGTTTTCCAACACATATCCTTTCATTATTTGCACAAGAAGAATCCTTGTTACAATACTAATCCCCAACAACAACCCCAAAAGAAACAATAGTTGTTTTTTTCTAACCGAAGTGTTTTTACAAAGTGTTCAACTTTGGTGACAAAATATTTTCCTTCCCTTTAACAAGTGAATAAACCTTGCATCTTGACTTGGGAGACTAAACAATCTTCCGTTAGAACCAATTTTGCCCACAGAAATTGAGCTACATAAAAATCTTGGAAGATTTGAAATTTATCATGAAACCTTTTAGGTTTCTTTGATGCAAATTCACGTGAATTAGAACTACAAGGCTCAAAAATAGGGGGTGATTCAAGAAGGGGAGAATTGGAAGATAACACCTTTGTGATGTTATTGCCTTAACCATAAAAAGAATCTCAAGAATTTTTAATGCACCATCAAAGATAATTGGATAAAAAGAAAAAGTAAATGTGACTTTTGACACTCTCAAATCAAAGACAACCAAACACAAAAGAATTTAAAAAAATTCTCAAATTGAAGTTGTTGAAAACAACACAATGCAAAATTAGATAGCTGAAAGGAAACAAGAAGTAAAAACACAGAAGGGAAGAAAAAACGTGCATCTATTGTTGTGGGCTTTGCAATTAAGTTTCAACATTTTTATATTGCTACAAATCAATTGTGATTAACAAGCACGTGCCCATGTTGAAACTTTTAAATCACTTTGTAGTTCCCATGGAGCTGCAACAAAAAAACTTTCATCTCTCCCTTCAAATCCATTTCATGAGTTTGTAAAGACAACATTGCATTGTCAAATTGCAACAATCTCCATATCCACCCATTGAAAACACAAAGTTGAAAAACTTACAATGAATGTTACAACAACCATTTTGTTGTTGCCATCTTTCTTGAGCTTTCAAGTTGTAGCTCACAAGAAATGAACACATTTTGAGCAAACTACTAGATTAAAAAAGAAAGAAAATAAATTAAATGAGCTAGGGTTGTGGCTAGTTGTGATTAGGCAACCTAGGAAATCCTATGGTGGCATTGTAAAGGTGAAACCCTAAAGCCTTGAAGGATTGGTTGGTGATGGAGCCTGAAAACACACATCGCATGTTGAGGATGGAAACCCTACTTCTTCTTTTTTTTGATGCACAAGTTAATAATGTAGGGGGTATTTTGTGTGATATTCTCAAATAAAATCTTCATGTCATTTTGCCATTCTATTTTTACTCACCTTTTTATTATAAATTTTGATTATAACGCACCCAAAAAAACCCCTACTACATAGGAATGTAGTTAGGTTAATACACTAGTAAGAGGGTAGGTCTCTAATCAAACCACCCTGCCACCCCCACATCCTCCCCCCCACCCCAAAAGAGGAAAGAACCCAAAACAAAAGTTTGGGCAACCAAGGAATAAATGTTAAGTGTCATGCAACCAAGAACCAAAATTTTATTTTGGGCACTTTGAAGAGAATTAGGGCAGCCCCCAAAATAAAAGTCAACTTGGAAAGCAAGCAATATGACATTGGCCATTGTGAAGTTGATGATTTTTGGCCACGGTGGCGGAGCCGACAATTTTGGCAATGTGGAGTTGACAATTTGCCGAATAATGTGAACTTTACGAAACTTAACAAATGTCAACTAAACCCTAAACACTTTTAGGGTTTTAGCAATGTGAACTTGACAAACAAGAGACTTAGGATGAAAGCTAATGATACAATATCATAAAAAAAAACTTCAGGAAAATTTATAATTTATAATTATTTTTAAAACAAAATTAAAATATTAAAATATTTTTTTAAAAAAATAACAAAGTCTTTACATAAAGATCTTTTTTTTAAAGATAGAGTTGACATTGAAATCTACAAGCTTTCTCTTTAAGGGATGCTAATTTTGTATTGTTTTTTAACAAAGTCTAGTCTAATGGTCCCGTCCCGTGTGGGGCCATGCTCGGATCATTATGTAAAGTAAAGTACTCATCTAACTACTTGCAACCGAGCCGAATATTGATGTCTTGAAACTACTCGGTTGCTTGGTCTTTTATACTCGCTATGGTAACCCATTGTCAACCCACGTTCTTCATGTCTCGAAGGAGGGTGGGGTCCCACCCTTTGACACGAAGAAGAACAACAACGTGGGTTGAGCTAAACCAAGGTGGTTTAATTATGTACTAACCATTCACATGCATATTAATAGTGGCCATATTAAAAGCCCCAAAAATAATTAGATTTGAACTTAGTAAAGACCCTTGATTTATTTTAGTCTATGTAATGTATGTATATGGGGATATAAGTTGTAATATTTAGAAATAATTTAAATGGATTTTGGGATTTTCTTTTTTTTTTACCATGGTAGCAAAGCAATGTGAGTGCGGGTTCACCCAAAGCCAATATTTAGAAATAATTTAAATGGATTTTGGGATTTTTTTTTTTTTTTTTGGTACCATGGTA
>Ga0209208_10011562_pt1 | contig 11284 bp, 8 predicted proteins | sample S1TSphfallax_3_FD_187694 | JGI IMG/M metagenome (GOLD analysis project Ga0209208, IMG submission 187694) | Host-associated microbial communities from peat moss isolated from Minnesota, USA - S1T2_Fd - Sphagnum fallax MG (SPAdes) (version 2) | ecosystem: Host-associated > Plants > Peat moss >...
ACCCAAAAAAATGAAAACCCCTTTGCATGCACCCTCAACAATTAACTAATATTCACCATAGTAATATAACATGACCATTGAAATTGAAATCAAGTGAACCTACAATTTATTAAATTTAAATGCTTATATTTTTGCAATAAATCTGTTGAATATAATTTTATTTGTATATTGTAGGTTTATATTTGAAAATGATGAAAACATGATTTTTTTGTGACATGGAAAAATCATTTTGAAACCAAAAGAAAATTCATAAGTTTTGTGAGAAAGAGATGTTCTCAACTGGAAAAAACCTAATTCATTTGCAATGAGTGCCACCTTCAAGAATAGAAATGATGATTGTAAATATGTTCCACTATTAATAAATAATGAAAAATATAAATAACATCAATTTGGTGATAATATTATTTTGTAAACAAATTATGCATTTGGGAACCATTGTGAACATGTTTTTGAAAAGAAATTGGATTGGGTCATATATAACTTGTTTCATTAAGTGGTTTGTTACTTGTACCTTGGTCATGTACTGATGAGATGAAATCAAATTATTTGAATAAAGACAAATTTTTAGATGGTGCTAGTTTACTTTGTTGATGAAAACCTTGGTCCGAAAAATGCACTTATGATGGAGCAATGAACTTTTGCTAGTAACTCTATGAACTTAAATATTTATGTGGAAAAAGGAAACACTTTTCAACAGAAAAGCTCAAGCTTGAACCTTCACATCATTAAATTACAAATATTGGCAATTATCTTTTCATGACTAAAATTTTCCATGCCTAATATATGATTGTTGTATGCATTGTAAAAAGTCACCCATTTGAAATTCATGTATTGGAAAATAAACTTGTATGGCATGTTTCACCCCAAGGCCCACATGAATTAGATCTATCACACAAATTTGAAGGACATAACTTAGAACTAATGAAAATAATAGTTTAAGAAACAAAAGTGCAAAAAGGAGAAACAATTAAATTTGATGAAAGAAAAGAAATTCACACATGCAATTGGCAAATGTAAGTGAGCCTATGTAACATGTACATACATAAATTGGTAGTGGCCACAATGATCAAACTATAATTACTCCCCTTCCTCCATTTACATATATAAAACATGAACATGTTTCGTAAGATCATTTGTAAAGACATTGAACAAGTGGCACTCCAACTTTCATCTAAACAATAATTCATTTAAGGTTTAATATGATTGGTTTGGAATGACAATAATTTTATGCCTATTGAGAGAAAGGTGGAAAAGACAATTTAGGTTGCAATGACCATTTTTTAAGTGTTTTAAAGTTGCTACGTCACACATGATGACTTGCATAAAAATGTATGGTTGCTTGAAATTCACTTCCACATTAGACTTGCTTGTATTCCTTCTGCTGACAAACCCAATAGTGGGATACAAGGTGTTGTCAAGTTACAACAAGTCAAATCCAATAATTAGTTTTTTTTATGAAAAATATCTTTCTAATCACATAATTGACTATTTCACCCCACAATGTCCCCCATAGTGTAGCTTAATTTAATGTCCACATCTTAGATTTGAACCGCTTACTTCTTATTAGAGATGTCATCATTGTTGTAATGAGGTTCACCATTATTATGATAGCCATAGGTGTACCATGTTGGATTCCCACCTTACCACAATGTAAATTTTGAAGTTTTCATGATTAAATCCGATTGTAACAGTTGTACTCAAATTGTCCTTGATTTTGATCTCAAAGTATTAAGACAATGTTTGGTTGTTCCATGTCATTGGTTGATAGTTGATACATTTGAACACCCAACACCAATGAAGACTGCAGCGCACCTCTACAATGACAAAGGACTCAAATACTCCAGGTGAGGTTTCAAGAGAAGACTGGGAGAATTGATAGTTGGTGATGTAGCCCAAGGGTGGCTCCAACCAACTCTGAACTGTAATCCCAGCTATGAGGCCCCCACCCCAACAAGAAGTGCATTGGGGTTTTCTGGATTAGGTTCCAAGAAAAGATTGTGGGAATTGGTAGTCAGTTTTGTATGGCAAGCCCAACTCCAACAAGGCGTGTGTCACACTGTGGCCTTGCCATTTGCATTAAAAAGTATCTTAAGGCAAAAGAAGAATTATGAAAACTCAACTATTTCACCATGTGAAAATATAATCTTCAAGAAATCTTAGGAAGAAACCAAAAATCCTTCAAGATATTATAACTGTATAACTAATCTCAATTTTCAAGACAAGCCAAAATATCATCTTTCAATCGGGTGATAAATTTCAAACTATCCTGACTGAAATTCTGATCATCAATTCTCACTTGTATGAGAACCAGATGAATGAGAGCTGAATTCAAGGAAAATAATTTAATATTGCGACCCAGGTGAGGTAAAACCCATTACCCACGTCATGCTGTCAAAGTATAGTGTACAAGGTTTCAGGCACAATCATTAAACAAGGTTGCGCATTTAATGTACAAGGTTTGAACTACTAAGAGTAATGACAATATATGTAGTAGCAATGGAGGCCCTCAAGAAAAAGGAATGATAGGATGAAACTCAGATTTGTGAGTTTCAATCCACCCTTCATGCTAATGTTTTTATTTTACAAGTTTTCTTTTGAATCTCACCCCATGTATGATCAAACTTAAGGTTCAGGTGCATGTTTTCCTTACTTAACGGATAATTATGATTTTTTTATATTTAAAAAAGAATAAAATCAATATTTTTTGTAATTTTGATTTTTCTTTTTTTGAAAAAAGTAATAATCAATTGGCAAAAATTGTCAAATGAAAATTGATTGTTCTCAAATTTGTGAGAACCGACATCATGAAAATTGGTTAAATTTATTTTAATAAAAATACTGATACTGTGACCTGGTGTAGATGTTTTAAAACAAAAATTAAAAATTAAAATTAAAACCTTTTATAATCTATTTTGTGAAAACCGAATCCAACAGGTATAAAAAACTTATGATACCCACCCAACACTGGTATATTTGTGAGTTGTCAAAGTTCCACTTTTTCTTTTGTGATGGGCATCTTTGATTGATTGATATCACCAATTTTGCCCAAACTCTGTACAGTTCCCAATAGAAGCCCACCCCATGCACCCCCAAAATGGAAGTCCAGTGGTCCAAGCTACTTTAAACTTAAAGTGTTGTACATCTAACAAATGTAGTGGACTTGCTTATAAGCAACGATTGCCCAACAAATCCTTCAAGGGTGAAAACATAGGACACCATTTATGAAATAATGTCATGATGCACATTTTGTATTGTTGAACTATCTATAGTTGGTAATGCAATAAAACAAAAGTGATGAAGATACCAAAAAACTCAACAAAAAAAAAATTTACAAAATATAATGACATAGCGTGAATCTCATGAATAAATTTTGATTTGTCAAAACGCATTGAACTTTCCACATATTACAAAAAAACTCTATCATAATCCGTAGTATATGAGCATGAACTCAATAGACCTTCATATCTAATGTCCAGTTTGATGTATATTTTGGCAAGGATTATAATATGGGGACATTGATCCGAAAGAGGACTTTTTTGAAAAATGTAGAGAATCAAAATATTAAGATATAGACTGAGCATTGGATTTTTTAAATGAAGTTATTTCCTATTGGGAGTGAAGTTCAAATGTTCAATTTTCAAATCCAAGACTCTGTAACACTAAGGAAGGCTAGACAAAGTTTTTTCTAGAAAACCTTACAAGGTAGTTTTCCTAATTCAAACTATAATTAAATAGGCTATCTTTTTTACTCTAAATGTGTGGAAAAGTGTACCTTCAACATAAATTTCTCCCAAATTGTCATCAACAACAATATGTGGATTAAAGATATGACTGGAGATGGTATGGCAACCTTTTGAATTTAATGAGAGGATAAGATATGTTGCTTGTTTGTACATTTCAAGTTTAGTATGTCAAATTTGTAAATATTTGAGGTATGGACCCTATTGGAACTTCAGTCTGTAAATGGTTTGTTTGAAATTTGATTTAATGGGTTTAATTAAAGGTTGGCAAGCTCTGTCAAAAATCACATGAAGGTAATTCATGTCAAATTATGTGGTGATGACTATTTGATCTAGACAAATGTGATAACCATATAGTGTGATAACATGAACTCAATGATTAGGACTATGGACGAAGAGTTAGAAGTGCATGAAATGTCAAATTTGATTTTTAAAGTCTTTATATGACAAAAAACTATGGCACACAATAATCAAAATGAAGAACACATATATTAAATGGTAGAGCCTATCTCAGAACTACCCACTGGCTTTGAGCTAGAAGCCACCTAAATTCTTGCTATCACCAATAATGAAAGGGTTGAGGTCTCTAAAGGGTTAGATCTCTCCAATCTCTCTTTCTTGAACCCATTTGACCTTCCTATTCTTCTCAATTACTTTAGACCACATAAACCCCATAACAACATTAAACTTCCAAAAGAACCCAAGTCCCAAGTTACACTTTGTAATATAAACCCCTAAATCCAAATAAATTACATTAACCAGTATTCATAACATCACCCCTCAAATTGACAATACATTAAAAGAAAAAAAAAACAACAACAACACATTTCAACTCCCCACTGACTGCTTCACAAGTTTTACAAAGAACCATAACCCCATTGCATGATCCACCTTGTAAAATTCAATAGAATGTGATTGTTTTTTGGAGTTCCAAGTCATTAAAGTGCTCTCTCATGATATACAAATCAACAACATTCACACACACATTGAAAAGATTCCAAACCGCTCTTGAGCCCCTTTAAGATCTTCATCATCCCCTTTGTCATCAACCTTCAAATCTCACTCCTAGACTAAATTTTTGTTTATTGAAATACATTACGTGGCGGATTATTCAATACTTTTGTTACAACCCAAAAATTTAGCCTTCTTCCCCTTTCTTTTCTCCTCTCTATCCTTGCCAAAAAAATCCATCCCCATCCCCCACTTATTTACCTTCCCGTTCTTCTTTCTTCAACTCCACAACAAGAATTATGTTGACTCCCCATAGCTTGGCAACTCCCTTGCTTCACATTCAACTAATGTCTAATAATATCCACTCCAACTCACTCATCCCAAATAAAAGAAAATGACACAAAAACATCAAAACCATAAACACCACCACATTTCCATCATTCTTTTTCCTTGTCTCCATCGCAATCATGCGTAAACACCCCTAGTCGAAAACAAGAGAAAACGTTATTTCTTAAAAGCCTAAGACTTCTTTTCGTTCAAATCCAAACCCTAAAGTTAAAAATTTGTTACACATGTGATGCCTCCTTCCTTAATTTATTTGTGTTTGCACAAATTTCAAAATGATCGGACTTAGTTGAACACTTGCAAATCATGTTTAACACATTCCCATTGCTTGCCATTAATCCCTTTTCTAATGCAAACTCGACTACCGTCATCAAATTCTCTATAGCCCTTCTCGTCCTTGTATTTCATAAAGGCATACCCACCTTCCCAATTAACAAATAATGCCCTCTTGTTTCTTGGTTTTTTCATCTTTACCATGGTTTTTCCTTCCTCAAATCCTACAAACTTTTGTCTATTCTTTTGCATAACATAGCTTTTGTGTTGCCTCTTTTGTGTTTGGTCCACATTCTCCAGCACAAATGAATGCATATTGGAAATGAATTTGAGGTTCTCCACCATTAGCTATCTCATTTCCTCCAAGGTGAACTTTTCCTTTTCCACATTAATGAATGTAGCAAGGCTATTATCACATGTGAACCTTAGGGTTCTTTTAGTCAGCACCATGAAAGGAGAGAATTTGGTGTTAGTTTGAACACCACTTCTATAGCCAAATAGAATTTGGGGTAACTCGAAATCCCAATTATCCAAATTAGTAGATGCCATAATAAATAATCCACTTTTTAGGGGTTTAATCATCATTTCCACCATCCCGTTGCATTGAAACCATTGTGGAGTTGTGAACTGATGAATGATCCCATATTTCTTGCACATCAAATCGAATTCAATCATCCACTCACCTCCATTATCAATGAAAATGAATATGGGCACACCAAATTTGCATATGATCTCCTCTTCCAGAAATCTTGCAGTGGTAGCAACATCATGATCCTTGACAAGCCCAACTTCACACTATTTCGAGTAGTGGTCAATGGTGACCATAACATATTTGTTTCCATCTTGAGTTTCAGGCAAAGGCCCAATAGTATCCAATGCCACCCTGTAGAATAAGTCATAGATTGGCATGCTTCTTGAATTTTTGGCAAGCTAACAACATTAGCATTGTCTCACCACTATTTTCACAGTTTCAATTATGTCATGCCAAAAAAATCTATTTTTAACCTCAATTAGTGTTCTTCCTTCTCTAAAGTGCCCAATCTCTTCATGTATGTCTCTAACTAGCACCTTTCTTTCATTGAGCTTCAGCACCACCAAATTTTTGAAAAACAACATATCTTCTCTCCAATGGTAATTCAACAGTCTTTTTTTGGCTCGGTCAACCTCAGTAGCATCATCCATCACTTGGTCCAGAGTGCCTCCAGATAACAGAGTCATGCAAGTTTCATCCTTCCATATGTCCATTTGTTTTCTTTGTTTTTTCTATTTCAATGTTTTCTTCATAACTACTCACATCAATGGGGTTTATTTCTACATCCACCATTGCCTGGGCTTCGCAAATCAATCCCCAATAGCTAGTGTCTAGTGTTGAAAATCCTACTTACCTTCCTTTTTGGGGTAGGTACCTTAACTAAAATATTAGAATTCTCTTTTGCAAATTCCCCAAACTGATTAATTTCTTTTTGTTCTTCCCTCTACATCAGTTCAACACCAACATCCTAGGAGAAAGTAAAAATATGTGGACTCAAGGTGGTGGATTTCCAAACATGTGCCACATTAACATTTTTCTTATCATCTTGTATCTCCACCCCAAAATCCTCATCCTCATCATGTGAACCAATTGGATTGCAACACCAAGCATCAGCATTTGCATGCCTAACTCCTGCCCTATGGACAATTTTGAAATAAAAGTCTTGGAGCATGGATATCCACCTGCTTCTCCTACCAAATGGATCAAATATTGTTGCAAGCCACTTTAATGGCTTGTGGCTAGTCCCGACAACAAAAAAAGCTTCATATAAATATGGTCAAAAATGCATTATCCCCCATATTAAAGCATAACATTCACCTTCCATAGGATGGAACTTCCTTTGTGAGGGTGTGAAACCTTTACTTGCATATGCAATAACACATTCATGTTTATTTTGCTTCTAAGATAGAATCGACCTCACCCCTTTTATAGACCGGTTTACAACAAGTATGGAAGGCCTTTCAAAGTTAAGTCTTACAAAGATGGGTGCCTGAATCAACTTGATCTTGAGTGTGTCCAAAAGCTTTTTGATTCTGTCTTTGGCCTCAGTGCCTTCAGCTTGTCCGGCAATTCCCTCTACTTCATTAGCTTGCATCAAAAGCCTTCTCTTGGGATTCTTGTTTCTAGATGACAAATGGTGATTAGCACCACAAATCTTGTTTAGTTCTGCCAATGTGGCTTCTCCATCATCGACCAACACCTCAAGGTAGTTGGCAATGGAATTAGAAGGTTTAGTGTCTTTCTTCTTCCAACAACAATCCTCCAAGTGTCCTAAGCCATTGCAAAATTAACACCTTATGCCATAGTTTTTAGCCTTATGTCCTCCACCATATTTGCCGCATTTGGGCCACATATCATTGTGCTTTGGATAGGCCACTACACTATGGTCATTAACTTGGCATAATTGACACCTAGATGTACTCCTAGAAGAGCTAACACTAGCCCCATTCCTACTGCCAAATTCCTTAAAAAACATATGAAGGTCTCATTCAACATTAACAACTACTTATATGTAGATGATTCTCTAGTTGTGTCTTCATCCTTCTCCTCCATGAGGGGATCATATGGTGTTTCCCCCAGGTCTCGTAACACCTTTTCAATTTGTGTTATTGCAATCACCATTTTTTCGATGTCTATGTAAGTCCTTACCACACATAGTCTTCTAAGTTTTGGCCTTAATCGAACCAAAAACCTTTTCTTTTGTTTAGCATCTTTGATCTTCCCTCTCTAAAAAAGCTTATCCAACCTCTCAAAGTACTTTTCATCTCGCTCTTTGGGTTCTTATTTGATTGCATCAAGTTTGACACAAATTTCATCTGCATCAACATCACCAAACTTTTGAACAATTGCAGTCCTTAAAACAGTCTAATCTGTTGATGGTGGATTAAGTTTCTTGAACCATTCCTTAGCTTGGCCGCACAAGTTCAATTTGGCTATCTTAAACAACTTATCATCATTGAGATCTTTGACCTCAACTACCAAAATCAAATGCTCGGCCTAATCATTCACATCCTCATGGTCCCTGCCCCAAAACGACTCATCCATACCTTGAGGACTAGTCATCATGGTCCACTGGATTCAAGTCAAATGGTGAAAATTGTTGGGACCGACTAGTTAAAAAAATCTCTATAAGTGTAAAAATTCTCATGATCCCAAGCCTTACTAATCCATTCCCCCCCCTTGGGTTTCCTTAATACATAGAGTATTCCTTCTCTCTATGTTGTCATTACAGGATTAAAAGATAAGGGTTTAGATGTGGTATCTGTGTTTGAAATCTTGCTCATGTCACCACATTAAACAACCATACCTTTGTTTCATCCAATGTGCAAGTACTGAGTGTTAACAAGAGAAAGACATTGCATGATAAGTTTGTTCCCACATCTGGCCTTTATCCAAGTTGCCACCTTCATGAAGAATTTAGAATCATTTTAACAACCAAGTTTCAACTTTCAGGAATTCAAGGACAAAGTCCAACTAAGGTTACTAGTGCAAGTTAACTAATCTAGTAACTACATACCTTTCACTATCACTAGTAGAAAATGGCCATTTTACAATTGGTCCATGTAACTAATTTTAGTTGCAAGTGACATTTGCAACTAAAATTTCAATAGTTGTGTTGGACAAGTCGCATTGACACTAGTCGCAAATGACAACAAATTTTGGGTGAAAGAAAAAATGAATGAAATACGCTTTCATCCTTTGACTAGTCATATATGTATTGTCACTTGCAACGAAGATGAAACTTTTTTGGTGAACAATGGAAACAAGTTATGTGTTACCACCTATCCCAACTCTTAATAATTAAAAATATTTTATTATTATTTTGAAATAATCTAAGACAATTAATTTTTATGTTTGGATGGTTTAAATTGTGACATGTGGTGCAATAGAAATTTGCCACGTTGCATATTAATTGAAAATTTCCAAATTAAGTTTAAATCAATATTTAGGTATGTAGGATGAACTAGGTACCTCCTTACCTATATACCTACGTATATACCTACCTACCTATCTAGGCTAAACATCTATCTAGATAGGACCTATTTACCTACCTAGGCCAAATACCTATCTAGGTAGGTAGGTAGGTAAAAAAGTCAATAAGTAAGTTACGAAAGTAGCTAGTTAAGTGTAAGTACATAAATTTTTTTAAATTTTTTGTCACAAACAACTTGTAACTAAAATTTTTATCCCATATGTTTTGGCTTTCATTCTTATCTTGAAAAGTATATAATTAATAGGTAAGCAATAATTAACTAGCTAATTAATTAATTGACAACTAAACTAGAAACTAAATAATCATTTATAATTAAATATCACTTAATCTATTAACTAGATAAATTATTATTATTATAATAATGAACTATCAACCAATTTAATTAATATAATAATTGAAATATTTAATATTTAATAATTATTAACTATTAATTATAAATATTGAGTACTAGTTTTTTATATCTACTAATATAATTAAAACCTATCCTAGGCTAACTATTTTATTTTTATTATTCATTTACTTCACTTATTAAAGTTATATATGAACTAATACAATAATTATTATAAAATAATAAAATCATAAAACTGAAAATAAAAATTACATTTCATTAATTTATTATAATCATTGAATTATTAATAATTAATATGTATCAATTATAAATTTGAAATATAAAAACTTAAAACTATATATTAATATTTCTTAGTAATTATTATATTAATTTAATAATACTTCATAATTGATTACTTATAATAATAATAATAATAATAATAATAATAATAATAATAATGTAATTTCTAGCTAGCATAGGTTAGCTATATTATTATTATTATTATTATGTCATTTGTTAGAGCTATTATGATTTATTTTAATCAAAAATTTGTTTTTTTAATAAATAAAAATTAATTCTTAATAAGTACATTAGTCATTTGAAAAAATTCAATAATAATATATTAATATATTAATTTTTCTATTACATGTAATTATTATAAATATATAATATAATATTAATACAAAGAATAATAAATGTCATTTGTAATGATTTTAAGAACTATAATAAAATGGTTTTGGATAAACTTTTAAGATGGGCATAATATATTTAGCAAATATTTTACATAAAATTTTAATATACTTAAAATATACACTATTTAGTGTAACCATAATATCAAGGCCATTTATGTTAATAATAATACTTGAATACACATCTAATATGGTTGTTCATATCAATTCAAAATATATATTTATAAATCTTAATACACCCAATTATATTCCTTAGAATTCACAAAATACACCTTTGTATATTCATAAGGTTACAATTAAATTGGTCACATTTTTAACTAATGGGACATAAATTGTTTTTCTTGGATAAAAATTAAACAAAATGTTGTTCACATGGAAGGATGAACACGAAAATAGTCGCAAACTAGTTGCAAATATGACCAACACAAGAAATAGTTACAAAAATGTTCAGCAAATAACTAATAGTCACATGTAGTTGCAAGTATAATGGTTACATTTTGGCTAATTTCTACTAGTGTGTGCTCTTGGGAAAACACAATCTCATTAAAAAAAAAAACTCCCATTGGGTTTCTAAAATTCATGATCTCTTCCTAAACAAAATTTAAATTATGTCTTACACTTCTCTATTCAAAAAATTCTTACTGCACTCCTTCAATTATTGGAACAAGATTTTGAAAAGGAATTAACAAAGGTGAGAAAGTTTATTCATCTGAACTATCTAGTTGCCATGATTGTTGAAATTCAACATTCAACCAAAGCCTTTAGCACATCAATAGTGATGATCAACCTTATGCCTTGATTCTAAGAATCTTGTCACCCACTTGGAACAAGATTTGAATTCCAAGTATGAAAAATTTGGTGAAGTGATTAGGAAATCTCACAAAATGAAGTATCTAGATATCTCCAACCTTAGGAATTTCTTTGGTTTTATCT